>JABNAD010000175.1_pt1 | contig 16882 bp, 12 predicted proteins | sample 7240381 | NCBI WGS metagenome assembly JABNAD01 (sample SAMN11332834, study PRJNA596920) | anaerobic digester metagenome | biome: digested sludge; isolation source: digested sewage sludge-derived enrichment culture grown on H2/CO2 | place: Germany: Goettingen
GACGGAAGGAAATCAAAGTGCTCCATAAACCACATGACTCCCAGGATGGCCACGGGAATAAACAGCATGGCCTTTTGGGCTGTAATAAAAAACAGGAGGAGCTGAAGTCCTATGCCGAGTCCCAGCAGGCTCTTTTTTTTCTGCTTGAATCCCAAAGCGATCAAAAACGGGTTTATGACCTTGCTCTGCCATGGCACCAGATATCCCATCCCCAAAGGAAAGCGGATGGTTTCCCGGATGTCATACGTGTTGTCGAAGTTGAGCGCGCCGAGGGAAATACCGTTCGCCGGGATCATCACCGCATAAACCGCAACCGTCATCAGCGCGATCAGAACGAGCAGAATCCGGCGGGAATTTGCAATTCGTAAAATTCGCAGTGGAGGGATCACCCGTACCAGGATACACTCCAGCAGGAAGGCGGCTATGCTCCATCCCATGAACCGCATGGAACTGTCCGTCAGACTGTAATAGGACAGCATTGGGAGAAAGATCAGCAGCAGGTGGATCTGCAAAATGACAGAGGCCGGGCGCTGGTCCCGCGGCATTAGAAAATACATCAGGACCAGGAGAAATATACCCAGCAAATATTTATAGGGAGAGAATTCCAGAATAAACCGGTTGGAAACAAACAGCGGCTGGACGAACAAGATGTATATGGCCTCCAGCACCAGTTTGAATGCCAGGATCCCTCCCAGATTCACCAGATCCCGGTGATTCGATTGTACTTTCATAATAGGGTTCCTTTCTGTGGCATTGAGCCGTTCTATTCGGCGATGATAACCGTCCCGAACAGTCTGGCTCCGGCCTTTTGTGCCAGTTCCTGAACGTTTTTCAGTTCACTCCTGGAAATCATGGGATTGGCAACCAGGACAACCTGGGAATCCGGGCCGATTTCTGAGAGATGGTCATAATCGAATCGCTCCAGCAGCTCCACTTCCGTTTCCTTCAGCTGATCCGACAACGTCGTCTGGAGCTTTGACGCAGAGGCAGCTCCCAACTGGATGAGTGTCAGACGGTGAGCCTGGGCATCCTTCAAATCAAGACTCAGACGCGACAACAGTCGCTCGGTCTGATCCTTCTGTGTCACGGTTCCAAAAATCAATCGGTCAGCCAGCTTTTGCGAACCATCCGGAATAAACCCAAGCAGCGGTCTTCCGGTCAATTGCTCAAGGTCTGCACTGTCATGAATCATCATGGAGCGCCCCGCCAGGACCGCTGCCAGAACAAAGGCCAGAGCCAATCCTCCGAACAGCCCAAGCAGTCCCCATTTCGCTACCGAGCGGAGAATGGAACCGGCACTGACTCCGGCTGAGGGATCCGTTGGCAGTACGAGGGCCGGTCTCAATTCATCCATTTGCTTCTTATAGTCATCCAGCTGCTCAATTCGAAGTGTGAGCCGCTGCATGATGGTCTCATCAGCTTTTTTCTGCGTCGTAGCGCCGATTTCTTTCAGTTCATAGGTTTTATTAGCCTGTGCTTCATAGATCCCCATGATGCGGTCATAGTTGTAGTTTCCCAGTGCTTCCGCCACGGCCGGATCCTCATGGACTGCAGCCAGTGTCAGTAGATTGAGATCGTCATTATAGGCCTGCGCCACCAGTTCATCAACTTGCTCATCACTGAGGGAAGCATTGCCCAAAATCCGCTTGAACTGAACATAATCTTGCGACGTGAACTTATAGAATGAGTAGAAATATCCAATTTCATTGGCAGTCTGGACCTGTGCTCCTCCTTCCACGCGGGAAGAATCATCAATAAAAATGGCGTGTCTGCGGGTCGTGACCGCAGAAGGATCAAAATTCAGCAAAATGCTCTCCTTGAGACTCTTCTGCTGACTCAGGTAAAGGCTTTCGAGCGCATCATACTGAGTTTTTCGATAATTGAAGGAAAGTGGTTCTTCCTGCTGTTCTCCGGAACTTACAGGGCTCAGGCTCTTTTGCATGCCGAGCACCATTCCCAGAACCAGAGGAATCAGAATCACCAGTGCAAACAGTCTTTTTCTACGGAGAATTTGGAGCAATATGGCATTTAAAGTAATTTCTTTCATCAGTTTGAGACCTTCTTTCATGGATCTTATTTCATCCGGGCGGTTGACTTAATCATTATACCAACCGACTGAAGAATTGAAATAGTAATTTCATGATAAACTTTGGAAGGGGTTTATTCAACCTGACGGGGAGAAGTACAGGCTTTCACCAATTATCCAGCTCCGCCAGGCAATGTTTCGAATTTCATAATATATCTGCCCGGCAAATTGACAGAACCACCTGGAAAAAGTAATCGGTCAGGCCGCTCCGCTGTAACCCTGCCGTAACTTCATGATGATATAATACCCTTGTATTCTAAACTAGGAGGTGAACCATTGGAGCCGAATCATACAGAACATAGATTGCTGGTCGAACGAAAACTGATCATGAGATCCATTCTCGTCGTACTGTTTTTGCTGGTTGGCTGCATCGCCTGGTTTATCCATCAGTACACCTCCACCGTACTGACCAATATCCGCGGCGAAGCCATTACCCCTATGGAGGCAGGAATCGATCGCTCCGTTCGGGATCGTATCAATCGATACGACAACCAAATCAAAAACATACTCCTGATCGGCATTGACCGGAACAATGATCCGGCCGATCCCAGCCGTTCGGACACCATGATGATTCTTTCGGTTGATGATCAGCACAATTCATTGAAACTGTCATCCCTGATGCGTGATACTCACGTAAAAATCAGCGGCCACGGCACCACCAAACTGAACCATGCCTATGCCTATGGCGGAGTCAAGCTTCTGATGAAAACCGTGAACACGAATTTTGATTTAGATATCGAGGATTATGTCATGGTTGATTTTCATGACATGATCTCTATCATAAATGCGGTGGACGGGATTGATGTGGACATCAAAGAAAATGAAATCGAATATATCAACAACGGCATTCGAAACCTCAACAACCTGGAAGGCACTCAAATCCCCTATGTCGAAACACCAGGCCTGATCCATCTCGATGGCACCCAGGCGACCTCCTACGCCCGGATCCGAAGCACGAAGGGCGGAGATTACGCCAGAACCGAGCGACAGCGACTCGTCCTGAAGAAAGTGTATGATAAAGTACGAACCGCCAGCCTGGTGGATCTGCCCAACTATATCGCCCAGTTAAGTCCCTTTGTCAAGACCAGCCTGACTTATGATGAGATATTCGACCTGGGTCTGAAAGTCCTGACGGAAGAATTCAGCATCAAGGGAACTCATTTCCCCACGGTCAATACCTCGGAGGAAATCAGCAAATCCGAGTGGTACATCAAAATGGACAAACCCGCCACAGTGGATGAACTCCATGACTACATCTACCGTGATATCCCCCCACAAAACACTGAAACCTTCCTGCAGCAGGGCCCGTCCGAAGGACAGTATCCTTAATCAGACCGCGCTGAATCGGGCAGCTAACCCTATCACCTGCCCGTTGAGCTGTGCGGGAATTGGAGCCTTCCGATCAATTACCAGAGCCGATCTTGGTGAAGAATCCAGGGTTTAAGGTTGTGGATCAAGGATTGATAACCAAATCCTGACTTTCCGAAATCAATCCTGACTTTCCAAAATCAATCCTGACTTTTCGAAATCAATATTAGTTCCGTCATATCAAACAGGGATCTTCCCAGGCAGGCTGCTGCCTGCCGCGAAGGTCCCTGTCTTTTTTTTTATTGACTTGATGGCGCACCGAGCGATTCCATCGAAGCTCGTACCCCGTTTAATTGGCGTTCATGTAGTTCATAATCCCATCTGCTATTGCCTGAGCTAGTTTGTCGCGGTAAGAGCTGCTCTTGATTCGGGCAAGATCTTCTACATTGGACAGATATCCCAGGTTAAGCTGGGCTGCCGGCATCTGAGTATTCTTCAGAATGCGGAAGCTGTATCCCATATGGTCGACATCTGAGATAATGCCCAGATTGCGGGTGTAGATCGGCGCGACTTTCGAAGACAGAATTCCAGCGGCTTCCTTGCCTTCCGGCTGGTACAGATTGGCCAGCGGATCCAGCTTGGCTCCTGCAAAGTAAGTGCGGATTCCTTTGGTCGTTGAAATTGAGCTCTTATTGTAGTGGAACGACACAAACAGATCTGCTTTGGCATTGTTGGCCAGTTCGATGCGGCGATCCAGCGAGACCGTTGTATTGGTGCTGCGGGAAACAACGACATTGATGCCGCGGCCCTTGAGCTTGGTTCTGACCAGGTTCGACAGGTACAGTGCCTGATTGCTTTCCGAGTAGGTCACACCATTTTTCAGGACCGTTACGCCTTTGTCGGTTCCGCCATGGCCCGGGTCCAGGAACACAGTAGGATAGTTCTTGATCCGAATGGATTCGGTCCGGCGCACATCCCAGAAACTGCGGGAAGCAGCATGCCTGGCTTCCACCACAACGGTGTAATAACCGGTCAGAGCTTTCCAAGTGGCCTTGGGTTGACTGGACCAGTCCTGCACCATGATCTTTTGTCCGGTGGACTGGCTGATCAGGTAATAGCGATACAGGTAGTCCGATCTGACAGGCGCTGCATTGATTTCGAGGTTTTTGCCGGCCGCTTTGATGCCTGCGGTATACATTCCGTTCAATGAGATGGAATAAGGGTTTTCAGGAGTATATGAAGTCGGTCCATATACCGGTACAGACGCATCGGTAATGGTTGCCTGAATTGTCTTCAAGGCGCCTTCGCGGCCGGTGGCGATTTCTCGCGCCCTTACTCCCAGCGTAATGCTACCCTTCATGGTCGGGGTGAATATCAACTTCGATGAGGAGCCCCATTGAGTCAGGGGCAGGCTGGCTGCACCGTCCTGGAGGAACAGTCGATACTCATAGGCCGTATCTGTCCGATAAGGCGTCACGCTGACAGACAGCGGACTTCCCTTTACGTAAGGTCCGGTTCCCAGCGCAATGGTCTTAAGATCCGCAACGGGTTCCGCCAGCACCTGCAGTTTCAGTCCTTTTTCTTCAAGCACTGTCCCGTTGCCGGATTGCTGACGGGCCTGAACGGTCAGGTTCAGCTCGCCGCTCCGGGTTGGTGTAAAGGTGAGCTTGGGATCCAGGCTCCAGTCCCGTAAAATTCTGGCCGGAGAAACGAACTGATCTATGAGTCGATATTCAAGGTTCATTCCCGTTCCGGCAATCGGAGTCACTGTAACCGAAGCCGGGCGATTCACGTATACTCCTCCGGTTGGAGATGAGATAGAAGCAATCACCGCCTGCGATACGGGTGCCTCTTCCACCTCAACAGTCACCGTGGCACTTTGGACCGCTTCCCCGCCGATCAGTTTATTTCTGGACAGCACCCGAATCATATGGGTTCCAGTGGTCTGCGGTGTGTATTCATAAACCCGGCTGCCTGACCAGGAGCTGAGCAAAGTGGTTTTTCCGGCATGTTCCACTTCCAGCTGATACTCATTCACTCGGGTGGTAGCCTCCGACACATCCTCAATCTGGATTCCGATTTCAGTTCCAGGATAATAAGGCGATGAGCTTAACAGGACCGTGCCGATTACCGGAATGACATCGCGGTCCGGATCGGGCTGTTCGATGATTTCACCGATGGTCACGTCCTGTTCCTTAACATCCTTGACCGTCGTTGCGCCTCTTTGCCGAATCTGAACGGAGAAACGATAGTTTCCTGCAATTGTGGGCGTATAAAATGCTGCCTTATTCTCTGTCCAGGCGGTCTGAACCGTCTGGTTGGTGGTACGATTGGTAAACGTGAAACGGTGTTCTGTATCTGAATTCGTCGCAACAGCCACCCGCAACTCCTGTCCGGGGGCAAAGCCATCCTCCAGGGTGATGTTCAGGGCATTGGTTTTCGAGCGCAGGACGCTGGAGACTTCCATGTCCGTAATAGCCGCTGTGCCCGGCGTCGGATCAAAGGGCAGGTTGGAAGACTTGCTGGTCCGATCAATGATGTTGCGGATCTTGTAGCCATACTGATGGCCCATAGCCCAGCCTCCGCCCTGGATGTTCTCCTGATAGCCAAGATACTCGACAGCAGGCGCGTTCCCCCGGGTAACATAATTGAAGCGCGGATCCGCCAGGGTTCCATTCAGTTTCCGTGCGGACGCATAGGCCACAAGATGCTGAACATTGACCCGAATTCCCTCTCTCATGTTCAGGAACACATTGCCGCGGACCGGACCACCCGTAGCGCCGATTCCGCCGAAGTTGTTCTGAGTTTCCTGAACGGTATACAGATAACTCAGCCAGCCCGTTTCAAGCATCATCTGAGCAAATACGATATCCGGCCGGACTTTCTCAAGGGCGGCCTCTTCAAACAGCAGATCCACAAACCGGCTGACAAACGCGTTGTCCTTGGGGATGAGCCCATGTTCTTTTGCGGAAGCTTCATTGCTGATCTTGAGCATGTGCTTGAACTGATTGCGGTCGTTGACATATGGCGCAATATTTGTCTGATCGGAATGAATGTTGGTCAGCTGGGGATCCACAGTCACCTGACGGATGTCACTGAAGATCTGCCCGTCCTGACCCTGCGCCGTGACTTTAATATAATTGGCTCCCACACCAAGGCCCTGGATCAATGTCGTGTAGGAAGACCTCGTAGTCGAGGAAAGATTTGGGACTACCATCACTTGAGCTTCGGTATTCATGGCATTGCGATAACTGATCTGAATAGAAGTCGGCAGGATCAAATTGCTGACATTATAGCGAACCACATATTGGTCCGTTACCCAGTTATCAGGCTGTGGTGACATGATGACCACCTCATTGGCTGCAGAAACCATAACCGGTTGGTGAAAAATGACGGGCGAAAGGATCACCGCAGACAAAATGCAGACTAAGATTCTTTTTGCTAAATTCATGACTCCCCCTGTAGACTGTTATTGCCAAATGACGAAATTATTAGAAAAACATTTGGCCTGACACATTCATCTTATAATAACATGATGATTTCCGGCAACATAAAACGTTTAAATACCAACAAATCTTTTCAAATACAATTCCGCTTCTGACACCTTTTTTTAACTTCTCCCGTGCAGAACGGTTTATAATAAAACGTGATTAACGAAAAAGGACGTAATGATTATGCTTAAAAAAATATTGCTTTCACTGCTTATTATCCTGACGGTTGTTTCAGTAACCGCAGGTGGTGCTCTCTGGTACTACCTGGAAAAAATACCGAAGGAAGCCGTTGTAGAACCCGTCGTCACCAATGAGGACCCCGATCTGCTGGCCCAGCAGGGAATCGCCCCCTCCACTAACGGCCTGGGCATGTCCGAAGATGTTCTCGATGGTTTAAAAAAATATGATGGTACGATAACAAACATCCTCCTGTTGGGCATCGATTCTGAAAACGGCATCGGACGTTCTGATTCCATGATGATCTTCACACTGGACCGAACCACCAAGAAAATTAAACTGACCTCTCTGATCCGTGATTCCTATGTATATATTGCCGGACGCGGCATGGATAAACTCAACCATGCCTTTTCCTTTGGCGGTCCTTCCCTGGCGCTGCGGGCAGTCAATTCCAATTTTGATTTGAACCTTACGGACTATGTCACAGTGAATTTTGATTCCATCAAGAAGATTGTCGATACTCTTGGCGGTCTGGAACTGGCTTTGTCGGACGCTGAGGCCAAAATTGTCGGTGTACCCGGCAGCGGCACGTATCATCTGCAGGGAGATCAGGTTCTGCGCTATGCCCGAATTCGAAGCACTGCAGGCGGAGACTTTACCCGGACCCTGAGACACCGGAAAGTTCTGACCGCGATTACTCAGAAGCTCATGAAACTCAATCCCATCGAAATGGCCAAGGCTGTAGACAGCCTGATTCCGCTGGTGAAAACCTCCCTGTCCTCTCCGGAGATTCTGGGAATGGGCTATACCACCGGTCTGGGCGGTTATGAAGTGGTACAGGATTCTTACCCGGAGGATGAAACCTCCAAGGGTGTTCTGATCAAGGGCATCTATTACCTCAAATACGACAAAGAGTATACGGTCCGCAAGCTCCATGAGTTCATATTCAATAAATAATTCACGAAAAACAATGAGACCCGACCAAGCAGGAACCCGCCGCAGACTGACTCAAAATCCCGGTCCATGACCAGCTAATCTGCTGAATCCTGTTATTCAAACAGGCCGTCCCGGTTCGGGACGGCCTGCAATGAAGTTTTTACATGCTATGTCAAAAAATCTAAGGATCTTATCAGAACGTTAACATACTATCGGGATCGGGAGCTGGTTTGTACCATCAGGTCGGGATCGACCAGAAAATAAGCCATGAAAATGACACTGAGCAGGATGATCACCCCTCGGAAGCTGAACTGAGTCAACGCGGTGATCAAAGCCGGGCCAACCAGCGTAAACTGATACAAATTGCCCAGTGTTGTTGCCTGACCGGACTCATACACATAGAGCATGTTGATCGACAGCTGATAGACTGCGTTCACCAGAGTGGTCCCCAGGACAATGATTCCCAGCACCTTGAAGTTTTTCAGACGAGCCCCCAGCAGGCGACTGCCCATGACGGCCAGAAAGCCTGCCAGAGCGGCCAGCGGCAGGACCATCAGCTGATCCCTGAATTCTATAAAAAACAAAGGAACACTCCCCAGGAATGCTCCCATGATGGAGCCGAGAAATGCCCTTCCCATATTCCATTTTTTCGGAGCCGGACCCACTGGTCTTCGCATGTAAGCTCACGCTCCGTTACAGGTTCAGATCAAGGGGCTCATCCGATTCCTCGGACTCACCCAGGATCCCCGTGTATTTTTCAAAAAGTTCGTGCCAGATAAATGATTCCTTAATGCCGTCCTTAAATTTCACTGTGATATAATGCTCATTCATGAAGATGATATTCCCGGTTTTCTTTTTCAGGTAAACCTCCATGCCAAGGTCGTATTTCGCCTTCTCCTCATCCAAATTGAATGAGTTCTCCCCTTTTCTGTTCATATGCATTCGTCCCTTTCAAAAAAGTGGCTGTAATCTTTATAACATTATAGCCTCTGAATGTTTGGAAGATATGAATAACTCCTGAAAATTACATAAATATATTTATATCTTTCCCATTCAAATTCTGAACAAAGGCTAATCGTTAATGCATTGGCAGAATCAAGCCATCTATGAAGGAGAGGTGTTAACAAAAAGAGGATTTAGCACGATATTATTTATAATTTGATTTGTATTGCGTAGTTAATTTCAATATAATGAATGAGCAGGAATTTATTATAGGAATTACGGACGAACCAAGCGCCAGAACCCCTTGGGGTTGACGAGGTTGGAGTGATCGAAAATTCGGCGGATGCTCCACGGAATGACAGCTTCCGATAACAGTCAGCAAAGCCCGAAGGCAACTTCGGTGACAGATCTGACCAGGCTGCCCCTGCAATTTTTTGACAGGAAAGGAAACAGACTATGTGTGGTATTGTAGGATATTTAGGACAACAGCAGGCAGAAACGATTCTTTTGGAGGGCCTCTCCAAACTGGAATATCGCGGCTATGACTCAGCCGGAATCTGCATTCAGAAAAACGGAGAGCTCAGCATGTCAAAGGCCAAAGGCCGATTGAAGAATCTGGCTCAGGAACTGGAACATCACCATCTGGAAGGTCATGCCGGCATCGGCCATACCCGGTGGGCAACCCATGGAGCTCCCAGTGACATCAATTCCCATCCGCATGCCTCCATGAGCGGCAATATTGCGGTGGTTCATAACGGCATTATCGAAAACCACAATGAACTGCGGTCGAAACTTCAGGCAGAAGGCATCGAATTTCGCAGTGCCACCGATACGGAAGTTATTCCGAATCTCATTGAATTTTATCTCAGTAAGGAAGGCGGTCTGCTTAAGGCAGTAGCCCGCACGGTGAAGGAACTCAAGGGCAGCTATGCGCTGGGCATTCTCTCAAAGGGCGAGCCAGGCCAGCTGATTGCCGTCCGCAAGGATTCCCCTCTCATTGTCGGAGTTGGTGACAAAGAACGGTTCATTGCCAGTGATGTCCCGGCGATTCTGAAATACACCAAACAGGTCGTTTATCTGGATAATCAGGAAATCGCCGTGCTGAACGCCGATTCCATGAACTTCTATGATTATGATCTCAATCCGCTCGCGAAGGATATTCATGAAATTACCTGGACTGCGGAACTGGCTGAAAAAGGCGGATATGACCATTTTACCCTGAAGGAAATTCATGAGCAGCCCAAAGCGCTGCGCGATACCATGACCGGCCGGATTCAGCCCGGCAACCCGATTCGACTGGATGAGCTGGAACTGACCGAGGAACAGCTGAAAGCCTACCGCCGGATCTACATCGTAGCCTGCGGCACAGCTTACCATGCCGGCCTGGCTGGGAAAAAAGCCATTGAAAATCTGGCCCGCATACCAGTCGAAGTCGATGTCGCGTCAGAGTTCCGCTACCGGAATCCTATCGTGGATCAGGCGACCCTGGTCATCGTGATCAGCCAGTCCGGGGAAACCGCCGATACCCTTGCCGTCCTCAGGGACGCCAAAGCCAAAGGGGCACGGGTTATTGCCGTGACCAACGTCGTTGGTTCTTCCATTGCCCGGGATGCAGATGACGTCATCTATACCTGGGCTGGACCGGAAATCGGCGTCGCCTCGACCAAGGCGTATCTGACCCAGCTCGTGGCCATGTACACCCTTGCCATGAAGTTCGCCGAAATCCTGAACATCAGCCAGGGTTCCGATCTGGATGAACTGAAGAGCGCTCTGCTGAATCTTCCCGAAAAAGTGGAAGAAGCACTGGCCATGAACGAGAAAGTCAGAGCCTATGCCGAAACCATGTTCCGAGTCCATGATGTCTATTTCCTCGGAAGAGGATTGGATAATGTCACTGCCACCGAAGGTTCCCTGAAACTTAAGGAACTAACCTACATTCACTCTGAGAGCTATCCCGGAGGAGAACTGAAACATGGCCCGATTGCGCTGATTGAAGACGGCACTGTCGTGATCAGTCCGGTGACTCAGTCGGATCTGGTAGAAAAGATGGTTTCCAATCTCCATGAGGTCAAAACCAGAGGTTCCAGGAACCTTATCCTGACCATGGAGAAACACTTGGATATCGTCCGGGACGCAGCCGATGAAGTCTTCATTCTGCCGGATACCCATGATCTGATCACCCCGGTGCTGGCAATCATCCCGCTCCAGCTCCTGGCTTACCATGTATCCCTGCTCAAGGGCTTCGATGTCGATAAGCCAAGAAACCTGGCCAAATCAGTCACGGTAGAATAGATAATACAAAAACCAGATAGTGAAAATAGAGAATGCCCTGCCGGAAAACCGGCAGGGCATTCTCTATTTCTTGCGGAAAGTTCGGATGAGCAGAATAAACACAATAATCCAAAGCAGGGAACCGATTCCCACGACCAGATAACTGATCATCTTTTCGTTGAAAACTTCAGAATTCATGATTTCTCTCCTCTCATTCCGCCCTCATTCCATAAACCAGCAGTCGGTGTGTGACCTGGCCGTAGGGGGTACAGGTTAAAAGCGTCACCAGATCGCGCCCAGGCTGGATGGTCAGTTTATCTCTCTGATAAGGCAGAATCACTTCCGAACCTATCACTTCATAGGTGAGTGTCTGGTTGAAGATCTGGATGTAGAAACGATCCCCGGGCCGAAGCTTGTCCAGATGCTTGAACAGCAGCGCTCCTCTGGCAAGACTGCGATGTCCCGCAATAACAGAATTGGTACCAATTCCACCAACCGGGAGTGAAGTCCCTTCCAGCTGGGCTACGCCCCGTTCCAAATGGGAGAATGTTGCTCCCAGGTAGATTGGGAGTTTCTCCCCCAGCTTCGGAATATCCAAATAACCAAACGCCCCATTGGGGAGATAGGAGCTGGTCGAAAGAATCGGATAGGGATCACTCCATTGCGGGTCTTTCGCTGGGGTCTGATTCCCGCCGGTTCCGCCGCTCGACGGGTTGCCCGGCAGGGTCTGGCCGGATGGTCCTGTCACCGCGGGACCGGGCTGCTGAATGCCCGTCATTTCCACCGGGAGGTTTTGCAGAAACGGATCTGCGAAATCCTCATTGAAGTATCCCTGCGCCAGTTTCTCATTATATTCCCGGAATTGCTGCAGATACCCCTGCTCTTCCGATTCGCTGATTTCCTGAACCGCTTCTTCATATTCCTGGTAGGCTTCGATGCTCTGAACCTCAAAGAGAATGTTATACACATGAGGATACATAAATACGGTCAGTCCAACCAGAAAAATGATGTAAGACAACCGCTTCTTCATCATGGCTCCTCACCTTCTTCCTGTTTTCGCCGGTTCCAGAAGAGCCAGCCCAGAATGGCTGCCACACCGGTAGCTGCCAATCCAATCAGCAGAGGTTGAGTTCCTGGAGCTGACGGTGTTCCGGCAGTTGGCTGCGGAGTCACGGTGCTGCTTTGTGGCGGAATGGTTGCCTGAACCATTGTTTGTGAAGGGACACTGGCCACGCCAGTCGTTGTGCTGGTTCCCTCCCCTGCGGTCGGAGGTGGTACATAATCGGTTCGCTCTCCCCGGACGAGCAGCCGGTTGGTGTTGATCATATAGGGATCGCAGGTTACCAGGGTTACCAGATCTCGGTCCTCATCGATCCGAAGTCTTTCGATATCATTCGGAGGGACAATGACTGTCTCAAAGATTCGATATGCCAACACTTCATCCAGACTGTGAAGATAGAAGATCTCCCCTGCTTTCAGCTCATTGAGATTGCGAAACATCAGCGCAGTCGGCAGTCCCCGGTGTCCTGTAATCACGGAGTTGGTGCCAATGCCTCCCACCGGCAGAGAGGTTTGCTCGATGTGACCCAGACCGTTGTTGAGAACATCGTCGCTTGTTCCGTGATAAATCGGCAGATAAACATCAATGTCCGGAATTTCCAGATAGGCCATGACCTCTCCAATGTTCAGCATGTCCATATAACTGATGCCGGATTCCTGAGGACGGTTAATCGCAAAGGGATCCTCAATGACGGTACCGTGCATCAGGCGACGGTTATAGGCTTCGGCTTCCTCTCTCAGCCGCTTCTTTTCTTCTGCCTTCAATCGTTCGACATCTGCCTGATATCCCTTAATGATCTGTTCCTGTTTCCGATCCACAATGAAATTGCTGATGGTAGGATACAAAAAGATGGACAGACCCAGAACAAACACCAGAATCAAAAGAATTTTGCGCCGTGATGATGAATGGTTGTTGTTCGGTTCTCGGCTCATTTCATCAGCTCCTTCCGGAATTCGTCAAATCTTGTGTCCATGGTCAGAGTTCTCCTCCATACAGCTTCCAGTTCTGGGAACTGTATGGAAGAGGCGAATGCAATGCATTCGCCCGTTCCGTTACTGAACTGTCAGGCTATTTTCTGGTTCTCTTCTTGTTCAGAAGAACAGCCGAACCCATCAGACCTCCACCAATCAGGGTGAAGAGCATGGTTCCGATTCCACCCGTCTGCGGAATCTGCGGTCCCAGGATATTGAGCACGGTCATTGGAGTTGCTGTAGCTGGATCGCTGCCTAACTCAATCATGGTTGGGTCTGTGTAGTAGCTCGTTGCGTTCACCACGAAAGGAATTGGATCCTTAATCTGGTTGTAAGGATATCCCATCGCAGACATTGGCGCTTTGGTCTCAACCAGATAATAAGTAGTACCAGTTGTCAAGTTGTACTGCAGGCCCTTAATCTCAAATTTTCCATCTGCTCCAGAGGTCAGACGGAAGGTTGTTTCAGCCAGAGTAGCTACCCAGATGTATTCTCCGTCTACACCAATCTTCAGGAACTGGCCGGCCCCATTCTTCACAGCGAATTGTGCCCCAGCCAGAGGAGCTTCCGTTTTGCTGTCCCGTTTAATGAAGTTCTTACCACCCGTGTAAACCTTGACTTCATTGGATTCGTCATCGCCATCGACGGTTCCATTATTGTAAAAAACCATCGCCTTATTCACAATGGCATCACCCATAATGGCAGTTTCATTGATGGCAGCCTTGAACGAAATCCGCAGATGAGTCAGAGTGGCTCCCGCTGCGTTTTTCAGTTTCTCTGGAACAAAGGCGATTTTCAAAAGTCCATCACCATTCAGTGCAGGCTCGTTCTCAACATCATACTGATCCGGGTCAACCAGAGCTGTAAAATTGGTTCCATCTGAGCTTCCTTCCACTACGAGCGTACCCTTGTAATCAAGTTTGGTGTCGATCATATCAGTAACTTCCAATTTGCCATAACCAAGGATATCTGCTGGAAGTACGATGTTCAGGAAGAAATCAAGCGGTTCGTGGTAGTCGCCGGATCCTGCAATTGTACCAATTTCCATGACGGATTTTGAAATATCCGGTTCCATAAAGTTATCCAGGCTCACGTACTTGACATTGCCTGTTGGGACCAGAACGTCAGGATCTCCCTGCGTAATTTCAACCTTACCATTTGCAGTAATTGTGAATGGAATCGGTGTGTCATTGAGCAGGTAAGGAGCTGGAGCAAAAGTCTCTACAAAATAGTAGTCTCCAACCGGCAGGTTATTTACTATGATCCATCCATTCTCATCGGTGATAAATTCAACAGGAAGAGCCGGTCCTTCCGGATCATACTCAACTCCACCTGGTGCTACACCTTCGTATAATCTAAACTTAGCGCCAGCCAGTCCCACTTGTCCGACATATTTTGACAGAACAACCGCACCGCGAACGGTAAGGTTTTTGGGGTAAATGTGAAGGTCCGAAATGTAATCTGTTCCGGCTGCATTCATGACCGGCAGTCCCAGAATGAAGGGCACTGCAATCTGCTTGGTTACATTTTCCGGGGTATACGTCTCGCGGAAGTAGTAGTATCCATCCGGCAGATCGTCGATGAAAACTTCGCCGTTACTATCCGTTGCCAGCAAATCAACCCTGTTGTCTGGAAGTGTTCCAGCCTCCCATTTGGCTTGTAATGATCCAAGTGTCTCACTTGGATCAACTTTCCAGTAACTGAATACAACACCTGGCAGCCACTCGTATGAACCAAACAGATCATCCAGATCGCCGCTGCTCAGTTTTGTTCCGTCATGCTTAACTGGTGTGAAATCACTGAATAGTTCCAGTTTATGGATGGTAACGTCCGTCGTATTGACAGGTGCCGGGTCAGCTGAAGCAGTGACAGGCAGTACATATACGAACAACATCAGGAATGTCATTAGGATGCTGAAAAGTTTACGTCCTTTCATCTTGCTCTCTTCCTTTCCTTTGGATTTATTCGTGGATTTTGTGATCCCGAACAAGGCACCGCCCATGAGTCCCACACCAAGAATGGTGAACAGCCAGGTTCCCATTCCACCGGTCAGCGGGATGATGGGGGCTAATTCGTTCGTGATTTCGATGACATTTAAGGTGAACGTTGCGACAATGCTGAATTCAATCGGATGCTTGTGGATGTAGTAGCCAACCGGAGCTTTTGTTTCAATCACGAAGTACTCTCCGATTTCCAGATCAGCTATAATCTGGGATTTTCCATCCGGTCCCGTAATCAGGGTGCCGTTCACCTTAATACCGTACAGCGGGTCTCCGTTTTCATCTTCAAAGAGAATCGCTCCCGGTTCTGTCTCGGTTACTTTGCGATAAAGTTCAAATTCAGCTCCTTGCAGCGGTGCTCCGGCAACATTCAGTTTCAGAAGCTGGAGTGAGCTGACTTTGCGCTTGTTTGTCACGGTCAGTCCGTCGTCACTGATTGACTTATCATATCCTGTTGGAATGACAAGCTCATCTACGGTGTAGATATACTCGACGCCATGAACATCCGTTTTGGGCAGATTCGACCAGGTGTAGACAAATTCAGTGGCCGGACCCGCTGCCGGAAGGATGACCGGTGTCACGCCAGTGACTTCTTCCTTGGGATTCAGTCCGATCTGACGATACAGCGTCAGGGTGACAGGCACATGATCCTCTTCAGGACCATTTTCCCAAATCTTTTTCGCCACAACATCTCGGGGCGGGCTGACATATTTATTCGTGATTGTGACGGTTCCTTCCTTACTGTTCCAGGCCAGTGTAGCTTTTCCATCCATCGGCACAGAGGTTACCGTGAATCCAAGTCCGGGGTCTGTTTCAACGACCGTATAGGTGCCGTATCTCAAGCCTTCGATGGTAACTGTATCTCCGCCTTTCAGCGTCCTGGTTTCCTCGCCGTCAAAAACGCCGGGGGTCTCAGGTCCGGTGATGGTGAAAGTAAACTCTCTGGTATCGTTCAGGATTGGAACATCATTTTCGTCCACCAGGACTTTCTTCAAAATCAGTTTGCCTAAGGGTTTTTCCTTGTTGATGACTTCCACTTCGATGTCATTCTGTCCCGTATCAGCCAGTGGGGTGCCTGCCGGAGGCAGGACCTCAAACGTACTGACAACCGTTCCGTTTACCTTGATTGTGATGTCATAATCTGCCGCAGTCTCACTGACGGTATAGATGTCTGCCAGTCGCAAGTTCGTCTTGATGATCGACTGTCCTGGAATCAAGGTATAGGTGTGGTCGTATTCCGGATAAATGACGTCGCCGTCGGTATTGTCACTCTTGATTCTGATATCAAATGAACGGGCGGGATCCAGAATCTCAGTGCCAGCTGCGTCCAGCAAAGTCTTCTTCACTTTCAGGAAAATCGGATTGACTTTTGGAATCGGGAAGTCGACGGTTTGTGTCGCCCCGTTGGAATCCTTAAACGTCACATCCGCATCTCCGTTCGTGGGATACCTGCCATCGGGCGGAACCAGCAACAAGAGAATATCATCGGTGATGGATACCCTGTATGTCATTTCGGCATACTTGATATTCGAGCCAGCGGAGATCGGTTTGAACAGATCTCCTACGTTCCAGCTGATCACACCGCCGATATAAGTTGCACTGCCCTGGGAAACCACAATATCGCCCACATTGGCTGCAGG
>JABNAD010000702.1_pt1 | contig 16832 bp, 18 predicted proteins | sample 7240381 | NCBI WGS metagenome assembly JABNAD01 (sample SAMN11332834, study PRJNA596920) | anaerobic digester metagenome | biome: digested sludge; isolation source: digested sewage sludge-derived enrichment culture grown on H2/CO2 | place: Germany: Goettingen
TTGATGAAATTGACTGATCCCGCGTGAATGATCAGCGCAGAAGCGGGCGAGGCGCGCGGCGGCGGCGGTTTACATTAAGTACCACGCCCAGCGCCATCATATTGGTCAGAAGCGACGAACCGCCATAGGACACATAGGGCAGGGTGATTCCGGAGATCGGCATTATGCCAATCGTCATGCCGATATTCTGCAGAATGGAAAATAGCAGCAGTCCGAACATTCCCGCAGCAATGGACCGGGAGAAAATATCCGGGGACTTGCGGGCTATGACAATCAGCCGCCAGAGGACCAGGGCAAAGGCGGCCAGCAGAGCCATGGCTCCGGCAAATCCAAAGTTTTCACCGATGACCGCGAAAATAAAGTCGGTAAAGTTGACCGGGATCCAGTTGTAGTATCCCGGGTCCTCTGCTCCCATCATCTGTCCCGAACCAATGGAGATCCGGGCTGTATCGAGCTGGAAGGTATCATATCCGGAGGCATCTCCGGAGAGTGCGATAAACGCATAAATTCGGCTTCTCCAATGATCCGGAATAATGCTGGTGGACAGAGCACCGACAATTGCCGCCAGCAGCAGGGCGAATCCCCCGAAGATGACGCGGAGCTTCAGTCCCATGATAAAAACGATGGACAAAACGATAAAGAACGACACCATGGTCAGGCCCATTTCCGGCTGAAGCATCATCAGGAACATCGGAAGCAAGGCGTATCCGACGACCAGGAGGAAATTCTTCGGTTCATTGATCTTTCCCTTGATATCCTCCATATTCTTGGCGGTGATCAAAAGAATCGACAATTTCGCCAGTTCTGCTGGCTGGATCGAGATCGGCCCCAGCTGAAACCATCCGGAGGCGCCGCCTCTGGATTCGGTAAACAGCACGGAGATCAGCAGCAGATTGATGAACCAGTAAAAGTATGGAATCAGCGGGATTACCCGCTTGTAGTCCAAGGCATAAATGATGAAGAGCACGACCAGGCTTACGGCCAGAAAGATCAGCTGCAGCCGAACGTATCGAGTGCCGTAATTTGCCTGGGTGGAAATAAAGATATTCCGGATTCCGAAAGCCACAATGCCCATTACCGTAAAGAACAGGATAAAATCCAGGTAAAGCAGATCGCGCAATCGAAAGTGGAATAATCGTCGAATGAAACTCATGAATTGCTATCTTCCTTTCCCGAAATTCTTGAAAAATCGTCTGATATTTGAGAGAACTCCGGATCCCGCCTGCTCAGTCTCAACTGGAGCAGCCGTCCCTTCCGGCAGTTCCGGATTTTCTTCTTCTATGGTGGTGTCAACGTCCTCATCCGAATCAGCTGCCTGCTCCTCAATTCGCTCATTGATTTGCTCCAGGCTGGTTTGCACTGACTGATCCAACTCTGCCAGATTCCCCCGATTCATCTGAATGCGAAGCGCAGGATTCCATGGGATTGCCCCAAGATAGTCTTCCTCCACCAGATCAAATACTTCGTCCAGGTCTGCCAGGTCTGCCGCATCAGCCTCTTGCAGATGGCTGATGACAAAGCGGCAGCGAATACCGGCCTGCCGAAGGCGCCCCAGGAGACGATCTGCCGACCGCAGAACTTGATTGTCCTGGGTCAGAACAACAATCACTTCCATTGGATTACCGGCCAGAAAATGAATGGCGTCTTCTGTTGGAACCCCCCAGTCGATGATCAGGTCCTGATGCTCGATCCCAAGAAACGGGGGCAGCTGCGCTTGGATTTCCTCTGCTTCCAGACGGATCCGGCGGCAGTTTTCAGCCCATGCTACGGCCTGTTCGGTCAGGTTCTCCGCGGATTCCGGCATCAGATGGTCTGTTGCCGTATAGATGTCAAGGGAAGGGTCTGGCGCGGCATCCACCAGGATCATCGGACGATTCAATGAGCGAACGTTTGCCAGGAGGACTGCCAGGGTACTGGAGCCGACGCCCCCTTTGGGTGCCAGGATCGAAATATTCATAATGAGCTCCTTTGTATCGTACACTGCGTCATCACACATGATGCCCAGGTATGGCTTCTATCATCGGTGGTTCGGGAAAAAGAAAAACTGCTTGCGCAGTCTTCAAGTCAGCCTGGTTTTCCGCACATTAACCAGGTACAGGCGTCGGATCACCAGGAGGAACGGAAGTCCCAGAACCAGCACCATCAGACTCAGGAGCGGGATTGGGCGAAAGGTCTGAGGCAATCCGGTCAGAGCATTGATTCCATAATGAAGCGTATACCGCAGAAATGCAGCTCCCGCCATCACCACTGCCATCAGTAAATTTTTCTCCTGACGCAAATAGGATTTCCCCATATGCATGCCCAGGAAGACATACAGGTTCAAAAGCATATTCAAGCCAAACAGGTGGGTGGAATAAAGGTCTCCCAGAAAACCTGTGACCAGTGCCATGAAGATGGCATCCCATTCATCTCCCACAACAGCCATGGCCAGTCCAAAGGTAAACGTCAGAGGCAGTGCTACTCCGTTCCAGCGGAATCGGGCCAGCTGAGTTTCCAGAAAAAACAACAGGATCGTAACTAATAAGAGTTTAAATTTTTTCCGCATCAGTATGTCAGATCCTCCATGTTCTGGGGCAGCACAATATAGAATTGCTCTGTACCGTTAAATTGGACCACCGGTCGGACCACGGCGGTTTTCATCAGTTTTCCCCGGTCCTCCGCAACGGATTCAATCTTGCCTACGTAGATGTCCGGCGGGTAATACCCGCCGATTCCGGAAGTGACAATGTCATCTCCCGGTTTGATCGCTGATTCGAGGGACATTTCAGTCAGAATCGCCATATTGGATCGCCCCAGAATGGATGTACCGGACAACATTCCTTCAAATTCGCGGGACCCGGCTGAGATGACCGATACTTTCACATTCTCCGAAGAGATAGTTTCCAACAGGGAATGGTGGTCAAACACTTCCGTGATCTGTCCTGCCAGTCCTTCATAGGTGATCACGACCATGCCTTTGCGAATTCCGTCCTTCGTACCCTTGTCCAGGGTGTACGAAGGTGAAAGCGGCGAGAGCGAACGGTTGATGACATTTGTACCGATGTACTGATACTGGCTGTGGCGGTCCTTGAACTGAAACATGGCTTTCAGATCAATATTCTCTTTCTGAATCTGGTCAAACTGACGAATCTTGGACTCCGTTTCAGCCAGCTTTTGCTTCAGTGATTCATTTTCCTGACGGACCTCCTGAAAGTGAAAATAAAAGTCGATGAACTCTTCCACTTTGATATTGGCCATGTAGCCGATCCGCTGAACCGGGTTCAGAACCAGTCCGGCCGTTCCGGAAACCGGACCATGACTTTTGGTCAGTTCCGAATAGGCCATAAGGGCACATAAGAGGACCGTGATCGCCGCTGTCGCGATGACTAATTTCGGTTTCTTGAATTTTCTCATTTGAGGTTTCGCACCAGATCGTCAAAGCGGTTCAGCGCGATTCCCGCCCCCACCACGACGCAATCCAACGGATGATCTGCGATGAAGACAGGCATCTTGGTTTCCTTGGAAATCAAGGTGTCGATGCCACGCAGCAGCGCGCCTCCGCCGGTGATGGTGATTCCGCGGTCCATGATGTCGGCAGACAGTTCCGGCGGTGTCTTTTCCAGGGTTGTAACAATGGCTTCAACGATGGTCGAGACCGGATATTCCAGGGCTTTCGCTACATCCCCTTCCGTAACTGTTATATCTTTGGGCAGGCCAGTATCCAGATCACGGCCTTTCACTTTCATGGATTTCTCGTAATCGAGCTCCGTATAGTTATGGTCGTCTTCCTCTTCTTCAAACTTATAGGCGGTACCCAGGTTGATTTTGATGTCTTCTGCCGTACGCTCTCCAATCAGAAGATTGTACTGCTTGCGAACATAGGAAATGATTGCCTCATCGAGCTCTTCCCCGCCGATCCGGAGCGACCTGGAAATAACAATGCCGCCTAAGGAAATTACGGCCACTTCCGTTGTACCTCCCCCCAGATCCACTACCATGGTTCCCAGCGGATCAAAGACCGGGAGTCCGGCTCCCATGGCCGCGCACAGCGCGGACTCCATGAGCAGGACATCTTCCCCTACCGATTCCTCCACCGCGCGCATCAGGGCGGAACGCTCCACCTGAGTCACGCCGGCGGGATGGGAGACAATGGCCCGGGGATTGGTAAACGCTGTTTTGGCTACAGACTTTTTAACCAGATACCGCAGCAGTTCACAGGTTCGGTCAAACTCCGCTACAACTCCGTCTTTAATCGGCCGCACTGCAATCATATTGCCGGGAGTCCGGCCGATCATCTTGCGGGCTTCTTCTCCGACAGATTCCACCTGGTCCAGTTCCGTATTGTAACACACTACGGTGGGCTCACGAAACACGATGCCCTTTTCCTTGACGTAAACCAGGGAATTGGTCGTCCCCAGGTCAATTGCTAATTCACTGTTTTTCTTGAAAAATTTCATCGAATGCTCCTCTAAAAGTAACCTTTCTCCTTCAGGCTGATGAATCGACCGTCTCCGATGATCAGGTGGTCCAGCAGCTCGATTCCAACGATTTTTCCGGCTTCTTTTACTCTTCTGGTTGAATTGATATCATCCCCCGAAGGAGTGGGATCTCCTGAGGGGTGATTATGGATCAATATAATGCTGGCTGCGCTGCGGCGGATCGCATCCCGGAATATGTCCCTGGGATGAACGATGGATGAGGACAAGGTCCCCACCGAAGCATCCACTGCAGCCGTCACTATATTCTTGGTATTGAGAATCAGGACCTTAAGAATTTCTTTTTTGAGGTCCCTCATTTCGTTCATGACAAGGTCGGCCGCATCCTTCGGACTGCTGACCCGATACTCATCGCCGGAGCGAAAATTGCGGTAACGCTTGGCCAGTTCTGCCACAGCCAGGATCTGTGTTGCTTTGACTGCTTTGATCCCACTGTGCTGAGTCAGCTCGTATAAATCCGCTTCCAGCACGCCGTTCAGTCCGCCAAAATCCTTTAACAGACGAGCCGACAAATTGAGGATACCGTCCCGGGCGGTTCCGGTACGCAAAATCACTGCCAGCAGTTCGGCATTGGACAAAGACTGTGCCCCATATTTTTCCAGTCGTTCCTGCGGTCTCTCCTGCGCAGGCAGGTCTCTGACACGTTGTTCCATCGAAATCTCCTGATTGATTGAGATTTCCCCAGTATCTTAAATTACACCCAGCTTTCTGAATTCTTTATACAGCCGGGACACGGGCAATCCTACGACGGTGTAGAAATCTCCCTCGATAAAATCAATGAACGGCGCAGCTGCGCCCTGTATGGCATAGGCTCCCGCTTTTCCCCGAAAGTCACCCTGTTCCAGATAGGATTCGATTTCTCCGTCCGTCATCGGCGCGAAACAAACCCTGGTTGCGACCTGATCGATAACCTTGATCTCCTGGGTTGGGTTGAGAATAGCAAAGGCTGTCATGACCTCATGGACCCGTCCCTGAAGCCGCTGAATCATTTCCCTGGCTTCAGCCCGATCTTGTGGTTTATTCAGGATCAGCCCATCAATCACTACAATGGTATCGGAGCCAAGAATCAGATCATCCGGGTATTTTTCAGAGACAGTTCTGGCTTTCTGATAGGCCAGTTCCTTGCAGTAATGAATTGGATCTCCATTGAAAGAGACCTCCCTTTCCTGAAAATCTGATGGGATTACGAGATAATCATCCGTCAAATATTTCATCAGTTCCAAACGCCTTGGAGACTCAGATGCCAAAATGATATTCATGAAAGATTCCTTAACTACTTGATTATTTGAGTGCAATCACTCTTATACATCTTACCATTGGCATTATTTAGGTTCAACAGTTCCCGGGAACCGTCGGGAAATTAACCTGATCCATTTCATCAGCCACTCCCATGCCTAACCCCCTTCATTATGACCTTGAAGAACCGCTTCCATACATTACCCCCATCACTCAGGAGGAGAAAGACTGCATCAGCTCTGTTTCCGACCAGGGCACTTAATTCAATGGGAGGATCGTTCTGTCGCAGTACTGTATTCCATTGGAATGTGTATTTTGCACGACACCATATACTCTTCATCTCAGTCGATTCACCTGATCTGAGCATATGCTCTTCATCTCTCTCCTGATACGAGCATTTCCTCATGCTCTTCGGTTTTACTCCTGTTCCTCTTTTCTCACCAGGTTTTCTTTTTTCCACCCCAGCTTGGTTATGCTCCAGCTCTGAATATTTTCTCCTAACCAGCGTTTTTACTCCTCCGGTGAGGATGTGCTTTCAATGGACTGATCTATTGCATCTGCTAGTATCCTCACCAAAAGCAAAGCAATGCATAACGAGCCGTTACGCATTGCTTTGAAAATTCAGGTTTCTGCTGAGACAAACCCCTTCCTGTATCTGAACTGAGCGCAAATTTCTGCTCAGGCGTTGAAATGTATGAGTTCATGCCTGAAATCGACGGTCTGGCTTTATCGGTTTTTCGCCGGCAATTCGCTCAGTTGCTGCTCATAGGCTTTAATTTCCTTTAAATTGCTGATGAGCCGATCCAGCGTGTAATTGTAAATCACTTCGTTACGAGTAATGTCCTCTTCGTTCCACTCTGCTTCCAGGACTTCTTCATGTCCGAACAGATCCGTCAACTGCTTCTGATTGGCGTCTGTGACACGCATGTCTTTGCCCATCAACGCGAGATTCTCAGAGTAGATGTAGATCTTCTGGTAAGTCGACAACAGTTTTTTATAAACTGCCAGGCGCTTGTCCTCGATACTTTTGACAATGCCCAGTTCAGTGGCCGCTGTCTGTACATCGCTGGCCAGCTGCTGGACCTCGGATCGATAATCTTCCAGATTATCGGCAACACGGTACAAATAGATTTTCTCCACCATAGCCAGCGTATTATCGTATAGCAGCTGTTCCTGCCGGCGAATCCGCTTGGCGGCGCGAGGCGGAAAGATCAGCAGATTCACGATCAGAGCCAAGGCAACGGCGAGAATTGTGTCCCTGAGTCGAATGTAAGTGAAGAAATAAGGGTTTTGTCCCGCATAGCCGTTCAGGAGGATCAGGATTGTCACACTGCCGGATATCCCGATGGAACCGGTCTGCCCCAGGCGATTGGCTACGATGATCAGGAGCATCACTGACAGGGCAGCCGATACAGGCAAAGGCAAACCAGACGAATATAACAGGATGGCGCTGAAAGCTCCTATAATAGTGGCCGCCACTCGCTTCATTCCGATTTCGAAGGAGGAAGCAACCGAGCTTTCCAGGGCAATCACAGCGGTGAACAGAAGAACAAATTGATCTTGCGGATTAATCGCCTGAGCCACCAATCCGGCCAAAAATACGGTCAACCCCGTTTTCAGAGTTCGCATCCCGATATACTGCATCATGAATTTACTCCACTTCATTCCCTTTCTTCAGCCATTGGCTGTAGGAACCGACATATAATCTGGGCTGCAGGCCAATTTCTTCCAATGCGATATAGTTCGCACAGGCCGTTACGCCAGAACCGCAGGAAACGATGATGTCTGACTTGCCTTTCAGTCCGGCAAATCGTTCTTCCAGTTCCTGACCAGACCTCAGCCGCCCATGTTCATCATAATTATCCATATAAAAATAATTGACTGCCCCTGGAATATGTCCCGCTTTATCATAAAGCGGCTCGACTTCCCCGCGATATCTCTCGGGGGCTCTGGAGTCAATCAGGATCTGTCCATCTTTCGGTGACTCAGCATAGGTCTTGATTTCCTCATAGTCAGCAACCATTTTTGAGGTTACCGACAAATCAATCCAGCTCTTTTGAGCAGTCGGTATCTCCGTAGATGTCGCAACTCCCGCCTCTTTCGCGGCTGCAAAGCCTCCGTTCAGCACAAAGACATTTTCCAGTCCATAATACTTTAATACAAACCAGCCCCTGGCTGCTGTAAAATTGCTTCCCTCATCATACACTACAAGGATTGAGTCATTGGACGCGCCAATTTCCTGAAGTCTGGCTTTCAGGGAACTCTGCTCAGGAAGTGGATGATTCCCGGTATCCGGAGTCACAGGGCCGGATAAGTCCTCTTCCAGACTAAGATAAAAAGCATTTTCAAGATGCTCCGTTTCATACGCGTTTCTTCCATAGTCAGAATCCTGCAGATCCTGTCGAACATCGATCAGAATTACTTGCTCCAACTGTTCAAGATCTTCCGGATTAATAAAATTTTTCATGATGGCTCCTCACATAGTAATTTTCTCTGTAGTCCTACCTTACCAAATTACGGGGTAAATTTCGACAAAAAGTGAAGAAAGCGGCGGGATGTTATCAAAAATGTTTCAACTGAGATTAAATTCATGATCAATCCGGTCAGGCTGACAGATCCAACATTTCTTGTTTATTACTCTAATAATCTGCTTCAGTAGTGCTGCGTCATGAATACATCACTGCTGCATAAAACCCAGTTAATCATTTTGGTTTCATCCGGATTTCATTTTGCACTGCTAAAATGATCCAAAATGAACGGCATCGATGCCATTTTCAGGAGGTGTCAAATGGAGCTTCTGGGCGAAATCATTCTGGGAATTTTGCTGGAAGTGTTTCTCGGAACGATTAAGAGCAAGCAGGCACCAAGACCGCTTCGCGTCCTGTTGCTGTCCCTTTTGATCCTGCCGCTGTCCGCCCTGTTCTTTCATCTGGGTTTTGCCCTGATCGATACCAGACCGAACCTGTTTGGATATCTCCTGACGACACTGGCAGGAGTTTTCCTGGTTGGATGGGCCGTCGGGGTCCACTGGATTGCACGAACAAAGACTGCAGGAATCCCCTCCGCATCCACGGAACCGCTTCTGTGGGCCAGCAATGATCCAATAACTGTCCCTGCTGAACTCCCGCAGCCAGGGCCTGATGATTCAAACGATCCTGAACGCATTCCTGAGGCTTCCCCTCCGACACAGTTCCATGAACAGCAAAAGAAGCGGTGAATCACCGCTTCTTCATTATTTTAATTTAGTTTTCGTCGTCTCCGAAGTTCATCTTCTCTTTCAGATCGCCGAACAGATCTCCCAGTGTCAGATTGTCTGCGGAATCATGATAGCCTCTGTCGACCTGACGTTTTTCAGCAAAGCTGCCACGGTTGGAGGAGGATCTCTGCGGACGTTCTCTTCTCTGTCTTGGTTCTCTTTCTTTGCGCTCGCCCATGTTTTCGAAACGTTCACGGCGGGCAGGACGCTCTCCTCTGGAGAATTCTCTTTCAAGGCTGCCTTCTCTCATCGTCAGGGACATCTTCTTGGTTGAAGTATTGAAATCCTTCACCCGTACGGAGATTTCCTGTCCCTTCTGGACAACATCTTCAACCTTCTCTACCTGGCCTTCAGCCAGCTCGGAGATGTGCAGATATCCTTCCAGTCCGGGTTCCAGTTCAACGAACGCTCCGGATTTGATGATGTTCATAACTTTTCCAGGGTAGGATTCGCCGACCTGGTACTTTTCAATGTTGTTCCATGGATCGGACTCGGAAGTCTTCATGGACAGGCTGATCTTTCCAGTGGTCGGATTGATTTCACGAACGATTACTTTGACCTGATCGCCTTCGTTGACAATGTCCGAAGGATGCTTGATCCGTCCCCATGACAGGTCAGAGATATGAGCGAGGCCTTCGATGCCGCCGATATCGATGAATGCACCGTAGTTCATGAGCTTGGTGACAGTACCGTCAACCATTGCTCCTTTTTCAAGAGTCTTCAGCGTTTCTTCACGCTTAACAGCTTTTTCAGCACGATCCAGTTCTTTTCTGGATACGACGGCTCTCTTCTTGGCGCGATCGAACTCGATGACTTTGACTTCCATTTCCTTGCCTGCCAGTACGGAGAGGTCAGGAATGTAGGAATCAGAAGATAAGGACGCGGGCATGAATCCCTGAAGTCCCATTACTTCAACACGAAGTCCACCCTTAACGGCTTCTTTGACTTTCGCCATAACAGAAGTTCCTTCGGCCATTGCGCGTTCGATATTCTGAACAGACGCATCAGCTTCAGCTCTTCTCTTGGACAAAAGGACATTGCCTTCTCCGTCATTGACTTTCATGACGGAAACCTTGATTTCATCGCCTTCCTTGATGAGCTCGGTAAGATCTGCATCCGGATTGTTGATGAATTCATTCTTAGGAACAATGCCGTCGGACATGTAATTTATGTTGACGAACACATTGTCAGGGGTAACTTTGATGACCTTTCCGTTCAGAACCTGACCGGGCTTGATGCTCATTGTTGACATCTCGGCCATACCCTGTTCCATTGACATTTCAGCTTCCTCAGCTTCTTCGACAGGCTCAGCGGCAACTTCTGCTGCAACCTCTTCCTGCACTTCGTTGGTGGTTTCTTCTACTGCGGTTTCAGCAGCGACGGTTTCTTCCACCGGACTCTGGGAAGTCAAAATCTCTTCCTGAGTGTTCTTGTTTTCGTTTTCCATTCTACTATTCCCTCCTGGGCCATCCGCACTTTACGGGTAGCCGAAAATCTTGTTATTTATCTTTCGATAAATAAAGCTGAAGAGATTCCTCAGCATTTTTATTAAAGAGCCCTTACGGACTTATTAATCTTGGACTTGTCAATCATGGACTTGTAACAGTACTCAATAATATCTGCTCGCTTAACGATGCCAATATATATCCCTTCATCATCAACCACCGGCACAAAATTCTGCGTCATGGCAAGGTTGACAATGTCTTCAATCGTCTCATCCACTTTCACGCTTTTATGAACCGTTCGACGGGGGATCTGTTCGACAGAATAGCGGGCAACCGTATTGAATGAGTGGTCGGGGCGAGACTTTATGACTCGAAGAATATCCCCTTCCGTCATCGTACCGATATACTTTCCCTGATCATCAATGACCGGAATTGCGGTCAGCCTGTGATGGTCCATGCGCTCCAGTACCTGCTGCAGTGTAGCGTCCATCGATTCAAAGACTGTCTCACGCTTCGGCGTGAGAAAAAACATGATGTTCATTTACATCTCCTGTACATTGGTAGTAATAGTGTATCACGAAATCGGGTGGAGTAGGAATTTTTTTTATTTTTTTATTGCCTGTAATTTCGATTGCGGTTCGCCTGTCGCTGACCAATAATGGCACGGAAGAAATCCTGGGGAACCTTTTTAATTTTTTTGAAAAACTTCCGATAGCCCAGCATGTTTTCCTTAACCGATATATCTTCAATGAAGGAACTCATGCATGCCTCACAATGATACATCGAACGAATTCGGCCATGTTCATTAGCCATTGAAATATCATACACAATATGACCTTCGCATAAGGGGCAGATTGTAGTGATTTCCTCATCCGGAACATCTCTTACCTGAATATCCGTAATGAAGATCGAATCAGAGGTAAACAATACCCGGGTGTTCTTCAGGCCATCCAGCCTGCCATAACGCTCAAGAACCGCTCGGAGAACCCGGGCAGTGGACAGGGCATCATAATAACCGTCGTGAAGTCTGGTATCATCGACTTCAATTGAAAATTCTTCCATAACGCTTTTCAGACTGGGGGTTGGATTCCCTCCCAATTTCTGTCCGATCCAGGCCTGCAAATCCAGATAGCGCTGGCCAAGCACAGTGATCGGAGTCTGGTGCATGTGGCAGTTTCGAATAATTTCGTATATGTCCGAAACACCCCAGGTTACAATCACAGTATTTTTGCAGAATCGATCCAATTTGCTGATCGCCTCAGGATATCGGATACCTTCATCCATCATGGCCTGAGTAACTCCAGTCATTTGGCTGATCAGCGGGTTCAAGTTCTTATAAAATGTGTTTTTTATAACCAGATTGAGACCTTCCCCTTCCGTCAGGTTTTCCTTCAGCCGGACTGCCCCGATCTGAATGATCTCATTGGGATAAAGCCTTCGTTTTCCGGTATCTTCCCGATTCAGGTACTGCTTCATGTTCTGGTAAACACCCTGCATATTATTAAATTCCAGGTCGATGACGACATAATCCATAACGATCTTCGCAAACCATCCTTCGTTGGTATAGGCCGGTTATTCCGGCTGATGCAGCTGGTGCCTCATCTGAGTCCTTGATTCAGGCAGCCAATGACATAAGGAAACAATGTTCCGTGTGAATCCGTTCATAAGAAAGTATGAAAGATCATCTGTTCGGAGGGCTGCCCCTCCGGTCTGAAACCCGGCTGTAAAAAAACTTGAAATTCCAAAACGATAACCACAATCCCTAAAGTCACCGGAATCAATTATATCATAAGAGAACGAAGTTTCGGCAACATCCTGGGGATGGCGCAGTTATTCCTGTACTGTTTCATGATTCATTCATTTTTTACGATCCAGAGCAACTTAACATTAAAAAGGTCCGTCACCGACTGGGACGGACTGAATGTTCTGTGCGATATATCAGACTGATTACCCATCGCCTTGTTTGAAAGGTCTCAGGAATGGTAATCCGGTATTTTAACCTTTTTCAGCTGAATCTGACCATTCATCAGAGAGCCCAAAATGCAATGTGCAGCCAGGTCAGCATCATCGTCGGTATGGGAAACCTGCTCCGAAACCAGATTGATCCAAGGTCTGAGCGTGCAATAGTCAAACCGCCTGAGTTCTTTCTCATTCTCCGAATTCAACTCACTGGAAGCACTCAACGGAAGCAGCAGAAAATTAGGCCACTGTGGGTGGATATGCTTCAGATTGGGAAGAAATCGATCGGAATTCCCTTCCCGCCTCACAAATCCACCATGCAAAGCAAGGCCGAGTTCGTCCAGATACAGACTTTCAAATTCAGTCATTAGAAATATGTTTTCCGGGATTTGTTCTTTATTTTTTGCTAACACGTCAGAAACCTTCGATCCCACCGGACTAATAATCCGGACTTGTGGTATTTGTGCCAGTTTATCCCGAAACAAAGCTCTAACCCGATCCGATAATCGATCCGGATCGAATTTTTCAGCAACCAGAAACAACAGATCTGCATCCCACTCTTTCACAAGCTGAATTAAATAATCCAGCTCATACTCCAGTCTTAAAACCGTGTTTTCCTCACTGACACTCAGTGTTCCCGGGTCATCCGGCATCAAATTTCCGCTTTGTACAAAACGAATCATTCTTTCATCTCCACTTTTTTTTCATCGTAACAGGTTATCCGGACAACTGTTATCCGAAATTCGCCAGAGGACAATCGGAAAATAATAAAGAAATATCAACATTTATTAAAACCCTCTTCACATCCTTCTACTACACTAAGATTATCAATTCAAATCCATCCAAATAGGAGGGTCCCTCATGATCATCTACAAGAAGATTTTTGACACGCTCGAAGAAGCCAACAGCCATGCCCGTAACCTTCCCGCTGACTGTCAGGACACCAAAAATCTGGTATCAGTCCAAAAGTTCCGTGAAGGCCATGATGAAAAGTACCGGGTCCTGGTCAAGAGAATGGAACATAATGATGAGGCGAAAGAACAAGTGACCTGCGGATTGGAACCTATTTTTGAAGACCTGACAAAAGAACCGGAAACACCCTGATTTGTAAATCCTGAGTCAGTCGATTGCACCGCTTCTTAGCGCATGTAAATCCTGATCCTTCTCATCCACTTCTACTGCTCCCCGAAAGTTAACACAAACATAAATAGCCAATGTCTGTTTTCCCAAATCAGACGTTGGCTATTCATTCCTGTTCATATCTCTTCAGGCAGATCTGAATCGGATCCTCGACAAATGATCCGGCTTAGAGCTGTACGGCTCATTGATTCGGACACTCCGATTGTTCAGGCTGTCAGTCCAAACAGCTCTGTTCCTGACTAAGCCGGATCTGAATCCATGCAAAAGGCAATCCTATTCAAGTTGAGACCTACACCCGGATCGATCCTAATCTGGTTCTTCTTCCGACGGAAGCAGATTGGGCACACTGAATGTCATGACCGAAGCCTTTTCCCGGACTTTGGCTTCTTCTTTCTCATTTAATTTATCTTCCTCTGTTTTTTTCGTCTTAACCACCTCGTAGGTGGAAGACTGTTGACCGAATGCGCCGAAATGAACTGAAATCTTCATATGGTCCATCGAAAACGTCTCGTTCGGAACTGTCAGAACAATCTCATTTCCTTCGATTTTCGCCTGAACCGGTTCATCCGATTGTTTCGAATTACGTCCAGTCGTCTGAGTCTCATGCTCTTCCCCATCCGCTTTGTTCTGTTGTTCCTTCGAGTCTTTGCCGGACTTCTTCTTTTCTTCCTTTTCAGCCTTGCGATCTTCCTTGGCTTCTTTGGCTTCTTTGGCGTCTTTGGGCACTTTGGCCTCTTTGGCTTCCTTCATTTCTTTCTTGGTCTGCTTCATGGCTTCTTCATTCAGAAATTCCAGTTTATCTTTTTTCTTCAGGTACTTTCTGATCTCTTTCAACAAACCATAGGCATCCTTTGCCTGAACATCCTTGCCGTCAATTTTCGCAACCAGCTTTTTATCGCAATCATCGCATTGACCGATGCAACCCTTGATTTCTATTTTCACATTACGTAGATTGCGCTCCAGAAACTTGACGGATTTTTCTACATCCTTGGTATGTTTACATAGACTGATCTTCATCCTGAACACCTTCTTTATTTAATTTCTTTTTGAATTTTTCAAATCGCTTGCGCGAAAGTTCAATAAATGCTTCCTGAGAGTTGAATGGTTGGCCTTTGGGTTCGACCCTGCGATAAGTCCCGTCTGATAACAGGATTCTAGATTTGGCTGTGTCCGACATGGTTATGGAAAGTAGTTCCCTGAGCTTTTCCTTGCATTTTTTGTCCTCTACCGGGATGAGCAGTTCAATTCGCTTGTTGAGATTGCGCTCCATCCAGTCAGCACTGGAGATATAATAATTATCTTTTCCATTATCGTAAAAATAGAAAATACGTGAGTGTTCAAGAAATCGACCCACGAGGCTCCTCACTCTGATATTCTCAGACAGTCCCTTGACATTGGGACGAAGGCAGCAGATTCCACGGACAATGAGGTCAATCTCTACGCCATCTCGTGATGCCTTGTATAGCTCCTGGATAATCTCCTTGTCCACCAGAGAATTCATTTTGGCAATAATTCGAGCTTTTTTCCCCTGACGGGCATGGCGTGCTTCGTTTCGTATGAGCTCGCTAAAGCGTTCTCTCATATAATCCGGAGCCATGGACACTTTATTCAAGGTCTTTATCAGCGTCTGCCCTGACAGACGATTGAACATGTTCGAGATATCCTCTCCGAGTTCCTGTCGAATCGTCAGAAGTCCAATGTCGGTGTACAGACGTGCTGTCACATCATTGTAATTCCCCGTTCCCAGATGTACATAACGCTGAATTTTGTTGTTCTCCCGCCGAATGATCAGAAGAGCCTTGCAGTGAGTCTTTAATCCAACAATGCCGTAGATCACGTGGCAGCCTGCTTTCTCCAGCCGCAGTGCCCAGTTGATATTGTTTTCTTCATCAAAACGGGCTTTCAATTCCACCAGTACGGTAACCTGTTTTCCGTTCTCCGCAGCTTCAGCCAGGGCCTCTACGATCGGAGAATTTCCTGACACCCGGTACAGCGTCATCTTGATTGCCAGAACATTCGGGTCCTTTGCCGATGTTCGAACCAGCTGAATGACTGAATCAAAGCTTTCATAGGGATGATGAATCAAAATATCCTGCTTGGCAATGGCTTTAAAGATATCCTGAGCCAAGGTGATTTCAGGAACTGGCATGGACTGGATTGATTCAAACTTCAAACCCTCATGGCCTGGCAGATTCGCGATTTTTGAAAGAAAAGTCAGATCCAGGGGGCCATCCAGCCGAAAGACATTGGACATCTCAATTTCAAACCGGTCAATCAGCATATTCAGCAGATCATCCGAAATCGTGTGTTCCACTTCAAGCTTCAGCACCCTGCCCCATTTTCTTTGCTTTAACGTTTCCTTAATCACCATCAAGAGATCCTGAGCATCATCTTCGTCATATTCCAGATCCGCATTCCTTGTGACCTTGTAGCAGACAAGATCCTGAATCTGATATGCGTCGAAAAGATTCGACAAATGAAGCTTGATAATATCCTCCAGTAATATGAACTGTCTGGCTTTGCCTCCGGGGATCCGATAGAACCGGTCAAGCACCGATGGAACCTGAACCGTTCCCAAAAAGGCGCGGCCCTCAGAATCCAGCAGATGCAAGGCGATATTGAGGGTATTGTTCATAATCAGTGGGAAGGGCCGGGATGAATCAATGACCATTGGAGTCAACACTGGAAAAATGCTGTCCTCATAAAGCTGGTTCAAATAGCTGAGTTGCTCCGGCTTGAGTTCCTCACGGTGCAGAATCCGAAACTGAACGCTGCGGGCAGCTGGAATCAGCTCCTCATTAAATGTCTTATAAAGATCGGCCAGCAGCTTTCGGGTTCGGTCATCGATGGCACGGGTCTGTTCCTTCGGCGTGAGACCGGATGGATCCGTTTTTTCCAGTCCGGCGGCGATTTGATCCGACAAAGAGCCATATCGAATCATATAGAATTCTTCCAGATTCGAAGTGACAATGGACGCGAATTTCAAGCGTTCAAACAACGGATTGCTCAGATCTCTCGCTTCTTCCAAAACCCTCTGGTTAAATTCCATAAAGGAAAGTTCACGGTTGATGTAGTTTTCATGAGTCAGAATAATTTCTTCCATTAGCTCCCCTTCCTTTGCTGGTTAGCAGGAACCATCCTGACTCCTGCATTAGTATCATTTTATCATTATGGTTTGAATGGATTGTTAATTTTGGGTTAATACCTCAGAATCTCACGAATATTATCAAAACTTCTGTGAGCATCAGGATTTCCAAAGAGAAAGTTACTTGGATCCATTCCAAATCTGTTTTTTCTCGGTCTTCAAATTTTATCTCTATC
>JABNAD010000703.1_pt1 | contig 16800 bp, 17 predicted proteins | sample 7240381 | NCBI WGS metagenome assembly JABNAD01 (sample SAMN11332834, study PRJNA596920) | anaerobic digester metagenome | biome: digested sludge; isolation source: digested sewage sludge-derived enrichment culture grown on H2/CO2 | place: Germany: Goettingen
AGACCTTCTTGTGGTCCTCGCGGGTGTGCCCCTTGCCGATACCGAGGTTCATCAGCCGGGAGAGCGAGGGCAGCACGTTGATCGGCGGGTAGATCCCCTTCCGGTGGAGCTCACGCGAGACGACGATCTGACCCTCCGTGATGTACCCGGTAAGGTCGGGGATGGGGTGGGTGATATCGTCGCCGGGCATCGTCAGGATCGGGATCTGCGTCACCGAGCCCTTCTTGCCCTTGATCATACCGGCCCGCTCGTAGATCGAGGCCAGGTCGGTGTACATGTATCCGGGGTATCCACGACGGCCAGGGACCTCCTCACGGGCGGCGCCGATCTGGCGGAGCGCCTCGCAGTAGTTGGTCATGTCCGTCAGGATGACGAGCACGTGCATCCCCAGCTCGAACGCGAGGTATTCGGCCGTCGTCAGGGCCAGTCGCGGGGTGATGATCCGCTCCACCGCCGGGTCGTCGGCGAGGTTCAGGAAGACGACGGCGCGCTCGAGAGCACCCGTGCGCTCGAAGTCCTGCATGAACGCGTTCGCCTCCTCCTTCGTGATGCCCATCCCCGCGAAGACCACGGCAAACTCCTCGACCGAGCCAGGAACCTTGGCCTGGCGGGCGATCTGGAGCGCGATGTTGTTGTGCGGAAGGCCCGCAGCGGAGAAGATCGGCAGCTTCTGACCACGCACGAGCGTGTTCGTACCGTCGATCGTCGAGACACCGGTCTGGATAAACTCCGCAGGCATGCCCCGGGCGTACGGATTGATCGCAGCGCCCGTGATGTCGATTCGCTTCTCGGGCACGATCTCGGGCCCACCGTCGATCGGTTTGCCGCCGCCCGAGAGGATCCGGCCGAGCATCTCGTGCCCCACCGGCATCTTGATCGCCTCGCCCGTGAACCGGACCCCCGAATCACGGCCGAGTCCGGCCGTCGACTCGAACACCTGCACGACCACGAGCTCGTCCGAGGTATCGAGGACCTGTCCGCGCTTGGTCGAGCCGTCTGCGAGCGTGATGTTGACGAGCTCGCCGTACCCGATCGGCTCCGTCTTCTCGACGAAGAGCAGGGGGCCGGCGATCTTACTGATGGTCCGATATTCCTTCATGCGCTCGACCTCAGTGTCGTGAATTCGGATTCCATCGCTTTAAGGATGCCGTCGAGCATGGGCTCGTAGTCCTTGACGAACTTGATCTGGGGCAGGTCGTTCTTGGCCTTGATCGTGATGATCTGGGTCGGGCTGACGCCCGCCGCCTGGGCCGCATACGACTGGTCTGCGTAGCTCCGGATCGCCTTCATCATGTCATACTGCTTCTTCATCTCGCAGAACGTATCGACCGCGTCGTAGGCGTTCTGCTGGAGGAAGACCTCCCGGATCAGCCGGGCCACCTCGATCGTGATCTGCTCGGTCTCGGGAAGGGCGTCCGACCCAACGAGCTGGACGATCTCCTGGAGTTCGGCCTCCTTCTGCAGCACCTCCATTGCCCACGACCGGAGCGGGTTCCACTCGGGCGAGACCTCGGTGTCGTACCAGGGCCCGAGGGTGTCCAGGTAGAGCGAGTAGGAGTTGAGCCAGTTGATGGCCGGAAAGTGACGGCGCTGCGAGAGCTTCGCGTCGAGGGCCCAGAAGACCTTGACGATGCGGAGCGTGTTCTGCGTGACCGGCTCGGAGAAGTCGCCACCGGGCGGCGATACAGCCCCGATGACCGAGACGGAGCCGGAGGAGCCCGCAAGGGTCGTGACCAGGCCGGAACGCTCGTAGAACTCGGCGAGCCGGGCCGCGAGGTACGCAGGGTACCCTTCTTCGCCGGGCATCTCCTCGAGCCGGCTCGAGATCTCACGCATGGCCTCGGCCCAGCGCGAGGTCGAGTCGGCCATGAGCGACACGTCGTAACCCATGTCACGGAAGTACTCCGCGATCGTGATCCCGGTGTAGACCGAGGCCTCACGCGCCGCGACGGGCATGTTCGAGGTGTTCGCGATCAGGATCGTCCGCTCCATGAGCGGCTTGCCCGACTTCGGGTCCTGGAGCTCGGGAAACTCGGTCAGCACCTCGGTCATCTCGTTGCCGCGTTCACCGCAGCCGATGTAGACCACGATCTCGGCGTCCGACCACTTTGCGAGCTGCTGCTGCGTGACCGTCTTGCCCGAGCCGAACGGCCCGGGGATGGCCGCGGTGCCGCCCTTCGCGATCGGGAAGAGGCCATCGAGGATCCGCTGACCCGTGATGAGCGGGATCGTCGGGTTCTTCTTCTCCATCACGGGCCGCGGCACACGCACCGGCCAGCGGTGCATCATCTGGAGCTCGGTCCCGTCCTCGAGGGTCGCAATCGTCTCTTCGACCGTGAAGCTCCCGCTCTTGATCGTCGCGATCCGCCCGCCCTTCCTGTTCGGCGGGACCATGATCCGGTGGACGATGTTCGTCTCCTGCACCTCGCCGATGATCGAGCCGGGGATGACCTCGTCACCCGCCTTCGCCAGGGGCTTGAACTCCCACTTCTTGTCCCGGGGGATGCCGGGGGCCGATACGCCGCGCTCGATGAACGAGCCCATCTTGTCTACGAGCACCTCGAGCGGGCGCTGAATCCCGTCGTAGATCGAGGTGAGCAGGCCCGGGCCGAGATCGACCGCGAGCGAGAGGCCCGTGTTCGAGACCGGCTCGCCAGGCCGAAGACCCGTCGTGTCCTCGTAGACCTGGACGATGATCGCCTCGCCGTCGACCTTGATCACCTCCCCCATCAGCTCTTCGTTGCCGACCTTCACGACATCGTACATGTGGGCGTCGAGCCCGACGGCCGTGACGACCGGCCCGGCGATGCGTTTCAGCACGCCGGCCGTTGTCTTCTGTCCTTCGTTTACTTCCACAGATCAACACCCACTGAACGCTTTATCTTCTCTCTGAGGGACATGCCCCCTTCATCGCCGCCGATCGCGATCACGGTCGGGCGGACCGACTCCTCGAGCTGGACCCGGAGACGCCGTGGGACGCGCTCCATGTCACTGGAGGAGAGGACGAGGATACCGACCTCGGGGTCGGCTATCGCCTGGTTGACCGCCTCGACGAGACGCGGTTCGTCGTCGATCGCGTAGGTCTTGTGAATTCCGGCAAGCCGGAATCCGAGGATGAACTCACTCGAGCCGATGACTGCGATCTCCATCTAGATCACCAGGTACTCCTGTATGCGTTCCGGCGCGAGGTTCGCGGCCTTTCCCCGGGCGATCGCCCGGAGGTTGTAGACCTCGTAGTACTTGCGCTCGAGATAGACGAGCACGGGCGAGATCGAGAACGGATATCGCCGGCTCATCCGGTCCATCTGTTCGAGCTTGAACCGGGTCAGCCGGTTCTCGATCTGTCGGACCGAGCAGCCGCAGCGCAGCTCCTCGATCGCGTCCTGGAGGGCCGGGATGTTCGTCCGCTTCTTGAGCGCATCGACTATCTCGTCGGTCGTCTCGGCTGCGCCGAGACGGTTCAGTTCCTCGACCGGGATTCGTCCGCCCGAGATCATGAAGTCACGAACTTCGCCGGTCGCCCCGCCCGAGCGCAGGCGCCAGAGGTTCTGCATGTTCGTGATGTCGATCTCGAGCTGGATGTACTGCAGGAATTCGTTCCCGCCCTTGATCCCGGACCGTGCCACACGGATCAGGTCGGCGTAGTACGCCTTGTACAGCTCGTTCTCAAGTCGGGCAAAGTTGCCGGACTCGACGGCGCCGGGGAGTTCACGCTCGACCACCGGAAAGAGGTGCGTGCCGCGGAGGCCCTCGACGATCCGATCGGGGGTCTCCTCGACAACGAGGCGGTCGAGCACCGTCCGGTCGAGCGAGCCTGCCGGGATCAGGACCTCCTTGATCTTGCCCGGCTTGAAGCCCTGGGTGCGCCCGCGCAGAGTCGTCAGCACGTTCGCGATGTCCCAGCGCCGCAGGTACTCGGCCGTGAAACCGGCCATTGCACCCGGGGTGAGCGCAAGCACTCGCTGGAACTCCTTTGCGAGGTTCCAGGATAGGGCGACCTCGAGCAGGTCCACGCCCGAGAATGACGGCGCGAGCTCGTCGACCTCGGTCTTGTACTCGAGCTCCTCGATGTACCGCGTGATCTCGGGCAGGCTCATGTTCAGCATGCGGAGGTACTCCTCCACACGCAGCAGCTTCGCCCTCCGGACCCGGAGGCGCGTGCTCACGTAGATGTACGGGGCCGGCCCGCTGATCACCTCTGCCATGGCCAGCTCACCTCACCCGAACAGGAGATCCGAGGCATCCTTCAAGGACGACTCCCAGACGCGGTTCAGATAGGTGCGGTACGAGTGGTCGACCTGGAAGGCCCGGTCGTTCGACTCCGCGACGAGGCCTCCTTCGATCTCGGCCGGAGGGCCGACCGTGAAGACGTCGAACCCGGGTTCCTTGACGAGGGCCTCGATGATGGAGAGATCGTCCCGGTTCACCCGGACGCGCCCGCCACCGATCTCGGCCTTCGCGGTTGCGAGCAACCGCCGGAGGGCCCTCTCGTGGAACGCGGCCGGCTCCTTCCGGATCGCCTCGAGGGTCGACCGGTAGATCTGGTCCAGGAGTTCTTTCTCGGCATTCAGGGTCGCCCGCTTGGTGACCAGGTTCGCCGACGACGTCTCCTGGGCGAGGACGTGCTCCACCTGCCGGGTCACGTCGGCCTCGGCCGAGAGCTTGATCTCGTCCGAGCGCTGCTGCGCATCGCGCAGCACGCGCTCGACCTCGAGATCTCCCTCTCGCCGGATCCGGTCTGCCTCGTGCCGCCCCTTCTGCTGGATCTCACTGATGACTGCTTCCAGTCCCATAATGAGTCTCCATCAGAACAGGAGCAGCAGCGCCACGACAAGACCGAAGATGACGATCGTCTCGGGAATCACAGTGAAGATGAGCGCAAGACCGAACATGTCCCGGTTCTCGGCAGTTGCTCCGACGGCAGCGGCGCCAATTCCCATCTCGGCGAGTCCGGTGCCGACGCCTGTCAGCCCGACTGCGAGCCCGGCGCCAACCGCCTTGAGTCCGACCTGCGATGCCTGAATCATCTCAACCGTCATAACAGCAGTTCCAACATCAACCATTTCTTTATTCCTCCGTTGTATGCAGTCTCTTCATCCCAAACGGGTTGTACTTTATTCCTCCACCTTTGTAGAACTTGGTGAAGAACTCAACATAGTGAAGACGGATCGAGTGCAGCCCGCCGCCCAGGATACCGAGGGCGGTATTCAGCGCGTGGCCGAGCAGGAGCACGACGATCCCGACGACGATCAGCACGATGCCGACCGGGGTCAGGTTTTCAAGCGACGGGTTGATGAACATCCCGAGCGCGATGTAGTTCACGACCATCGCGATGGCGACCGATGAGAGGCCGACCGCGACGAGACGCGCGTAGCTGAGCACGTGCGAGACGATCGTGGGTAGTTCCACGACCTCGAGCGCGTTCTCCTGGGCGATCGCGACTATTCCATAGAGGATCAGCACGATTCCAGCGATCCCTGCAGGACGCATTCCGAGCGCGACGACATCGCCGAGCTTCGTCAGGTCGAGCATGAACGGGATGGGGAAGATCGACCAGATCACGATCAACAGGCCCCACATGAACGCGAGCCACCCGGTCTGGGCGATGATCGCCTTCGTCCGGTGGCTCCCGTGCGACATGCGGCTGTGGTTCACGATCGAGATGAGTCGCCCGAGCGTGATATGCAGGATACCGATCCAGATCGCGATGATCAGCATCGAGGCCGCATCCGGCCCGTGACCATGCGCCTCTCCGCCGATGTTGAGGTGGCGGGAGAAGACGAGCGGTTTCCAGGGGAGTGCGAACCCGAAGATCTCCGAGTATATGAGACCGAAGATGATCGAGGAGATCGAGGCGTTACGCAGGTTGTCGAGCAACAGCGTCCAGCCCTCGCTCATGAAGAATTTTCGCCCCAAAAACGAGAGCACCAGGAGCACCAGACCGTAGCCGACGTCTCCGAGGATGATCCCGAAGAAGATCGGGAAGACGATCGAGACGAGGAGCGTGGGGTCGATCTCGCGGTAGTTCGGGCGCGAATAGACGTCCATGAAGAGCTCGGTCGGGTGAGCGAACGACGGGTTGTTGTACTCCACCGGGACCGAATCGTGGTCGTAATCGACCTCGAGCTCCTCGACGTGGACCCTGCCCTTCGTCGCCCTCTCGAGCGCCAGCGTGATCGCCGCCACCTCGGCGGTGGGGGCCCAGCCCTCTGCGACGAAGGCCTGGTCTGTCACCGCGAACCGGAGCGGCGCCTCCGCCTGCTCGACATCGGCGGTCAACAGCTCGTCGGCCGCGAGTAGGAACGATGCGTGGATCTCCTTCAGATTGGCCAGCTGGCGGTTGATCCCCTCGACCTCCTTCTCGATCGAGGCCTGCTCGGCCCGGTACCGGGCGATGACGTCACCGGCGGACCCGGTCTCATCGGGGATCCGGGCGGCCACGAAACCGGCGTCCAGGAGCTGCCGCTCGACCGCATCTCGCTCGGCAAGCGGCGTGAAGACGGAGATAAAGCCTCCCTTCTTGCCGCTCGAGAAGGCCTTTTCATGCGGGGCCGCGATCGCGACGTCCGCAGGGATATGGCCGGCGAGGACCGCGACGCTGTCGTATCCCCGGTAGAGATCGAGGTCGATCGGGAGCGAGGCGAACGGCTCGAGCTCGGCCGTCCGGGACTCGAGGTCCTTCGCACGGGTCTCAAGGCGCGTTCGCCGTGTTACCAGCTCGTCCGCCTGGGCGTCGAGCTCGGGGAGCTCGGTCTGGAGCTGGCGCCGGAGTTCGGCACCCGAGACCGGGCGTCCGTGCGCGGCGCCGTCGTCCTGGACGCCGAAGGCGTTTGTTGCCGCCCGGATCGTGATCAGGTCGTTCGAGGCCTCGGTCGCTCCGGCGAGCGGCATACCGAGCTTGAAGCCGGAGTAATCCTCCTGGCCGACAAAGTCCTCGATATGGAAGAGCCGGTGGCGATAGAGCTCGGAGATCACCGCGCCCATCTGCTCCTTCGTGCCTGCGATCAGCAGGCGGCTCATCTGCCGTGGCGCAAGCATCAGCACCGCCCCATCTCAGGCGCCGGCATCGAGGGCTCCCTTGAGCCTGGAGACGAGGAGCGCCACGGCGCCGTCCAGGTTCCGCCGGCCCCGTTCCCGGAGCTCGGCCGCCCTGGCCTCCCCGTCCTTGATGATCTGAGCGTGGCGGCGATCCGCCTCCGCGTGGGCCTCTGCGAGCTTCTGCTTGCGATACTCTTCGGCGTTCAGGGTCGCCTTCGCGATCAGGTTGTCGGCCTCCAGCTCTGCGTTCTGCACGCTCTTGCGCCTCTCGACCTCTGCCTGGCTGATCGCGGCCTTATACTCGTCCTCCGTCTTCTTGATGCTCTGCAACACCTCTATTTTCATCCAACCCTCCTTACACAGTATAAGTTGGCGGAAAGCGTCATATTAATTGTTTGTATTCTTTGTTCGGGCCGCTAGGCGGCTTGTTCAGGGATCCGCAGGAAGGGGCGGGAGGCGACGGACCCGGAGTGCGGGCGGTGGGTTCTCGACCTGGACACCCCCCGCAACCCCGCTGAGCCGAAGGCCGGCGAACACGTCGGCCCCGCAGAGCACGTCCTGCTCGGGGTGCGTTCCCCGCTGGATGTCGCAGGCGATCCGGATCGACGGGCCGGCGGAGACGACGACGGCAAGCCGCCGCGATCCCGGATGACCCTTTGGGAGGACGACGAGCGGCTGCCGGTACCGACGGACCAGCTCGATCAGCATGAGGGCGGGCTCCAGGGGTCCCCCACCGGGGCACGATGCGACCACCAGGTCATCGGGGCAGAGACCCTTCACCACCTCTCCATCGACGGTCTCGATACAGAGCCCGAGGCGGGAGAGTGCCCTCCCGACGACGAGAAAAGAGGGAGGGACCTCAAGCACGAGGTACTCGTCGACGAGGGGGGCGAACATCCGGGCGGTTCAGATCGCGTCGACCGCGTCCGACTGGCACGAGGGGCAGACCGGGTGCTTCCCGACCCCCTCGAACGACTCTCCGCAGTCCCGGCACCGGTACCGCTTGCCTTTCACACGCTCATCGTACTCGACGTCGACGGGTCCACCAACGGTGCACATGCTTCCATCACCGCCCGTGATCTCGGGCGTTCGCCGGTATAATCGTATCGATCCCCGGTTCAGATCGGCGGCGACGCCACCGTGTTGAACGCGACGAGCGCGATCAGCAGCATGATGCAGGCGTGCTTGATCCCTGAGAGGACCGAGGACTCCCCCATCTGGCCGGCGATCAGCCCGGAGAAGAAGCCCTGGAAGATGCAGGCATGGTAGAGGAGGACCTGGAGGAGGGCGAGCGGGATCGAGCCGAGGCCGGAGAACGCCTGCCCCCCCTGGGCGAGGCCCGCCGTGTTCATCTTGCCGAGCTGGACCAGGAACTGGTTGTTGAGGATCGCGATCACGAAGATGAAGACGAAGAAGGAGAGGTAGACGATCGCGACGTAGATGAACATCTCGGCGAGACGCTCGCGCTTGAGGACGTCCGACATCCTGGCGTCCGACGACGCGATGTTCAGGACCTCGTTGATCTGGCTCGACATCTCGGTCGCCTTGGTGATCAGCGTGACCATCCGGGCGATGATCGGGGTCGTCACCCGCTCCTCGAACCGGCCGAGGGCCTCGGAGAAGTTCGCCCCCCAGTCCATGTCCCGGTTGATCCGCCGGATCTCGTGCGAGAGCACCCCGAGATTCGCGTTCATCATGATCGAGATCGCCTGCGCCACGGTGAGGCCGACCTGGTTGATCCCGGCCATCCGGTCGAGGAACTCCGGGATCGCGGACTCTATCCCGGAGAGCCGGCGCCTCCAGACCTCGTAGAAGATCGAGAATGGGAGCAGGATGATCAGGATACCGATCACGATGTGGTCGTCGATAGCGCCGACGTAGGCCTCGAGGTTGCCGATCCACTCGATCCGCGAGACCGTGAAGAAGATATACCCGAGGCCGACCGGGATCGTGAGAAAGAGGACGCGGATCGGCTTCGATGTGAACGCCCGGAGCGGGTCGTGCAGGAAGTTCCGGAACCCGGCGGACTGGTCGTACTTCTTGAGACGGGCAAAGAGCGACTCCTCCCCGCCCACGGGAAGGATGGTAACATCCGAGAACTCGGGTATCCCGGTGTCCCTCCGACCAGACCGTTTCACCACCTCGCTCTTGATCGAGACGATGTCGATCATCACCATGAAGATCGACGTGCCGACGGGGAGCATCAGGTAGACGACCGCGGCGAGCTGGATCACGGCGCTGCCGCCCATCATCCCCATCACGACCATGATGATGATCAGAAAGAGTGGGCCGGCGACGAAGAGCGTCACGTAGGACTCCGCCACGAGGGCGAGAAAGCTGAGGAAGTTCTTCTGCTCGTAGCGCGCCTCTTCCTGGAAGAGGTGGACGCGCCCGTCGAGGAAGTGGGTCATGTCGCCGCCCGACTCGATCACCGAGAGGAGGTCCTGGAGGAAGTCCTTCAGCTTGTTCGAGGGCGTGGTCATATGGAGCTGCCGGATCGCGGAGACCACGTCGAGCCCAAAGAAGTCGGCGTCGCGGACCACCTGCCGGAACTCGAGCGCGACCTCGCCGTAGATGTTCGCGTTCTCCGAGAGAGAACGGAAGATCGTCAGGAGCTCGGCCCCCCCCTTCCGCATCGCGAACATGTAGGCGACGGCGTTGTGGAGGGTCATGTTGATCTTGGAGGCGCGAGTCCCCTTGGTGATCGCGGGCCACTGGAGCGCGACCATGTAGGTGATCGATGCGGCGAGCAGTCCGCCGATCAGGGCCCCGACCACCTGGGTGATCAGGGCCATCGGCACCGGGCCCACTGCGTACGGCAGGTGGTACCCCGTCGGGTTCGCAAACGAGGTCCCCTGCGCCTCGGTGAAGGTGATCACGAAGCCGGTCACGATGAAGCCGACCACGAGAAAGACGATGGCGACGGCGATCGAGGCGAGGATTGCGGTCGAGAGGTAGCGCTCGACGGTCACCCCTGCACGGGCCGAGACCAGGTCCGCGTTCAACCGCTGGAACCGGGTCGGGTCCCGGGCGACCCACGCCTGGACCTGTCGCCCCAGGATCACACGATCGCCTGCCGCAGGTCATCGATATGCGCCATCACGCCGGCAGGATCGATGTAGTAGCCCTGGAAGATCCGGGTCACCGAACGGTAGTCACGGATCCGCTGCTCGTGCATCGCGATCAGGAGCCGTTTCCGGACCGCGATCTCCTCGTCGAGTTTCTCGCGCGTCCAGCCGCGCCGCTCGGTGATCGAGGCGAAGACCTGCGAACGGCCCGTGTAGTTGAGCTGGTCCCGGACCGGGTCGTAGGTGAAGACGTTGTTGACCCGGAGGTTGCCGGTCGACGGGTCGATCCCGATCACCTCGACGATCTCCTGGCACCGGCGGACCCGGGCAGTCCCCTGGTAGATCAGGGCCTGGATCGAGATGATGTTCAGGGCCTGGAGCATGTTCCGCGGCACGTTCAGGGGCTCTGACTCAAGGCGGTGGATCGCGGCGTCGACCGATCCGGCGTGCATGGTGGAGAAGGTGGTGTGCCCCGTGTTCATCGCCTGGAAGAGGGTCTGCGCCTCGTGGCCCCGGACCTCGCCGACCAGGATGTACTCGGGGCGCTGCCGCATCGCCGACTTGAGCAGGGCGAACATGTCGATCGTGGAGCCACTGTCCGAGATCGACTCGCGGGTGACCGAGGCGATCCAGTTGTCGTGGTAGAGGGTGATCTCGCGCGTGTCCTCGATCGAGACCACCTTTGCGAGGGGGGTGATGAAGAGAGAGACCGCGTTGAGCGAGGTGGTCTTGCCCGAGGCGGTCCCTCCGATGAAGATGAGCGACTTGTTGTTCTCGATCGCGAACCAGAAGTAGACAAGCGCCTCGGGGCAGAAGGTGTGATACTCCATCAGTTCGATCGGGGTGAACGGCTCCTCGCGGAACTTTCGGATCGTGAACGACGTCCCGCGGCTCGTCACCTCCTTGCCAAGAGAGAGCTGCAGGCGGGAGCCGTCGGGGAGGGTCGCGTCGATCATCGGGGACCCGATCGAGACGTGCTTGCCGCTTCGCTGGGCGAGCTTGATCGCGAGCGAGATCAGGGCCTCCTCGTCGAACTGGATGTTGGTCCGGATGTTCCGGTAGGTCCTGTGGTAGAGGAAGAGCGGGACCTCGTTGCCATCGCAGGAGATGTCCTCGATGTTCGGGTCCTTCATCAGGGGGTCGATCCGCGACCAGCCGATGAAGTTGCGGATCAGGAAGTACCGGAGTTTGAAGAGCGGGATCAGGTCGAGGTGGATCCCGTATTCCTCGAAGAGACCCTCCATCTTTCGAAAGAGCAGGAGGCGCTTGTCCTCGTCCACCTCGGCGTCGGTCAGGATCAGGACGTCCCGGAGGTCGTCAAAGACCCGCTCGATCAGTTCGTACTCGAACGGTGTCAGGGTCGGCTCGTAGAGGATGTACTCCTCCTGCTTGGTCCGGCGGTTGTGAACGATGTTGACCTGCGAACATCCCTCGTCGACCCAGTACTGTTCGATCAGGTCGTAGTCCTCGGGGAGCTCCCGGTCGACAAGCGAGCCGTGGACACCCGGGTCGTACTCGACCAGCGGGGCCTCGGGCTTCGCACGCGCGAGCAGCCGGCCGCGCTCTTTCGGGGGGTCCATCGGCCGGGCGTCGGGTGGAGGAGCAAGTACGCGCGGCTCTTCCTCCTTCTTCCTCCGCAGGCGCGGGAACTTCACCGTGACCTAGACCTCCGGCCGCCGTGAAGGGCTCGAACGATCACCCTTCCGTGTTGGTGACGTCTATTGCTCGTGCTACTTTAACCCCCCTATCCGATCACGCCACCGGGATGAGACGACATCGAGGAACCGGGAAGAGACCGCTTCACAACCTTTATTCTCGCGTCAGCAGCAACACTGATGCAGTGGACCCCACTGAGGCTGTCCTGAAACGCATGCCGACCGGGATCGGCTCGTTCGACCCCGTGATGGAGGGCGGCGTACCGCCCGGATCGATCATGCTCCTGCTCGGGGACATCGGGGCGGGCTCGTTCGAGTTCGTCTACACCTCGCTGATCAACCTCGCGATGCTCCACCGACGGGATCCCGAGAACCCCGCCCTTCCCTCAGAGATCCGGTATGTCACCTTCACGAAGATGAAGGAGGACGTCCGGCGGGAGGTGGCGCTCTCGTTCGACGCGTCGCTCGCAGAGGAGCTCGACGCGGAGTATGTGCAGTTCAGTGATCTCTCCGAGCAGTACTTCGACACCTCGTCGGTGCCCGGGGAGTGGTACACCTCGGAGGACCTGATCACCCGGTTAAAGCGGCGCTCGGAGCACAAGTCGACACTCGTGCAGCTCTCGTCAGTGCTCGAGACGGTGCCCGAGCGCTCCCTGATCATCCTGGACTCCCTGACCGACGTTGCCGTCTCGTACTCCGATCCGGCGGACTGGAAGGAGCTCGCCGCGTACCTCCGCGGGCTGCAGCGAGTGACGAAGCGCTGGAACTCGACGATCTATCTCCTGCTGACCCAGGGGATCATCGACCGTGCAAGGATCCAGGAGATCGCGGACATCGCTGACTCGGTGATCCTCTTCCGCTGGGAGGAGTCGATCGCGGCGCGGCGGCAGCGGGTGATGTTCTTCGAGAAGTTCCGCGGCGTGATGACCCACCTGGAGGAGAACGACCTCGTGAAGTTCTCGATCAAGATCTCGCCGGCCCTCGGGTTCGAGGTGAACAACATCCGCCTGATCATCTAGGAGAGGGGGAGAGGGGATACAATGCCGGAAGGAGAGGTGGAACGGGTCAGGATGGGGATCGAGGGGCTGGACGCGATGCTTTCGGGGGGCCTTATCCGGGGGACGATCGCGGCGATCGTGGGGACCTACGGCACCGGCAAGACCACCTTTGCGCTCCAGTTCATCTGGGATGGCCTTGCCCGGGGCGAGACGGCGATCTATATCTCGCTCGAGGAGTCGGAGGAGTCGATCGTTCGGTACATGACCGAGAAGGGCTGGGAGATCGAGCAGTACCGCAACACCTCCTTCTTTGTCCTGAAACTCGACCCGACCAACTTCAACCTCTCGATCAACAGCATCCGGAACGAGCTGCCGTCCCTGATCAAGCGGTTCACGGCGACCCGGATCGTCTTCGATCCGATCTCGCTCTTCGAGGACCTCTTCGAGTCGGACGCGGCCCGACGGTACGAGATGTTCCGGTTCGTGGAGATGCTCCGCGACCAGCGGTGCACGATGCTGATGACCTCTGAGACGGACCGGAACAACCCGTATTCGAGCCGGCATAACCTGATCGAGTACCTGGTCGACACGGTGATCCTGCTTCGGTATATCCGGTCGGACGAACAGACCCGCGTCCGCCTCGTCCTCGAGGTGGTGAAGATGCGGAGCTCTGCGCACTCGCGGGAGATCAAGCCGTACGAGATCACCGGCGAACGGGTCCAGGTCCACAGCCAGGCGAACCTCTTTTAAAAAAGGGGAGATCCTTCTTCTTCAGCGCCACGCGGGGTTGAAATACCAGTAGGCGGCGGTCAGGTACGTCGCGAACGTCGTCCAGACGATGTAGGGGACGAGGAGGTACGCGGCAAGCGGCTCGACGCGGTAGAACCGTTCGATCGTCGCGAGGATCGTGAGCCAGAGGGCCACGACCACCACGACGGCGAGCCCGATCGCCTGGAACCCGAAGAAGACCCACGACCAGGCAACGTTCAGCACGAGCTGCACCCCGAAGAGCGCAAGGCCCGCCTTTGCCGCCGGGTGGTCGCGCTTCTGCCAGACGAGGAAGCCTGCGGCACCCATCAGGATGTAGAGCGTGGTCCAGACTGGGGCGAAGACCCAGTTCGGGGGACTCAACGGTGGCCGGATAAGCCCGGCGTACCAGGTGGGGATGCTGGGTGTCGTGGCGATGGAGCCGAGGATGCCGGCGGCAAGGCAGCCGACGACGAAGAGGGCGAGCACGCCCCACTCGACCGTGTTTCGGGGAAGCGACATGACCAGGGGTGGTCGTCGACGGGGAAAAACCTGCGCTTGAGGGTCGAAAAAGTGGGGGGTCAGAACGCGATCCCGAGGAAGTGGAGCACGATCACGATCAGCACCCCCGGCAGTCCGCCGATCGCCGCGATCAGGACTGACCAGAGGTTGATCGTGACCGGCGGGGCAATGAAGAGGTCGAGGAGCCAGAGGACGATGACGCCGACGACGGCGTTCACCAGCAGGCCGGTGGCTCCTTTCAACACCTTGTAGAGGAGGACGGCCACGATAATGGCCAGGACGAGTCCGACGATCTCTCCGATCATACCTGCACGTCGGTGTCGGGGGATTTAGTTCATCCGGGCCGCACTGTCGGCGACAGACCTCCGAACCGTCCCGGAAAAGGGGTGGGAACCCGCCTCTACACGTGGAGCCCGAGGAAGTGGAGACCGACAAGGGCGAGCACGCCCGGCAACCCGCCGAAGGCACAGACGAGGACCGCGCCGAGCGTGATCGGAACCCCGGGAGACGCGAGGAGGTGCAGCCAGTCGAGGCCGAAGAGTATGATCACCCCGACCACCGAGTTGAGGAGGAGCGTGGTCGAGCGCTTCAAAACGAAGTAGAGGACGACCGCGACCGCGAAGGCCGCCAGGATCGTGAAGACGACCGCGAGCATGGGATCACCCCACCAGGTGCTGGCCGGCCACCCGGAGCGAGGGGAGGACCATCTCACCAATCTCCCGGGTCTGCGCCGAGACGCCCTCGATCACAGAGAGGAGGTCGAAGACATTCCCACCCCACATCGCGGTCCGGACTGGAGTGGTGTATGTGCCCCCCTCCACCATGCAGGGGTTGGAGACCTCGACCGAGAAGTCACCCGAGATCGGGTTCGCCGTGTGCGCTCCGACCACCGACCGGACATAGACTGCCGGCTCGGCCATCACGTCGGCAACCGGGCCCTCGAGCACGAGCGTATGGAAGCCGATCGAGGGAGCGCCCCCATACCCGCCCCGGACGGCGGACCCGGTGGACGCGGCCCCGTACCGGTAGGCGGTGCGGAGGTCATAGGCAAAGCCCTCGAGCACGCCGTCTTTGACCAGGTCGAGCCGACGGGTTGGAACCCCTTCCGCGTCGAACCAGGCGGCCCCAGGGCCCATCGGCCGGTGCGGGTCGTCGTAGAGCGAGAGGCGCGGGTCCGCGACCTGCTCGCCGACCCGGCCGGCGAGGCGGGAGCGGCCCGCGTGGACGTTCCGCCCGACGAGCGCCGGGAGGAAGACGGCCTCCAGGAGCGAAGCGAGCGCAAGCGGCGAGAGGACCAGGTCATAGGTGCCCGGCACGAGAGGTTCGCCACCGGCCCCGAAGGCGGCGAAGAAGGCGGCCTGTTCGCCGACCCATTCCGGCTCGAGGTCGAGCGCGTGGCTCGAGGCGAACTCGAACCCGGTCGAGGTGCCGGCGATCGCCTCGATCGAGCTGGAGGCATTCGTCTCGGTGTCCGCGTACCGGAGGCCGTGGGTGTTCGCCACCTCGACATGGGAACGCACAAGGCCCGCCGAGCCGGCCGTCACGACCGCCTCCGGGTGGGACGCCGCGCCGGCCCGCATCGAGGTGAGGAGCCCGGCGACCGTCGCCGGCTCAAGCGTGAGGGACGGGTCGACGGCGAGGGGGATGTCGGGGAGGTCGGCGGGTGCCGGCAACCCATCCCAGGGCTGGGGGTCCGCGAGACGCATCGCGGCGAGCGCCGCGTCGAGGCAGGCCTCCCACCGCGCAGGGTCGTTGGTCGACGAGGCCCCGACCCGGCCGTTCGTAAAGACCCGTATCCCGAGGCCGGTCGCATGCCCGGCCTGGCCAATCCGGACCCGGTCCCGTGAGAGCTCGGCGCCGATCGACTCGCCGGTCGAGAGGAAGACCTCGGCCTCGTCTGCCCTTGCGGAGGCCGCCTTCAGGATTGCATCAATCGTGTCCACTGCCACCCACCACCGCGTTCTGGAGGAGCAGGTGCGGCGCTCCGTCCCCGACGGGGACCGACTGCCCGCCCTTGCCGCAGTACCCCTGGTGCATCCGCCGGTCATCCGCGACAAGGGCGATCTCATGGAGCGTCCCCAGGATCTCGCCCGAGAGCGAGACGTCGCGGACCATGCCGCCAAGCTCGCCTGCCTCGACCAAATACCCGAACTCGGCGTTGAACTGGAACATCCCCCGCCCGGGGTCCACCTGGCCCCCGCGGGAACCGATCAGGAGGATGCCGTCACGGCACTCCGCGATGCATTCGTCGTACGAGGAGTCGCCGTTCTCGACATAGGTGTTGGACATCCGGACGAGCGGGACCTCTCCCGGCATGCCCCGCGCGTGGCCCGCCTCCCCGTTGCCGACCGCGGCGAGGGTCTCGCGGGTGTGCAGGAACGCGTTGATCACGCCGTCGCGGACCAGCTCGGTGCGGACCGTCGCCACGCCCTCGGCGTCGACCGGGTCGAACCCGAACTCGGGGAGTGACGGGTCGTCGACGATGGTGAGGCCGGGCCCACCGATCCGCTCGCCGATCCGACCGGCGAGGACGGAGTTACCCTCGCGGACCAGGTCACCCTCGGAGGCGTGCCCGACCGCCTCGTGGGCAAAGACGCCCGCGAGCTCTGGGTCGAGGACGACGCGCATCCGCCCCCCTTTTGCGGCCTTCGCCCCGAGGAGCGCGACCGCCGTCTCCCGGGCCTTCTCACCGTAGGGGGCGCCGGCGCGGAGTGGAAAGCCGTTCACGGCGTGCCGCCGCTCGTACCCCATCTGGACCACGCCGTTCTCTTC
>JABNAD010000705.1_pt1 | contig 16767 bp, 14 predicted proteins | sample 7240381 | NCBI WGS metagenome assembly JABNAD01 (sample SAMN11332834, study PRJNA596920) | anaerobic digester metagenome | biome: digested sludge; isolation source: digested sewage sludge-derived enrichment culture grown on H2/CO2 | place: Germany: Goettingen
CGGCCATGATGGCATCGATCTGAGCCATGATGTGCCCAATCTCCACTTCGCCTTCGGCGTTGGTGGATTCAAGATTGTCGATCATCTGGCGCAGGGCATCGGTGGATGCCAGGATGACATCCATGATCTCCGAGGTCACAACCATTGTGCCTTTGCGCAGTTCGTCCAGAATATTCTCAGACTTGTGCGCCAGCTGATTGATGCGGTTCAGCCCCAGAAAACCCGATGCGCCCTTGAGGGAGTGCATGGGCCGAAAGATATCATTCAGCAGAGCAAGATTGTCCGGCGCCTTCTCAAGCTCAAGAAGGTTAGGCTCGATAGTTTCGAGATGTTCTTTGGCTTCCGCGATAAAATCGGCGAAAAGTTCCGGATCAAAAAATTCCTGGCTCATAACCTGTACCTTTATATGGCTGAAAGCACACTATTGCCCGAATTGGACACATACTGTCTTTCTTATCGGCTATCCCAGAAGCATCTTTATATTACGGACCATTTTTTCAGGCTGTGCCGGTTTTACCATATACAGGTTGGCGCCGAGGCTCATGCCGGTCTGAATGTCCTTTTCCTGCCCTTCCGTCGAAAGGACAATAATAGGAATATCCTTATAGGCATCCTGAGCGCGGATGGTCTTGATAAACGTGAAGCCGTCCATGCGGGGCATGTTCACGTCCGAAACAATCAGGTCGACCGGCTCAAGGCTGTAAAGCTTTTCAATAGCGTCAAGGCCATCCTCGGCGGTGCTGACCTTGAAGCCTTCGCCCTTGAGAACAAAGGCTACCAGGTTACGGATAGTCTTGGAGTCGTCTACGACCATAATATGTTTTTTCATAGGTGATCCTGTCCGTCTGTTGTTGGCTGCCGTACAAAATTTCACCGAACTCTAGAGATTATTCAGACTATTGGCAAGTCGAACCGCATGCTGTCTCAGCCAGGCAGACGATCAGACTTCAATAAGTTTGTCGACAATCAGTTCCGGGTCGATAATACCGTGGAGGCGTTCCTTGATATTGGCGAGGCCGCACAGAAAATCTGCCCCTTCGCCAAGTTGCGCCTCGATGTTCCAACTAATGCTATCTTTTGAAACCATGTACATGGTATGTATTTTGTCGATAATAAGACCAAGCTGCATATCTTCTGTGCCACAAACAATGATAAAGCTTTTTTCTGTATAACGCTTAGTCTGGTCTGTGGTCAGCAATGCATCCAGGTGCAGCAGGGGCGTAACCTTGCCGCGCAAGTTGACAACACCAGCAATAAAGGGGGGCGCCATGGGCAGCCGGGTCAGCGGCATGTAGCGCAGCACCTCGACAATTACCGGCACTGGCAGCAAAAATACCTGTTCGCGCACATAGAACGAAACCATCTGCACCTGTTCTTCTGCCGCAAGCCTCGTGCGCAAGGAAGGCCGGGCAGTCTCTGCCTCTGCATGCCCGGCATGATGGACTGGGCGCGCAAAGTCTTTCGCTTCTCCTGCTGCGCCAGCCATCACCTGCTCTGGTTCAAGCACCGGCATGGTCTGCAACGCATCGCTGCCCAGATATTTTTGCACAAAGGCCTGTTCCGCAGCGCTCAGCGTTGCGTCTGCCGCTTGAGGTACGGCCAGGCACTGATCTGCAAAGTATTCTTCGGGCGTTTTTACCATAGCTTCACCACTTCTTCTGCAAGCGAATTATACCCGAGCGCACCCTTTGAGCGGGCGTCGATATCATAAATGGTGCACCCCTGGGCGCTGGCCTCGCGAAAGTGCGTGTCCACCCCAATGACCGTCGAAAACATGGATTGCCCCATTTTGCGGCGCATCAGTTCAAGTACCCGTGTGCAGGCTTTTGCTCTCCTGTCGTACATGGTTGGCACTGCCCGGTAGCGTACGGGCCTGCCCAGGGCCTTGTTCAACGTATGCAGCGTGTCGAACAGCAGCTTGAGCCCGTGCAAGGCAAGAAAATCTGTCTGGATCGGAATTATCAGCAGGTCTGCGGCAACCAGCGCATTGACCAGCAGAATGCCCACATGGGGCGGACAATCCAGAATTATGTAATCGTACCCATCGCGCACATGCGTGAGGCTGCGGAGGAGCACACTTCCCTTGGCCTGGCGCTCGCGAAAATCAACTTCAAGCTCTGAAAGCCGTATGCTGCCCGGCGCCACATCTATCCCCGGCAGCGCCTGCACATGGATAAGATCGGGCCAGATCACGGGCCAGGCATCTTCCTGCGCAAGAAAAAGATCGTGCAGGCTGCAAGTGATGCCTTCGGGGTATATTCTCGCATGCAGCGTGGCGCAGGCGTGGGGGTCAAGATCAAGAACAAGAACCTTTTTCCCCATGCGGGCAAGCGCGCTGCTCAGCGAAATGGATGTCGTGGTTTTGCCGACGCCCCCTTTTTGATTGGCAATAGCCAGAACTTTTGCGCACATGGTATCAGCATCAGCTCATTTTTCTGTAAACAATGGTTCCCTTGTGGTGTTCAAGCTGGAACGCGCGGCTGATGTTATGCAGGGATTCGGAATGCCCGATAAGCAGCGCGCCGTTGATTTCAAGGTTGTCGTAAAAGGCGTTGATGACCTTGCGCTTCATTTCATCGTCAAAGTAGATGATAACGTTGCGGCAGAAAACAATCTGCGATTTTTCAACGCGTTTGAGCTGTTCCCTGTCATTGAGGTTAATGGGCCCAAAGGAAATGAGCGACTTCAGTTCCGGCTTGACCCTGTATTGCGTGTCTTCCTTGATAAAGTAAGCGTCCACAATTTCCTTTGGGGTCGTGCGCAGGGCATAATCGTTGTAAACTCCCCGGCGGGCAGCGGCCAGCACGGCCTCGGAAAGGTCATTGGCTGTGATCTTGATGTCCCAGCTGGAAAGTTCACTTTTCAGCACTTCACACAATATGATGGCAAGCGTGTAGGGTTCTTCGCCCGTGGAACAGCCAGCCGACCAGATACGCAGCTTTTTGCGCCCTGCCTTGCGGCACTGGTCAAGAATGTCGGGCAGCACACTTTTTTGAAAAACTTCAAGCTGCGGCGGATTGCGGAAAAAGCTTGTTTCGTTGGTTGTTACCACTTCAAAAAGCTTGGTGAGCTCTGTGCGGCGGCTGCCGTCAAAGCGCAGGAAGTTGTAATAGTCGCTGTAACTCTTGAGGTTCAGTTCCTTGATGCGGTTTGAAAGCCGGTTTTCAACAAGGTACTTCCTGTTTTCAGCAATGAAAATGCCGCACTGCTGATAGATGAAATCGCGCAGTTGCAGAAATTCCTCGTCAGATATCTGCAAATCCTTGCGGAAGGGCGAGGCTGCACGGGTGTTGTCTGCCGTTTGCGTGGGCGAGCGAAAAGCCGCAGCAGGCGTGAGCGGCGGGCGCATGGCGCTGGTCGCGGGTGCGCTTTGCGCGGGCCGTGCAGCACCAAGGCCGCCCGTAGCAGGCGCTGGGCTTGCTGTGCGCGGAGGCAGGGCAGACCCCAGCGGAGGCCTTGCTGTTTGCCCAAGACCAGACTGGCCTAGCCCGGATTGCCCCAGGCCAGTTTGCCCGAGAGGAGGCCGCGTTGCCGCACCAGACAGACCATTTGCAGCTTGGCCAAGTCCGGATTGTCCAAGTCCAGATTGTCCCAGGGGCGGGCGTGTTGCCGCAGGCGCAGCGGGACTGGTGGCACCGCCTGCTGGAGGTGTGCGGAATGCAGAACCTGTCAGGCCAGCGCCTTGTGTCGGGCTCGCATGGGCTGGAGCCGTTGTTCGGAATGGCGAGGCAGGGGCTGGCGCAACGGGTTTGGCAACCGGAGCGGCTGGCGCTGCCCCAGGCGTTGGCGTCACGCCAAGCCGTGGACGTTGCTCTACGGGAGTAGCCGCGCTGCCAGCAGATGAGCCGTTGCCGCTGTTCTGGGCAGAGCCGAGCGGGCTTTTTGGAAATAACGTAGGGGGCTGAGACATACCTACTCCTGTTCGGCCTGGATCGTTGCCACCGCTTCTTCCGCTGCATGCTGGATATCTGGATCTTCATGATTCATCAAACCCAGCAGTACGCTAAAGGCCACATTGCCGCCGATCTTGCCAAGAGCTTCAATAATCTTGAGGGCCACCATGGGGCTTGAACTCTCAAGCATTTGCGCCAGTTGTGGAACGGCATTGGCAACCTTGTGCATGCCCAGCGCGTCAACGGCGCGTATGCGAACCCATTCGTTTTCGTCATCAAGCCCATTGAGAATATAGGGCAGCACAGTTGGGGAAGCGATTTGCCCAAGCAGGTCAATCACTGCAAGGCGAACATCCTTGTCTTCATCTGAAAGGCGGGGCAACAGCAGGGGCAGGTATTCCTCGGCCTGTTCGCCAAGACCCAGGAAGGATTCCACCGCCACCTGCCGTGTGCGGGGTGATTCATCTTCAAGCGCTGCCGTTAGTTCAGGCAGATTTTCCAGAATGCCGTAACGGCCAAGGGCGTACACAGCCATCATGCGCTGCATGGGGTCTTCGCTCTTGGCGCGCTCCTTGAAGCGTTCGTTCAGCTTGGGGCTGTGCAGGTTGATGCAGGCTTCCAGCGCCATTTCCTTAACGTCCACATAGCGGTGATCCAACTGGGCGAAAACAAGGTCTTCCACATCAGGGCAGGTGGGCTGGTTGCCAAAGAAGACCAGCGCGCTCTTGAGAACTTCTGCATCTTCTGAATCATTCATGATGGTTACAAAGAACGGGGAGTCGGCGCAATCGCCAAGCTGGGCCAGTTCCGCTGCTGCCATGCGCTGCAGTTCCGGGCTGGCATCCCAGAAAATATTTTTGAGATCAGGCACGCAACGGCGGTCTGCCATAAGATGACAGGCCTCCATTGCCAGCAGGATGCGCGATTCATCAACGCTGTTGAGAGCATCGCGCACGGAGTCATTGTAGCCGATGGCGGCAATGGCCTTGATGGCGGCTTCATACAGTTCATCCTGGCGTTCCCTGTCGAGGGTGGCGGCCATGTTGATGATGTCTTCGGTGCACGCATCCGAACCGATGGCGCTCAGACCTTGCAGCGCGGCCAGCAGGATGTCTTCATCGTTGTCTGTAAGGGCATCGAGCAGGTAGGAACGCAGCCTTTCCTGCGATTTGCCAGCCAGTAGCGACAAGCCACGCCCGTTGAGAATCTGCACGATAGCTTTGACAATCTTGTGGCGCAGGGCTTCGCGAACATTTTCAAGCGAGCTGAAGAGCAGGGGAATGGACTTTACATCGCCCATATCGCCAAGGGCGTCCACAATGGCCGAACTCACAAGGGGCGAGGCCTGGGAAAGCAGCTTCACAAGGGCGCTGGCGGCGGAGTAGTCCTTGATTTTCGCAAGGGCTTCCACCACGGCAAACTGCACCCATTCTTCATCGTGCATGGCCTGGCACAGCGAGTTGACGGCTTCGGGAAAAGCCAGTGTACCAAGGCTCACAGCAGCCTGATAACGCACGTTCACTTCCGGGTCTTTGAGCAGGGCGCGGCAGAGCAGCAGGCAGGACTGATGCGTACGGCAGTATCCCAGAATATCTGTGATAAATATCCGCAAGTCTGCATCGTCGTGCTGCAGGTAGGGCTGAATGCTCTCAATGCTGTCCGAGCCAATTTCGCGCAGAATGTCCATGGCCACGTTGCGCACGGGGGCTTCGTCGCTGCTCAGGAGCGGCAGTAGTGCCACGACCACCTGCGGCCCGCGAATTTTGCGCAGGGCGTATTCCGCTGCTTCCTGTACGCCCACACTTGGGCTTTTGATGTGTTCGCAGAGCATGGGAACTGCATCCTGGAGGCCCTGATCGCCAGCGCTGAATGCCGCGTCGCGAATCGCGTCATTATCGCCCGACTTCAGGGCTTCAAGAATTGCTTTGTGCTGTGGATTTTCCATGTTCATAGTCATGTCCTGCTACGGTGGGGTCAGCCTCTGACCGTTGTTATGATGGCGTTGGCAATATCGTCCACATCGAGAATGAGGTTGGCGAGCTTGTTGTCTACAATCGCCTTGGGCATACCGTAAACGACACAGGAGGCCTCATTTTGCGCTATAAGGCAGCCGCCCTTCTCTTTAAGAACCTTGGACCCTTCGCATCCGTCTGAACCCATTCCGGTGAGAATCACGCCAAGTGTGCGTCTTCCCATTGCTTTGCCCGCAGTTTCAAAAAGCACGTTTGCCGAAGGTTTGTAAAGGGCATCGCGCGGTTCTTCTGCAACAAAGATTTCTGGCAGCGGGCCGCGCATGCGAATGCCCAGATGCTTGCCGCCAGGGCAGACATACGCATGACCTGTTTTGAATTTGTCGCCGTCCTGGGCTTCGGTAACGCCGATCTGGCAAACACTGTCGAGGCGCTTGGCAAAAGGATTTGTAAAAGCCGCCGGCATATGCTGCGCAATAAGTATGCAGGCCGGAAGATCGGCAGGCAGTGCCGAAAGAATCTTTTGCACCACAGGCGGCCCGCCGGTGGATACGCCGATTACAACCAGATCGCGCGGCCCGGTGCAGGGTGTTTGCACATAATCCGCAGGTTGCGAAGGCTGTGGGCGTGGAACTGGAACCTGAATCTGGTTGATGCGCCTGTACTTGAGTTTGATGATGGTTTTACGCCGTGCAATGGCCCGCACCTTGCGCTGCAGTTCCGCCCCAAAACACTCCCGGTCGCAGCTCATGGTTTTAGGAATAAAATCAAGAGCGCCGTACTCTAATGCCTTTAATGTGCTTTCTGCGCCGCTCTGTGTGAGAGAGCTGACCATCAGCACGGGAATCGGAGTTTTTTTCATCAACTGCTGCAAAACTCCGAGGCCATCAAGCCTTGGAAGGTCAACATCAAGCGTCATTACGTCAGGATCAAGTTCTTCGGCTTTTTCCAGGGCCTCCTGACCGTTGCGGGCTGTGCCCACAACCTTGATTTCAGAATCCTGCTCAAGAAGTGAAGTAATGGTGTTGCGCATAAAGGTTGAATCATCAACCACGAGGACACTGATCATAGGATAAGCTCACTCCAAAAAATTCTCTCTCTATCTAGTTTTTGTATGCTACGTCAGGCATTATTTTTTTACAAATAAAAAATTACTTGCCAAACTACTCAGTCTCGCTTATGTTCCCTCTCTCAACGGGATGTGGCTCAGCTTGGCTAGAGCGCAGCGTTCGGGACGCTGAGGCCGCGCGTTCAAATCGCGCCATCCCGACCAGCAAAATCAAGGGTTTACGGTAACCACCGTAAGCCCTTTTTTTGTTTATCTTCTGCATTTTCATGGCGAGGCCTCTTTGGCTTTTAAGCTTTTTTGGGGATTTGCTGGGCATCTGTCGGCCCTGTCCATATGGATCAGCCCGTCGGGAGGAACAGGTTGGCGCCAGCAACATGCTCATAAAATCGGTTTGTCGCCCATTATGCCTGCCCTGGCGTTAGCTGGTAGAAATTATCGTGGTTGCGGCGAAAAACTACATTGAAAAGCACTCTTCTGGTGAGCCTTCTCGGCTTAACAGCTTTGGCAACCTTGGTTTTTAGCAAATATACCCATAAAGATAGTGTATAAAACGCGATAAAAAGTCTGATGAAAATTACAAACAAGTTATCATACAAAGAAATGGTGTAACTATAGATTTATATTTGTACAAGATGCGGTGTTTTTTTTGCTATTAAATATTAAAAAATAATATTAAAATAAATTTATAATAGAATGTTTATTGTTTAAAATAATAAGAAATGACAAAATAAGAATTTAAATAATAAAAATTATACGTAATTTTATGCAAAACTTAATTTATTTTACTGTTTATGATTTAATAAATACATTTGATGAATTTTGTTTATTATATTTTAGGAGTGAGAATTTGTACTTGTTAGATAATAATTTCTGATATCACTCGGGTAAGGTTGTTGCAATGCTTTATGGGGTGTGCTCTCATAATAACAAAGCCCGTTTCTGAAGGGATGCTCATCACATCCCCCAAGAAACGGGCTTTCTGTTATTTTACGGCATCCGAGTTTAGACACGCGGATGCTTGGTTTTATTGCTCTAGAGGCGCGCGAGCGCGCCGTGCACCTAGCTCAGTGAAGCAAGGCGTTTGATGGCTTCTTCCGTATCGGCAGGGGAGCCAAAGGCCGTGAGGCGCACGTAGCCCTCGCCAGAAGCGCCAAAGCCAGCGCCGGGCGTGCACACAAGGGCCGTGTTGTTCAGCACGTGGTCAAAGAATCCCCAGGAGGTCATGCCGTCAGGCACGCTTACCCAGATGTAGGGAGCATTGACGCCGCCGTAGACGGAAAGTCCCATGCCGGTTACTGCTTTGCGCAGGCTTTCTGCATTGCGCTGGTAGCCGTGGATAACGTCCATGACCTGCGCCCGGCCTTCCGGGCTGTAGGTGGCGGCAGCGGCACGCTGCACAATGTAGGGGCAGCCGTTGTACTTGGTGCACTGGCGGCGGTTCCAGAGGCCGTTGAGCGCAACCTTGCCGCCCTTGCCATCGCTGACCTGGAGCGCCTTGGGCACAACAGTGTAGGCGCAACGCAGGCCGGTGAAGCCAGCGGTTTTGGAGAAGCTGCGGAATTCTACGGCCACTTCCTGCGCGCCCTCAAGCTCGTAGATGCTGTGGGGAACAGAGCTGTCTGTGATGTAGGCCTCGTAGGCGGAGTCATACAGAATGACGCAGCCCTCGCGGCGGGCGTAGTCCACCCAACCCTGAAGCGCCTGACGCGAGAGCACGGTGCCCGTGGGGTTGTTGGGGTAGCACAGATAGATGATGTCGGGCCGGGTTTTGGGAAAGTCCGGCACAAAGTCGTTTTCCTTGAGGCAGGGCAGGTACACGAGCCTGTTCCACTGCTTGCCGTCAAATTCGCCGGAACGGCCCGCCATGGCGTTGGAATCCACATAGACGGGGTAGACAGGGTCAGTCACTGCCACAATGCTGTCAGCGGCAAAAAGCTCCTGAAAATTGCCCACGTCCGACTTGGCGCCATCGCTCACGAACACTTCATCGGGGCTCAGGTCAACGCCGCGCGCCTTGTAGTCGTGTTCCGCGATGATTTCGCGCAAAAAGGCATAGCCCTGTTCCGGGCCGTACCCGTGAAACGTGGCGGCATCGCCCATATCGTCCGCAGCCTTGTGCAGCGCCGCAACAACGGCAGGGGCAAGGGGGCGGGTCACATCGCCAATGCCCAGGCTGATGACGCGCTTTTCGGGGTTGGCTTCCTTGAAGGAGGCGACCTTGCGGGCTATTTCCGCAAAAAGATAGTTGCTTTGCAGCTTGAGAAAATTGCTGTTTACGCTGGTCATCACATTCCTCTGAATCAGATGTGGTAAGTGCCGGTGAAGACGGTGACGGCTCCGCCGGTCATGTAGACATGGTTGGAAATTTCGTCCCAATGGATGTGCAGGGTGCCGCCTTTGAGTTCCACGTCAAGCTCGCGCCCGGTAAGGTTGTTGAGCACGCAGGCGACCGCAACGGCGCATGCGCCGGTGCCGCAGGCAAGGGTTTCGCCCGCGCCGCGTTCCCACACGCGCATTCTCACCTTGGTGGAGGAGATCACTTCCACAAATTCGGTGTTGGTGCGCTGCGGAAACAGCCTGTGGTGCTCAAAGCTGGGGCCGATCTTGGGCAGATCAAGGTCGTCTATGCCTTTCATGAACACAACCGCATGCGGGTTGCCCATGGAAACAGCGGTAATATCGTAGCCAGCGCCGTCAACCTCGACCGGGCGGGCCACAAAGCGCTGGGCGCTTGTGTCGCCCTCGACCAGCACGGGAATGTTGGCCGGGGTCAGCACGGGTTCGCCCATATCAACCGTAGCGCCGCAAACCTCGCCGCCTTCAAACAGCAGGCGGACGATTTTTTCACCGGCGCGGGTTTCAACTCGGATAACATCCTTGGAAAGAATGCCGTGTTCGTGAACATATTTGCCCACGCAGCGGATGGCATTGCCGCACATTTCTGCCTCGGAACCATCAGAATTGAACATGCGCATGCGCACGTCTGAAGTGCCGGAAGGCAGAATCAGTACAAGACCGTCAGACCCGACACCGAAATGGCGGTCGCTGATCTGTCGGGCAAGGTCGTTGGGGTTCTCGACACGTTCTTCAAAGCCATTCACATAGACATAATCGTTGCCGATGCCCTGCATTTTAGTAAAGCGCAGTGTTGCAGCCATATATACTCCTTATCATACGGGGGGCCGAAACAGGCTGCCCATAATTATCTTGGCAGTATCACAAATAAGTATTTATTCTGATTCAAGGCAAAAGTAAACACAGTGCGGCGCACCTGCCGCGAATCCAACGTGCGGCGGCGGTTTAAGGCGCAAAAAAAGCGGAGAGCCGCCAGACTCTCCGCTTGATGACCACTGGCCTTCGCCGTCCGTTGCGGCGAACGGCGAGGCCTGTGGCTCCCTGCGGCAGAACCACAGGGGCCGGAGGCAAGGGGACCATCTTCCCCCCCGGGATGAGACCCCCTGCCCCCAACTATTTCTTAACGACCTAGTGAGCCCAGAGCAGTTCCGCGTACTTGGGCAGAACCCACAGGCTGTCCTCAACCAGGCGCTCAAGAGCGTCGGCATGGGTGCGGCATTCGGCCATGGCGGGCAAGATGCCGTCACGAGCGGCCTTGGCCTGTTCCAGCGCGCCTTCGGTGCACTGGGCTTTTTCCACGGCCTTTTCCAGCACCGTCACACCCTTCTGGAGTGCAACAATGTGGCCGCGCAGTTCGTTAAAGTATTCCTCTTCGCTTGCAGCGCCCTTGTCGCCAAGCACGGCGCGGGTCTTGATAACCACATCGGCGGCCCTGGTCTGGGCTTCCATGCTGGGCGGCAGCACGGAAGAGCGGATCATGTCGGCCAGCAGGTTGCCTTCGATGCACACGGTCTTGCTGTAGTTTTCCAGCAGGATGTCCTGACGGGAGAGAATTTCACGCTCGGTCAGGATGCCGTGCCGCAGGAAGACGTTCATGACGTCGGGATCGCTGTAGTGCTCAAGAGCGGTAACGGTGTTGTTGTAGTTGGGCAGGCCGCGGCGGGCGGCTTCTTCAGCCCAGGATTCAGCGTAACCATTGCCGTTAAAGACGATGGGCATGTGTTCCTTGAACAGGCGGGGCAGCAGAGACTGCAGGGCCGTGTTCAGATCGGTGCCAGCAGAAACCGAAGCTTCAAGTTCGGTGGCAATGTCGTCCAGGGCGCTGGCAACAGCCGCGTTCAGGGCGATATTGACCGGAGCCACGGACTGCGAGGAGCCCACGGCGCGGAATTCAAACTTGTTGCCGGTGAAGGCAAAGGGGCTTGTGCGGTTACGGTCGGAAAGATCCACGGGCAGCGGAGGCAGGGTGGAAACGCCCACTTCCATGACCGCGCTCTTCTTGTTCTTGGAACCCTTGCCGTTGACGATGGTGTCAAGCACGTCGGTAAGCTGTTCGCCAAGGTAGACGGACAGAATGGCCGGCGGGGCTTCGTTGGCGCCAAGGCGGTGGTCGTTGCCAGCGCCCACGGTGCCGAGGCGCAGGGCCGCGCTGTGCATATGCACGGCGCGCAGCACGGCGGCCAGGAACACCAGGAACTGGGCGTTGTCCACAGGCGTGGAGCCAGGGTTGAGCAGGTTCGTGCCATCAGAATCGCTGATGGACCAGTTGTTGTGCTTGCCGCTGCCGTTCACGCCCGCAAAGGGCTTTTCGTGCACCAGGCACACAAAACCGTGCTTGCCAGCCATGTGACGCATCATGTTCATGCAGAGCATGTTGTGGTCGCAGGCGATGTTGGCTTCTTCGTACACAGGGGCGATTTCAAACTGGCCGGGGGCCACTTCGTTGTGGCGGGTCTTGGCCGGAATGCCCAGCGAACGCAGCTCGTTTTCCAGATCCTGCATGAAGCTCATCACGCGGGGAGGAATGGAGCCGAAGTAGTGGTCTTCCATTTCCTGACCCTTGGGTGAGGTGGCGCCGATCAGGGTGCGGCCAGCCATCAGAAGGTCAGGGCGCAGGGCGGCCAGGTTTTTGTCCACCAGGAAGTATTCCTGCTCGGGGCCAACGTTGGCGCGCACATAGCTGGCCGTGGTGTTGCCGAAGAGCTTGAGAATACGCATGGCCTGACGCGACAGGGCCGATATGGAGCGAATGAGCGGGATCTTGCGGTCAAGAGCTTCGCCCGAGTATGAGTAAAAGTACGTCGGAATGTGCAGGGTGGCCCCGTAAGGAGCGGGGATGATGAACACCGGCACGGAGGGATCCCACGCGGTATAGCCGCGGGCTTCAAACGTGGAGCGGATGCCGCCGGAAGGGAAGGAGGAGGCGTCCGGCTCACCGCTGATCAGCATCTTGCCAGAGAATTCGCTGATAACCTGGCCATCAATGGTGGGCGACAGAAAGGCGTCATGCTTTTCGGCAGTGAGCCCAGTCATGGGATGGAACCAGTGCGTGTAGTGCGTGGCGCCGTTCTCGATGGCCCAATCCTTCATGGCGTTGGCGACAACATCAGCGATTTCGGGATTCAGGCGTTCGCCGTCGCGGATGGTCTTGGCCAGCTTCTTGAACACATCCTTGGGAAGGCGCTTGCGCATGGTGGCTAGACCAAACACGTAGCGGCCAAAGATGTCTTCCGCGCTGCGGCCTACTTCATCAGCGCTGGTGGGGATGACCGGTGCAGTGTTCACTGCTTTGAACAAAGCCTTTTTACGGGGGGAACTCATACCCTCGTCTCCTTTCTCAAGTTGTTGCTAGTATCAGGCACAGCCCGATTACAGGGCCTCATCGCCGCGCTCACCAGTGCGGATGCGGATGGCATCCATCACATCACTGATGAAAATTTTTCCGTCGCCAACCTGTCCTGTGCGGGAGATGGACACCACAGCATTCAGAACAGTTTCCAGCATGTCGTCGTGCAGCACGACCTCGACCTTGATCTTGGGCAGGCAGTCCACCTGCATCGTGGTGCCGCGATACACTTCAGTGTGCCCACGCTGGCGACCAAAACCCTTGATTTCAACATAGTTCAAGCCGTGGATGCCCATGTCGGTAAGCGCGTCCTTAACCTTGTCAAACATGCTGGGCCGGATGATGATTTCAAGCTTTTTCATAGGTCGTTCCTTTGCTGTTTCCCGTTGGACTACAAGGAGTAGCCGCGTTCGTTGTGCTCGCTCAAATCGAGACCGGTGAATTCCTCTTCAGGCGTAACCCGCAGGCCGACAACCGCGTCAACCACATAGAGGATTATCCGGGAAACTATGTAGCAATAACCCCAGGTAGCCACAATGGACACGATCTGGATCCAGGCCTGCTCAGGATTGCCGTAGAACAGACCGTCCGAGTTGTTGATGGCAGCGCAGGCGAACAGGCCGGTGGCAAGCGCACCCCAGGTGCCGCCAACGCCGTGAATGCCGACCACGTCAAGGGCGTCGTCGTAACCGAACTTGTTCTTCAGGAGCACGCCGCCGTAGCAGATGATGCCGCCAACAAAACCGATCAGCATGGCGGGCAGCACTTCAACAAAGCCCGCGCCGGGGGTGATGGCCACGAGGCCAGCCAGCGCACCGGAGATGGCGCCAAGGCTTGTGGGCTTGCCGGTACGAATCCATTCAACGAGCATCCAGCCAAGAATACCGCAGGCGGAAGCCATGTGGGTGGTTACAAGGGCCTGACCAGCAAGAGGACCGGAAACCAGGGCGCTGCCAGCATTGAAGCCGAACCAGCCGAACCACAACAGGCCGCCGCCAAGCAGGGTAAGGGGCAGGTTGTTGGGTGTGGCATGCGAACTGCCAGTGGAAAGCCGCGGTCCAAGGGCCTGGGCACAGGCAAGAGCCGCCGCGCCGGAAGACATGTGCACAACTGCGCCGCCAGCAAAGTCCAGAGCGCCCATCTTGCTCATCCAGCCGCCGCCCCAGACCCAGTGGGCCATAGGCGAGTAGACGAAGAGCAACCACAAGCCGGAGAATACAAGCATGGCGGAGAAGCGGATGCGCTCAGCGTAGGCACCGGAGATAAGGGCCACGGTAAGAGCAGCAAACATGCACTGATACCCCATAAAAACCGTGTGGGGCAGCTGGGTGGCGGCAGGAGCCGATTCGCCGCCCACGCCTTTGAGGAAGAGGTAAGAAAGATCGCCGATTATGCCGCCCACATCTTCGCCAAAGGCCAGTGTGTAACCCACAACGGCCCATAATACAGAGATGAGAGCCAGCGCGCCGTAGCTGTGCATGTGGGTGGACAGGATATTGCGGGAGCGAACCAGGCCACCGTAGAAGAGGGCCAGCGCCGGGGTCATCAGCATGACCATGGAGGCGCAGATCAGAATAAATGCAGTATCCGAGGCGTTCATACGGACATCCTTCAGCGTAGTTCGGACCGGCGAGGGAGGCAGTGTGCCGCACAGTGCAGCAGGCTGGTTTCCGTCGTTCCGTTCCGCGTTTAATAGAACCTCATCCTCGTGGGCTGGCGCCATGCCCACACTGCGGCACGATGCCGCAGCAATACCCTGCTTAGGCATGAAGTGTGCCAAATGTGTTTCGCTGTGTGGCTAAATTTTGTAACAACATGATTTTATAAATATTTTTATTTTTTCAGGCAGACAGGAAGAATTGCAGGAGGTTGGCGTCGTTGTAATATTTCTACGATGATGTAGAAAAAAAGAAGCCCCCCGGAGTGCCATTTCGTGGCACTTGGGGGGTGGTCTAAATAGATGTTTTATTTTAGTGTGTTATGTGAAAAAAATGGAAAATTGCAAAAATGTAGAAATTATTGGTACATCTTTGTAATGACTGCGTTGTGCTTAGATAACATACTAAAAATTATTACAAAAAATTCATTTTTGGGGCAAATTTAGGCCTTTTTGAAAAATACCGTTTTGTAGAAACTTCATATCTACTCGGTTTCATCCTTACGGTACACGGGGCGAAAAGCCTTGTAGGTGATGCCGTACTTTTTCATGCGCAGGGCCATGATCCTTTCCGTCAATCCAAGGCTTGCAGCGGCTTTGCCCATCTGGCCCTGGCTGAACTCAAGCGCTTCGGTGATTGATGCGCGTTCCAGCTCGTCCAGTTGTTCCTGCAAGCTGCCGGAAAGCCCCTGGCGGATCAGCCCTGGCGTGAGGCCGGAACTGGCCGCAACGCGGCTGCCGTGCAGGGCAGGGGGCAAGTGCTGGGGCAGAACAAGGCCTTCGCGGCCAAGCAGCAACACTGCGCGCTCCATGACGTTTTCAAGCTCGCGGATGTTGCCCGGCCAGGTGTAGCGTTGAAGCATATCCATAACAGAAAGGGAGAGGCGCACGTTGTTGCGCCCGTTTGCCAGCGCGTATTTTTTGATAAAGTGGTTTGCCAGCGGCAGAATATCCTCTGGACGGAAACTCAGGGGCGGCAGGAAAATGGGGAAGACATTGAGGCGGTAAAACAGATCGCGGCGGAAGGTTTCTTCCTCCACCATTTTTTCCAGATCGCGGTTGGTGGCGGTGATAAAGCGCACATCCACATAATGCGTTTCCATGCCGCCAAGGCGTTCAAAGGCCCTTTCCTGCAACACGCGCAGCAGTTTTGCCTGGGTCATGAGCGAAAGCTCGCCCACTTCATCCAAAAACAGCGTGCCGCCGTTGGCAAGCTCAAAGCGTCCCTTGCGCGTCGCGTTTGCGCCGGTAAAGGCCCCGCGTTCATGGCCGAACAGTTCGCTTTCAATGAGGTTTTCTGGCAATGCGGCGCAGTTGAGGGAAATAAAGGGCTTGTTGGCGCGCGTGCTGCCCGAATGGATGGAGCGCGCTGCCAGTTCTTTGCCTGTGCCGGATTCGCCCTGTAGAAAAACGGTGGTGCTGGAGGGGGCCACCTGCGCAATCTGCGCGTAGACCTTTTGCATCACTTCAGAATTGCCCACAAAGCCGCGCGGCCTCAGGGGCGAGGAGGCTTCTTCATCCATGCGGCCCTGCGATTCAAGGGCGGCGTGCCCAAGCAGGGTTGATATAATGGTAAGCAGGCGCATTTCGTCTTCAAGCGTGGCATCGTCCACCAGCAGATGGTCAACCGACAGCGCGCCCACAACCTGATCGTTGAGGCGGATAGGCACGCAGATGAAGGAAATGCCCTCCTTGCCCAGATCGCGCGAACGGGTGCGGTTCAGAAACAGCGGTTCTTCTGATACATTAGATATGTACATGGAGCGCCCGGTTTCAATAACACGCCCGGTGATGCCCTCGCCGCGCACGTAGCGGCCCCGGCGGGCTTCGGCGGGTTTGAGGCCGTAGGCCGCCTCAATGCGGATTTCGCCGCTGTTGGGCGAAATAAGCGTGATCGCGCCGCGCATCATATGCAGATGCTCTGCCATGAGCTGGAGCGCCTTGTTCAGGGCAACCCCCACATCCGTGGCAGAGTTGACCACATTGGAAAGATCCAACAAAAGGCGCAGCTGCTCTTCGCGGTGGCTGTCTGCGTTGGCGGGAGAGCGCGACACGGTGCCGGGACGGGGAGATGTATTGCTGGATTTTTGCATGCCGTGCTTATACCCCAGGCCGGGGCAAACATGCAATCCGTCAGCGGGTTACAGGCCGCAAGAAAGGGCTACCGGGGGAGGGCACTTGCGCGGGCGAGCTGGGGTATGCTTGGATATAATAGTGGGGGAGTGGGAGAACTGACTTTGTGGGCAAGAGGGGCAGATCAGATAGCGGCCTAATTGATTTGGCGGAGCAACAGAATTAGGGAACTCTCAGCTCTTATTATGACCATTGCGAAGCCCCTGACCACTGAATTTTATGCCGATTTTGAAAAGTCGCTTGACACCTGCCCCCTATTGCCGTAGATACACCCTTCACAGCGCGTCCTCATCGTCTAGCCGGCCCAGGACAACGGCCTTTCACGCCGTCGACAGGGGTTCAAA
>JABNAD010000184.1_pt1 | contig 16750 bp, 9 predicted proteins | sample 7240381 | NCBI WGS metagenome assembly JABNAD01 (sample SAMN11332834, study PRJNA596920) | anaerobic digester metagenome | biome: digested sludge; isolation source: digested sewage sludge-derived enrichment culture grown on H2/CO2 | place: Germany: Goettingen
AATAGGGGATTCTGAGGGCATTTGTAAATTTCGCACTTTCGGATGCTAGTGAGAAATTCAATATCAACAGATACTAAAGAACATAGCATATCAACTAAAAACTATATCTTAGTGTTTTAGTTTCATATCACGAATGAAAAAGACGCTTACCCTTTTTTCCATCATTCTGCTATTTGCCTTTAAAGCGCAAGCATCGGAGCAAACAACGCAAGTACAAAACCTTCTGCATGCAGTTGATAGCTGCAAACAAACCAACGATACCCTTGGCATTGCAAGGGCATACTTTGCCCTAGTGAAGTACTACGACAAGTATGGCGATATACCAAACCTAAGCCCAACGCTAGATAGCGCTCTTTGCTACGCCATTAAGGCAAAAAGCAAAAAGGCAGAGATATCGATACTCACCTTTAAAGCAGCATTTGTGGCTGATACAGGAAACCATGACGATGCCATAGAGATTTACCGCAGAATACACACGGGTTACCTTGAAACGGGAGATACAACAAAAGCTGCCGACATGCTCATAAACATTGGCATGGAGTACAACGATTTAGGGAAATATGAGGATGCGCTTAGCGAGGAACTAACCGCACTAAAGCTAAGAGAGCAAATTAAAAGCTACACTAACATAGCCGTTTACTACCAGCGCATAGGCGAGGTTTACAAGCAGCTGGACCAGAAAGAGAAGTGGCGGGAGTACTTTTTAACCGCCGATTCGTTAGCACGTACAAGTGAGGATTACGCTAACTTCTACACACGAATCTCCATTCTAAACGACATGGGCGGACTGCACGAGTACGATGGGGAACTTGAGAAGGCCAAAGAATCATACAAGCAAATGTATGAGCTCTGTGAGAAGGAAGGGTATATAAACGGGATGTCGGTTAGCCTTAGCAACCTAGTACCTGTACTAAAGCAGCTTAACCTAAAGCAAGAGGCGCTAGAAGCAGCACAGAAGGCACTGGTTCTATCAGAAAAAATTGAAAAGGTTTACCACATTATTACCCAAACAACATCCATTGGGGAACTATATCTCGACCTAAACCAACCGCACAAGGCAATTCCGTACTTTAACCGAGCCATTGATTTGGCAAAGGAGAAGTCCTTTAAGTCCGAGCTGGCACAAGCATACAAAGGGCTGTACCGAACCTACAAAAGCACTAGGGATTTTGAAAAGGCTTTAGACAACTACGAGAAGCACACTGCACTTAGTGACTCCATTAAGGGTGTGATGGTAAAAAACACAGTGGCAGAGCTGGAAACAAAGTACGAAACGGAGAAAAAGGAACAGCAAATTAAGCTTCTTACACTCAGGGATGCTTGGAACAAGAAGGTTCGTCGCACGCTTTACCTACTGCTTGGCTCATCGCTGCTACTCCTTGCCATGGTAATATTTGTGATGCGATTACGCCGCAAGGTAATTAACCAGCAAAAGGAGCTGTTTGCAAAGCAACGTGAGATATCGCACATAACACAGGAGAAGCTGCGCTTAGAGCTTGACCAGAAGAATAGGGAGCTATCATCGGTTGCGCTACAAATGGCAAGCAAGCAGGAGTTCTTAACCGACCTAAAGCATAAGCTTAGCGAAAAGGTTGAAACAGGAGGAAACCTAAACGACACCATCAGGGAGATAGACCAGAAGATAAAGAGCAGCAGCGACTGGGACTCATTTAGATTGCACTTTGAAGAGGTGCACCCCAACTTCTTTAAGCGCCTAAAGGAGCGATTGCCTGCACTTACGCCACACGAGGAACGACTTTGCGCATTTATTAAGCTAAACCTATCAACAAAGGAGATTGCCAATATCAACAACAACACAACTGCTGCGGTTGATAAGAGCAGAAACAGGCTAAGAAAGAAGCTGAACATAACAGCCGACGAGTCACTTAAAGAGTATTTAGAAAAAACTATTGCCGAATAATCTCAAACATATCATATAAAAAAGCACATTCTAAAAGGGTGTCATAGTATTGTCATACCCACAAATAATGTAGTTAGCAACAACTTACATTTTATTTGCATAACAAATTTATGCAGATGAAAAACGTTGCAGCCCTAAGCTTAACTCTACTTATTTTGGCAGTAGCCACAACTGGCTGTTCCAATAAAGCAGGAACAAACGGCACCACAGCATATGGGTTCCGCTCTGCTGCAATAGAGTTCTCGCAGGTAACAAAATCATTTGGAACCATTAAATCGATATCAAAAAAGGTATGGATTGACCAATTTGGGGAGAGCATAGCCATACAATGCTGCACACAAACCAACTACTCTCCGCTTGGATACAACACCAGCAACGAAATCTGCACACTAGATATTATAAGAGATAACACCATTTATAAGATTGACCTATCAAAGAAGAAGGGCGTTAGCGCCCACTTCCCTAGCAACGAGAACAGCAACGCAACCTACTCCCTGCTCCCCATTTATACGGATTACACCATTAAGCAAAACGACGGAACATTTTTAAGATATGACACCCTTATTAATCTGCCCTGCCGAGTGTACACGGTGTGGGATAACACGGTGGGGTGTACAAAGGGATTGCCCTTAAAACGGAATCGGTAGTTCTGGGCGAGCGAGTTGTTGAAACGGCCACATCATTCTGCGAGAACTGCACCATAGACTCAACGGTATTTAGAGTACCAACGGGCATTGCCCTTCAGAAAAGTTTAACAGCAATAACCCAATAATTATTAATCACAAACAAATCAATTAACCATGAAAAGATTATTTCTATTTGCAACGGCAGCGCTATTCGCCCTTGCTAGCTGCGAAAAAGATGAGACCGAAGAACCAGTAGTGCCACACACACACCAAATGGAGCTAATAACAAAGGATACCATTTGGAAAGCTGCAAACAACCCACATGTAATAAAAAGCTACGTAAAGGTAAGCAGCGGAACCCTTACCATTGAACCAGGCGTGGTTGTTAAGTTTGATGCCGATGGTTACCTAGAAATTGGTGGAACCAACGCCAAGCTACTAGCAGTAGGAACCATTGAGAAACCCATTCTTTTTACCAGCAACGCTGCCTCAAAGCAAACTGGCGACTGGCGTAGCATATCCTTTAAACAGGGAGCCATAGACTCTAAGTTGGAGTTCTGCAATATTGAGTATGGCGGTAGCAGCACAACAACAGGAATGGTAGATGTAAGCAGCAATGCACTTGTTTCTGTAAATAGCTGTAACCTATCAAATGCAAAGAACTACTCGGTGATTGCCGATGATGGTAACGGGTTTGTATCGTTCACCAATAACACCGTAATCAGCACCACCACACATGCCATGGAACTACACGGGCGTAACATTGCATCCATTGGTGAGGGAAACACATTTACTACCCCCGAAAACTATGGTATTCTTGTTACCGACAATGGTGCTGGCTATGTGTATATCACCACAACAGGAACATGGAGAAAGATTAACGTGCCTTACTATGTTGAGAAGGAAACCATTGTTAAAGGAGGTGCAACCCTAACCATTGAGGCAGGAAACATCATTAAGTTTATGGCTACCAAAGGCATCAGAGTTGGGTACAGCAACGAAAACGGAACCCTTGTTGCCAAAGGAACCGAAAAGGATAGCATCTACTTTACATCGGCTAGCGCATCGCCACAAATTGGCGATTGGAAATCGCTTGATTTTGAAGATGGCGCAATAGATTGCGAGCTGCAGTACTGCAGCGTTAACTACGGCGGCTCATCAACATCACTTGGAATGATTAACGTTCAGGGAACTGCCCTACTAAGCGTAAAGAACTGCAAAATAAGCAATGCAAAGTACGTAGCCGTTGAAGCGGAGAGCGTTGGAAACGGTTTTGTTGCATTCCAAGATAATAAGGTTTACGGAACCCCAGGCCAGCACCTAATGTCACTAAAAGGGCATCACGTTGGCGATATAGGAACAGGCAACACATTCCATGCTGACGCCAACTATGGCATTCGCATTACAGGTGCAGGCACTGGCTATGCTTACGTTGATGCCGATGACTACTGGAGAAGCCACAACGTTCCCTACTATGTTGAAGATGATATCTACATCAGAAAAGAGGCCACCGTTACAATACAGGAAGGCGCTGAGTTCCGCTTTTACAATGGAACCAAGTTACTAGTGGGTGTAGCTAGCAACGGAAACGGAAAACTTGTTGCTCGCGGAACACAGGAAAAACCCATTGTGTTTACCACAGCAAGCGCATCGCCACAAAAAGGGGACTGGAATGGGATTGAGTTCAGCATCTACACCCTTGCTGGTAGTGAACTATCGTATTGCAATGTTAACTACGGAGGCAATTCAAAAGCAAACGTTCTTGTATATAGCTGCGGAGAGGGTAACCCAACAATATCAAACTGTACAATTAGCAACTCAAAGAACTGGGGTATCTACAAGCGTAAATCAAGCTCTGGATACGCCACTCCAACGCTAAGCAACAACACATTCTCCAACAATACTCTAGGAGATACTGGAGCCGACAGCTAACAGTCAAAAAGCACCATTAGCCATGCTAGTGGTGCTTTACCTTAACCTAAAACCAATTACCATGCGAACCTATACACACCTAGTTTTATCCATAGTTTTAATGCTTACGTTTATTACATCCCGCGCAACGGTAATAAATGTACCCGCAGACCATGGAACAATACAAGCAGCCATTGATGCCGCACAAAGTGGCGACACAATTCTACTTGCCAACGGCACCTATACCGAAAACATCAGCATCAGGAACAAGAACCTGGTTATTGCCTCGGCATACATAAACACGCTTGAAACAAGCCACATTAGTGCCACAATACTTAAAAGCGCAGCCGCACAAAATGAAGCAAAGGCTATTATTGATGTTTCCGGCGTGCGCACCTACACACTTAAGCTTATTGGGATTACCATTCAGGATGGCTTTAACACCCAATCGGTAAGGATATCGGGGTATAACACTACCATTGAGCATGCTGTTTTTGAGAACAACAGCGGCGGTGGCATTTACATTAATGATGGTGATGCAAGAATAACAAAGAGCACATTCACCAACAACACCAGCTACGAGGGATTTGGCGGTGCCATATACCTACAAATGTCTAACGAGGGACGGAGCATACAAATAGACAGCAGCACCTTCACAAATAACAACGCAGCCGGATATGGAGGAGCTATTTACTCAACCGTTTACAAGAGCGAACTAAAAATTATTGGCAACACCATTACGGGAGGTACTTCAAACAGAGGTGGAGCAATTGGACTATCCTTGGGCGCAATCCCCTATGTAAAAGTTCAACGTAACGTGATATATGGAAACAGCGCAAACGTAGAAGGTGGAGCTATTTACATTGCAGGCCGAAGCTGCCGCCTTACCAACAACACCATTGTAAACAACAGGCTTAACACACACTCCAGCAACAATAAGGGTGCTGCCATTTACATCAAAGGGACAAATCCGTTCACCTACTTCACCCTAACCAACAATATAGTTAGGAATAACGCAACCGAAGCAACCGACACAGAGGTTTACCTTAACTTTACCGAGACATCAAATAACAGCGAAGCTAGGATTAGCTACTGCAACATTGATGAGAATACCAGTAACTACGCAAGCGCCAATGCCTATGCGGTTGTTAGCTTCCTTGAAGGCAACATAACCAGCAATCCGCTTTTTGTTGATGAGGCAAACAACAACTACTCATTGCAACAAACCTCACCATGCATTGATGCTGGAAGCCCTGATGTTCTTGGCGATGGAGCCAACTGGGAAACAGACCCCGACGACCAAGACCCCGATGGAACCAGACTTGACATTGGAGCCATTCCCTACATAGACCTAACACCAAAATTCGAGGCCGATTTTACGTTCGCCCAAATAGATAGCTACGCCCCATCGGAGGTACAGTTTAAGGATGCATCAAAAGCGATGAACCTGCCCGCAATTACCTCTTGGAGCTGGAACTTTGGCGATGGCACCACATCAACAGAGAAAAATCCAACACACAGTTATGCCGAGGCAGGAACCTACACCGTATCGCTAACCATTAGCAACGGGGCAAACCAAACTAGCAAAACGGTTACCGATGCCATTACGGTTCTAGGTACCGACGACGGATTCTACACCGAGCTAATAAACCTGCCAATGGAGCAAACTCTGGTTAGTGGTAAGCTAACCGGCTACTCGGAAGGTGGCATTCCAATTACCATTGCCCGCGCCATTTATCCCGATTTTACCGAACTTGATGGCGACCCCATTTTCACCAGCAACGGAACCGAGTACTGGGGTCACCAAGCACGCTTTGAGTTTGACCTGTCGGCCATTGAAGGGCAGATTCTTGAGGTTGCCGCAGAGGTAATTGACAACAACGGGGGTAGCATGCTTGTAGTTTACTCAAACGCTACCGCGATACTTAATACAATGGTTGGCTGTGCCGAGACCAACAACTGCGTTAAACCCCAGTGGTTTGTATCCAGACCCGAGAGCAATCAGCAGCCAACAAAAGTTATATTCTCATCGTTTGAAGGAGCAATTACCACGCTGCGTATAAAGGTTAAGAAAGAGATTCCCCAACCCGTTTTGGGCATATCTACCTACTCGCCTACCTGTAGCCAGTTTATGTTTACGCCAACTCTTGAGCATGCTCCCAGCGGAGATATTAGCTACAAGTGGTTTATTAACGACCAAGAGGTATCGCAGGAGAGCTCATACTCCAACAACTTTGATGCAGGCCAGCACACCATTTGCCTAAAGGCATACACCAGTCAAAGTCCAGAAACACCCTTTGCAGAGAAGTGCGAAACATTCACATCAGAGAATATTACAGCCCACTTCACCCACATATACTATCCTGTTGAGAAACGGATTGTTATGGTTGGTAAAGCAACCTCGCTAGGCCCTGTTACCTACAACTGGACCCTCGGCGATGGAAACTATCAGGCTGATGCCACAATTGTTAACTACACCTACACTACCAACGGCACATACTACCCAACCTTTGTTGCAACATCAACAGCAAACCCTGGCTGCTTTGCAAACCATGCAGTAGAAATTATTGTGGAGGATGTTACCGGTGGGGATAACTGTGAGAACAACAGCATTACAGGAGTTCTGGAGACAGGCATTGCAGCCGTAAACCTATCCGATTTTAGAATTGAACTCCTAAAATTGCAGCAAACAGGAACCGCAAGTCAACAAGCAACTAGCGAGATTAATGCTCAAACAGGCGAGTTTACCTTTACCAATTTACCCAATGGCGAGTACATCTTAAGGGCAACAATAGCTAATCCAGAAAACTACCCACAGATTTTGGTATCATACTTCAATCAGGTTATGGATAGGGTTGTACTATGGCAAGAGGCCTCTCCTATTACCCTTACCTGCAACACCGCAGCAAACCTAAACTTAACCCTTGCAAGCATAGCCGAGATGCTAAGTGGCAACGGAACCATATCGGGACTTGTTACCTACGCAACAACTGGCAGCAAGGAGAATAGCGTAAGTGCAACCCAGTATAGTGGAGAAAAAAGCTACTCTGGAGCGCTACTCTACCTAGTAAACAAAGCCAACAATAGCGTTGTAGCCAAAACAACTAGCGGTAGCAACGGCAGTTACTCCTTTAGCAACGTAGCTGAGGGCAACTATGAGGTACTGGTTGAGATTCCCGGATTAGCAATGAGCTCAACACATACAGTAGAAATAAGTGCGGCATCGCAAACTGTAGTAAACAGAAACTTTATAGTTAACCTTGCATCAGGAGTTAGCGCAGTTACAACCTTCACCATTGATGCAACCGCTGGAAGCAACGGTAGCATTTCGCCCAGTGGTACAACAACTGTTCAGCCAGGCGCAACACACAGCGTTACCATTACGCCAAACACAGGCTATCACACCATGGATGTTATGGTTGATGGCAGCAGCATAGGAGCAGTGAGCGAGCACACATTCTCCAATGTAGTTAGCAACCACACCATAAATGCTTCCTTTGCCATAAACACGTATAGCGTATTGTACAGCGTGGTTGGAAGCAACGGAACACTAAGCGCAGAGGTTAACAGCGCCACCATACAATCCAACCAAAGTGCCGATTATGGTAGCACTATAATCTTCACCGCAGCGCCAGCAGAAGGGTACAGAGTTAAGGAGTGGAAGGAGAATAGTACCACTGTAGCAGGAAACACAACCAACAGCTACACCCACACAAACCTTACTGAGGCTCTGAATGTAACCGTTGAGTTTGAGGTAATAACTGGAGTTGATAGCGATGAGCTATCTGCTATTAGCATCTACCCAAATCCATTTACAGATAGCTTTGTGATAGAGAATGCAGAAAAGGTATCACACGTAACCATATCGAACCTTATTGGACAGGTAGTTACAAAGCGATACCACAACGGACAAAGCACCCTAAGGATAGAGGCCATAAACCTTAAAACGGGAATCTACCTTGTGAGCATCACCCTAAACAACGGACAAAAAGTTGTTAAGAAGGTAATTAAGAAGTAGCCCGCTGAGATACACTTAACACCGAAACCGCCTTCATTGAAGGCGGTTTTTTATTGTGCTGAGCATAATAAATGAGTATAAAAACCACATTAAGGACTCACCACAAAATCGCCCTAGAAACATAAAACTATAACAATACCACGCTAAATGCCCTCTATATAAAAACATTTCTTATTTTTAACGGTGATTTGGCTAAGTGTAGGCAATTGGGTGTTTTCACTTGAAAATTGAATATCAATGAATAGATTCTTCAAGTTGCGTATAAGAACTAAGGTTCTGGTTTTGGTACTTCTAACCACTGTTGGCGTTTTTGCGCTAATTGGTGCTTTTATATCATTTAAAACAAGCAAGCTAGCTGTTGATAATGCTCTTAGCATTGCAAAGGGGCATGCCGAAAAGGTTGCCAATGCAGCAAAAGCCGAAATAGAGCTAGACCTAGGGTTCTCCCGTGCTCTTGCTCAATCATTCGAAACGTACTACCGTTACGACACTCTAACTAGAGACTCTATTTTTTATAACATCCTCAAATCGCAAGTAGAAAAGAACCCCCGATACGTATCGGTTTGGACAAGCCTAGAGTACTTTGCGTACAAACCCAACTACACCAAAACATATGGCAGGCGATCGGTTTCGGCATTCATAAAGCACGGAACAACCCTTATTACGGAGGAGGATAAAAACCTTACTGGCGATGTTATTGGTAGCGAATATCAAATTGCAAAAGCGCTTAACAGCGAGATTGTACTAGACCCATACACTTTTACCCTTGATGGTAACACCGAACTCTTGGGAACTAGCGTTTGCGTTCCAGTTCAACGAAACGGCCAGTTTGTTGGTCTTGCTGGTGTTGACATTGAGCTAACAAAGTTTCAGAAAAACATAGAGCAGGTTCAGCCTTACAAAAACACCATTGCGTTTCTACTATCAAACAACGCCACCATTATTGCACACACCAACCCTGCCTTTGTTAACCAGCTATTTGGTCATGTTTACCCACAGCTGGAAGCCGAGCAGCTTATTCAGAATAAGATCAAGAGGGGAACAGGAGCCAATTTCTACAGCGAAATAAATGGTGTTGAATACGATGTGCTTATTGAACCCATATCGCTTGGTAACTCAAATATGCCATGGGCAATTGGACTGCTTATACCAATTAAGGAGATTAAAGCCGAGGCACAGCGCACCATAATGTGGGGAATTCTGGTTGCTGCAATTGGAATAGTACTGCTAGGCTATGTACTATGGCTAATTGCAGGCTCAATTACAAGTCCAATTATTGATACAACCAACCTGTTAAACGACCTAGCCCAAGGAGATATTGACCAGTCTAAGAAGCTCACTATTACAACTGGCGATGAGCTGGAAAGCATGGCCAACTCGGTAAATAAGCTAATAGATGGACTTAACTCAACAGAGAACTTTGCCCGTGAAATTGGCAAAGGCAACCTCGATGCCGAGTTCAACCTCCTAGGGGATAAGGATATTCTTGGCATATCCCTGCTTGAAATGCAAAAAAGCCTAAAGCAAGCCCGACAGCAAGAACTGGAGCGTAAAGAGGAAGAGGAGAAGCAGAAATGGGCTACTCACGGTATGGCCATGTTTGGTGATATTCTTCGCCAGAACAACGATAACCTTGAAGAGCTATCGTACAGCATAATCCAGAACCTTGTTAGCTATGTTAACGCCAACCAGGGTGGACTATTTGTTGAGAATAAGCTAGAGGGTGAAGACACTAAACTTGAAATGACCGCCTGCTACGCATTCGACAGGCGCAAGTTCCTTGAGAAGAACATCATCCCAGGCGAAGGCCTTGTGGGCAGATGCTTCCAAGAGGGCAAAACTATTTTCATGACCGAACTTCCTAAGAACTATATCAACATAACATCTGGTTTAGGAAAAGAGAACCCACGCTGCCTACTTCTAGTTCCGCTTAAGATAAACGATGATATTCTTGGCGTAATGGAGATTGCATCGTTCACCGTTATAGAGAAGTACCAAATTGAGTTTATAGAGAAGGTTGCTGCCAGCATAGCATCAACGCTAAGCTCAGTAAAAATAAACATCAGAACTGCTGAGCTGCTTGCCAAATCGCAGCAACAAGCTGAGGAGATGGCCGCTCAGGAAGAGGAGATGCGCCAGAACATGGAGGAGCTACAAGCCACCCAAGAGGAGATGGACAGGAAAAGGCATGAGCAGGAACAAATACAGGAAAGCCTTAGCCAAGAAAAAGCGCTGCTTGATGCACTAATGTTTAACATCCCCGACTTTGTTTACTTTAAGGATGAGAACAGCCGCTTCCTAAGAATAAGCTCATCAATGGTTAAGCTGTTCCACGCTGAAACGCCTGAGGATTTAATTGGTAAATCGGACTTCGATTTCCACTCAAGGGAGCATGCCGATAAGGCCTTTAACGAGGAGCAAGAGATTATTAGAAGCCAAACCCCAATTGTTGACCATGTAGTAAAAGAAACCTTTGACGATGGTCGCGAGCAGTGGGTTTCAACAACCAAGATGCCTCTGTTTGATGCTTTTGGTAACGTTATTGGTGTTTGGGGAATTAGCAAAATTGTTACCGACCTTAAAAAGGCCGAGATGGAGGCTAACCAACGCGCCAACGAGGCCATGGAGCTACAGAAGAAAATCGACAGTACACAAGGCGAGTACAAAGCACTTGTTAAGGCTATTGATGCAACAACTTACGTTGTACACTACACCCCCGATGGCTTTATCAGCCTAGTGAACGACCAAATGATTAACATCCTAGGCCTTAATGTTACCGATATAGTGGGTAAGCACCAATCGGAGATATTTGGTATGGGCGAAAGTCCTGAGCAGCAGAACGAGTTCTGGAACGACCTTCGTAATGGCGTTGTTCGCCAGCGAAACTTCAAGAGCAAGAAGGTTGCCCTATCCGAAACCTACTCACCAGTTACCAACGCCAAGGGCAAGGTTGAGAAGATAATCTGCATAGCAGTAAGGGGATAGAACGAATAGGGGAAGTAGTTGGAAGTTTGGGGAGAATCGGAAGTTAGCGGGAGTCAAGAATTGAAGGAATGTGAGGAATTTGAAGAAGTAGAGGAAGTTTTCCATCTGTGCTAATTCGTTAAATCAGTGTTATTCGTGTTCCTTGTAACCAGTAACATGTCACCAATTGAAGGAATGTGAGGAATTTGAAGAAGTAGAGGAAGTTTTCCTTCTGTGCTAATTCGTAGAACCTGTGTTATCCGTGTTCTATGTAACTCGTCACCATTTTTCCCAATCCGTGCTAATTAGTAAAACCTGTGTTATTTGTGTTCCTTATTACCTATCATTCCATAAAGCATACTAATTTCCTGCGCCCAGATAGACTCATCGGGAGTCTCAAGGATTAGCGGAATATTATCGAACCGAGGGTCGTTCATCAGCATGCTAAACATCGACTCGCCAATAAATCCAGCACCAACGCTATCGTGCCTATCCACACGGGAGCCATGCTCCTTCTTGGAATCGTTAATGTGCATCCCCTTAAGGTAGCCAAAGCCAACAACACTATCGAACTTGGCAAAGGTGCTGGCAAAGCCCTCAGCCGATTTAACATCGTACCCCGAAGTAAACGCATGGCAGGTATCAATGCAAACGCCAACACGACTCTTATCATCAACTAAATCAATAATGAACTTTAGCTGCTCAAAGGTATACCCAAGGTTAGTGCCCTGCCCAGCAGTATTCTCAATTACCGCCGTAACGCCCTTGGTTTTGCCGAGCGTGATGTTTATTGACTCCGCAATGGTGCGCAGGCACTCCTCCTCCGATACCTTTCCCAAGTGACTGCCAGGATGAAAGTTTAGCCTATCCAGCCCCAGCTGCTCGCAGCGCTGCATCTCATCGAGGAACGCGGCGCGCGACTTCTCCAAGGCCTCAGCCTCCGGATGCCCTAGGTTAATTAGGTAGCTATCGTGAGGGAGGATTTGGCTTGGTAAGTACCCCAACCGCTGGCAGTTATCCTTAAATGCGGCAATGCTCTTTGCCGTTAGCGGTGCGGCAACCCACTGACGCTGATTCTTTGTAAAAAGGGCAAAAGCCTTTGCTCCTATGGCGTACGCATTTAGCGGAGCATTCTCTACCCCACCCGATGCGCTAACATGTGCACCAATGTATTTCATCGCAATCTGATTTTACAGCATAAAACTAATGAAAAAACAGATTTACGGGGCTATTGTTTGGGGGTGATTACAAATTGGCCTGGTAGAAACGAATAATAGCTCGCACCCAACGGATAGTAGCTGTGTGTTTATAGCCACATACAAAGCCCATACTTTTGATGTAAACAACCAAAAGCCATGGCGATAGTGATACTTACACGGGAAGTTGAGCAATCGGAACTGGATAGCCAAATCCTTAATAATGCCATTTTATGGTTCACATGCGAAGACCTACCCAGCACCCTACCCTTTTTTATTTACAACGATAGCAAAACCCTACACCTCCAATCAAAATGGGAAAAAGTAGATGTTAGCAATGGCTGTGAGTACCTCTTTTTAAGGGTTGAGCATGTTGTTAGGCTCGAAGCAAAAACGGCTGGAACGGCAATACATCTAAAAGATAACGAAAGTCTAAGGTCCAAGCTCCCCATAACCATTTTTGCCGATGCTCTTAAAGAGGAGCAGTTCTACTTGGCAAACCCGCAGCACCTTGTCAACCTAAGGTTTACCGAGCGGCTAACCCAGAAGCAGGCATACGTAACCCTTTCTAACCACGACCAAATTCCGGTATCGGCTGAGGCCGAGCAGCAGCTAATAAAAATCCTAAAAGATTGCACCATAATATAACCAAAACCAAACTAAAGGAGGAACAACCATGACCAAGTCCCTACAACTACTCACAGCGCTGCTTTTTGCAGGAATCCTAGGTGCAAACGCACAGCTATTCCCAAAGGTTAGCAAGCCCGAATCCAATGAAGCAAGCATGCTGGTTCTTCAGTTTGGGCACACCAACGATGGAAAGTTGGAAACCATAACGAACCTAAACTTTTCAGGCTGGGCTCCTGCAGTAATAAATGCCAACGGGGAGATTGTTTCCTTTAGGAAGTACGATGCAGGTGCCGATTTCACAAACATTTACTACGCAGAGAACCTTGCAGCAGGAACCTATAAACTAGTAGGTTTCTACCATGTGTATATCAATTACTCTAAGCTAGATGAAATGCGCAAAGGGAATCCCGACAAGATGACCAAGTACGCGCCCTACGAGAATCTTCCCTACCACGTTAAGCAGCTTTTCCCGCTACAGGATACCGTTACCGTTCAGCTAGAAGCCAACAAGGTTATGACATTTGGAACCTACGCCGTTAAGTATGCTTGGGTTGGTGGACTAGCAGGCACAACCGATGACAGATGGAAAGCGAACGAGGAGAAAACAGAGGTAACAATATCAAAACCTGATGATAACACCGTGCTACGCTACATCAAAACATGGGCAACCCCAGCATGGAAAAAGTGGAACGCAAAGAATGATGTTAGTCCACTATAGCAATCTACAAAGGAAATAGAACATCCACGCTACGCATCAACAAGCCTAAGCATGGGTGTTCCTATCATACATATCAAAGCGCAAACACTATGGTAATACTGATAAATCACATACACATGAAACATCTTTACAAACTACTAACAATTGCATTTGTACTGCTTGGGCCAAGCATTATAAAAGCACAAACAGCAACGGCACCGGCATCAGGAGACGGCTCGGCAGGAAACCCGTACAAAATTGCCACGCTGGAAAATCTTTACTGGATTGCCGAGGACAATACCCGCTGGGGATACAACTACCAGCAAACAGCCGATATTGATGCATCAGAAACATCTACATGGTTTAGCGGTGCTGGATGGACACCAATAGGTAACGAATCCGTCAAATTCACTGGGGCTTACGACGGAAGTGGATTTGTTATTAACGGTTTGCGAATAAACAGGTCATCTACGCCATGGCAGGCGCTGTTTGGATATACCGCTAGCGCTAAAATTATAAACCTTGGAGTAACCAATGTAAATATTACGGGACACACGGGTACAGCAGCATTAGTTGGCACAAACACTGGCATTACCGATATAGTTGTAAACTGCTATTCAACAGGAGTTATAACTTCGGGAAGTATTTCTGCCTACCATACGGGAGGGTTAGTTGCGCTTAATAATGGAACTATTTCCCATTGTTACAGCAACGCTAGTGTTACTTCTCGTCAGTACCTTGGTGGTCTGGTTGGTCATAACGCTGGCTTTATAACAAATTCCTTTGCAACAGGAAGTGTTACTGCTCAGAATTCCAACAACTTTTCGGCAGGAGGATTTGTTGGTAAAAATAACGGCGATGGAATAATTGAAAACTGTTACAGCACTGGAAATGTAACTCGGTTATATGATGCCCAAATCTCTTTTGGTGGTTTTGTGGGATTAAATGACGGGAAAATACGCAACAGTTACTCAACAGGGAAAGTTATTTACGGCTCAACTGTCCAATCCAACAAAGGCTTTTGTGGGGAAGTTCAAAACTATGATAAATATGAAATGATAGGGAACTTTTGGAATGTGACAACATCCGTAGCAACCTCAACCTTTGGCGATGCAGTAGGAATAACTACCACTCAAATGCAAACGCAATCAACATTTACCAATGCTGGGTGGGATTTCACAACAATTTGGGCTATAGGAATTGAAAATGAGGGTTTTCCATATTACGAAATAAGCATGATACCAGAGGGAGAAGGAACAGTAGCGAACCCCTATCAAATTAAAACTCTAGCAAATCTTTTCTGGGTTTCTCTAAACACCGATTCGTGGGATAAACACTTTGTGCAAACTGCCGATATTGATGCATCGGCTACATCAAAGTGGTTTAGCGGTGAAGGCTGGGCTCCAATTGGGAACTCAAGCGTATCCTTTTCTGGCAATTACGATGGGCAGAATCACATCATTTCCAATTTGTTTATAAACCGACCTTTAGTTGATAATGTTGGTCTTTTGGGAATAACCGATGGCTGTGCAATTAGCAACACGCACCTCGATAATGCGAATGTAACTGGGAGGCATGCAACAGGTGCAGTGGTTGGCGTTTTGAGCAATTGGAGCAATTTAACAGGATGCTCATCATCGGGTACAGTTAACGGGAATATTAACGTTGGGGGACTTGTAGGCGCAAACTCCGATGCAAACATTTACAACTCGTATAGCGCAGCAAATGTTACTGCAGTTTTAAATGCAGGGGGACTAGTTGGGGGGCACTCTAACTCCGTGGAAAGCGGCCCCGACGGCGGAATTATAATGAACTGCTATACAACGGGCAGTGTTTTAGCAACAGGAACATCATCAAGAGCTGGTGGAATAACCTCAATTACACGTAAATCGTACATAAAAAACTCTTACGCTACAGGCACAATTAATTCTACTGGAGCAAAGGGAGGAATTGTAGGCGTAGAATCCTATGCAGGATATACCGACAACACCAACTTTTGGGACACGCAAACTACAGGGTTATCAACATCGGGAGGACAAGCAGTGGGTAAAACCACTGAAGAGATGAAGGCTTACGAGACTTTCTATAATGCTTTGTGGGATTTTAAGGGAGAAACGGCCAATGGGGTTGATGATGTCTGGAATATTGGCAACAGCACCAACGATGGATACCCTTACTTTAACTGGACTTCGCCAAGCGACTTGGCACCTCAAATTATAACCTTTGGAAATCTATCCGCAAAAACCTATGGCGATGCTGCTTTCGATTTATCAGCAACATCATCCTCTGGACTTGAAGTTAGCTTCACCAGTTCTAACGAAAACATTGCAACTATTAGCGGCACAACCCTTAGCATAGTTGGAGCAGGAAATGTTATCATTACGGCATCGCAGTCAGGAAATGAAGCCTATAATGCAGCATCCAACGTTGCTCAAACCCTTTCTGTGAGCAAAAAAGCACTGACGATTACTGCCGTTAACAAAACAAAAGACTACGATGGTAACACTTTTTCTGACTTCAGTGTGAGTTATTCCGGCTTTGTTAACAATGAAAATGAAAGTGTATTGAATGGAACTCTGTCCTACACAGGAGCAGCCACAACAGCAGTAAATGCAGGAACATACACCATTACACCCGAAGGATTAAGTGCAGCCAACTACGCCCTTACTTTCGAAAACGGAAGTTTGGAAGTTGCAAAAGCTCCGCTTACCGTTACCGCTGACGATAAGACCAAAACCTACGATGGTAGCGCATTTACCACATTCACATCAACTTTCTCTGGACTCG
>JABNAD010000706.1_pt1 | contig 16745 bp, 22 predicted proteins | sample 7240381 | NCBI WGS metagenome assembly JABNAD01 (sample SAMN11332834, study PRJNA596920) | anaerobic digester metagenome | biome: digested sludge; isolation source: digested sewage sludge-derived enrichment culture grown on H2/CO2 | place: Germany: Goettingen
TGTGAAAAAATTGGAAGACTGACATTTAGGGCCCCTGCTGCTGTTCGGCCACAGGTTGCTCACTATCCTTCAGTTGAAATGGAGGTGATAGATAGTGATTTCAAAAATTAAGCTGACTGATGTCATCCTTGTCAAGGAATTTGTCAACGAACTTGATTCAATCGCAAATAAGTACTGCGTCCAGAGGGATGAACTTATTGAGATGGTTAACAGTATTGATCAAATTAGGGTCCCCTGTGTTAAACCTTGAATCTATTTTTTTAAGTCAAAAAACACTTAAATTCCCACCCCCACTGTTTTATAAACCGGCGAAACGCCGGAGCAAAAAAATTAAAAAAAATAAGTCTTGCTCCGGCGTTTCTGCCCCTTACACACACAAAATAAATTGAGTATTGGTTTTATTTCGTTGTGTTAGTAGCAAGGATTTCCCAACTAGGGTCGCTTGAGGTTAAAGGAAGTAAAAGTACTATCAATGCTATAAAAAAAGTGATTTTCCCGATTCCCTAACTTTAATTAAATAAATCGGGCCGAAGGCCCCTAAATTGCCCCTCGGCAGTGGGAATTGGCGGGTGGCGGGTGGAGATTCGGCGCTCTAATATTACATATTAGATCATGAAAAGGAAGTAGCATTGTTAGTATTAATACCTCTCTTGCCTCAAGCGAGCCTCCCAGGAAATCCTTGCAACCTACTAACACCACCTTCATTCTAAAGAGAACGAACGATACTGAAAATCCCTCCAGCTGCACCAGGAACACGCTGAAAACCCCAGGATCATATATTATTAAAAATACTGTTAAATCAATTATAAAGCTTAAAAAAAGACCCATAAAAAAAATTAATATTTTTAAAAGTGTTAAATCAAGAAAGAACCTCCCATGAAACTTTTATAATACAACGAAGCCATGACCACTTTTTTTAAAAAAATGAGTTAATTGGACTGGTCCAGTCTGATTAATTGAAGATCCAGAACTTGAAAAATCCTGACCACTTTTTTAAAAAATTCAGAGGAAGCTTCTCCCAAAAACCGAGTTTATGCTTCTTTTTCTCAACCTGAAAAATCAGCCATTTTGTCCTATAATCATCAAACACACCCCGCAAATGTGGCACCCATGCGCAGAGACCTGTGATTCAGTACATCCACCATCCAACCCCATTTTCTATCAAGTGTCCAGCCAAATTTTCACACTCCTATGGTTTTTCCAGGTCCCTGTCAACACCTTGAACAAGCTTCGGGTCTATTATCGTCCATGAGCTCGCAGTCTATCACCCGCACCTGCTGACAAGCTCAAAATTCTGCAAGGGGCTATGATTCAACGTATTTTCTTAAACCTGCACCCCCAACTTTCCTGAAACCCACAAGCTGGACGCATTTATTCCTGAAACTGTGCAAGGGGCTATGGTGCAGGCTGCAATGTACTAATATTGGCCGAAGGCCGTAAATGCCCCTCAGCAGTGGGAATTGGCGGTTGGTGGTAATCCCATTAAACGTGAAAACCTCTCATCACCATCTGCATCTTCATCGTCATCTGCATCTCAAACTAAAACTCAAAATAAACTGAAACGTAATCTTAAACTTAAACTCAATCTTAAGCTCAAACTGAAACTAAACTGCAATTGAGCTGCTCCCCTGCCTGAAACTCAAACTCAAACTTGCTCCAGGTGCAAAATCCGTTAGTATATCAGGCGGGCTTGCCCCGCCTATAACCCAGTTGACTGCTAAATTTAGGAAAAAGTAGCAAATTCAACGTAGTTTCCTGTGTAGTGTTGGTAAACTTCGTTATATTGTATGTATGGCGAAATCTTGATAGCGCTCGTGGATAAGCTTCGCCAAAAATCGCTTTACTGGAAATCGACAAAAAAAATTAAAAAAAAATAAGTCTTTTGTCGATTTCCTGCGATTTTTGGTGAATAGGGTCCTCGATAGCCGTCTACTCGTATAAATTTCGTCATACATTCAATATAACGACGATTATCCAGCACCGAAGGTTCTTCCTGAGTTCAGCACCTGCAAAACGAATATATTAAAATTGGGATTGGCTCCTGGGGCGGGGGCCCCTGGATAGGGTCCTGTAACTTATATCCTATGGATAGGGTCCTGGGGCGGGGGCCCCTGGATAGGCTCCTCAATCTTATCTATTACATAGAACAAGCTGCGTGGCGGGCAAGGGGCTATGAAACGAGTGGTTTGTTAGAGTGATTATTAGAAAACCTGAAATTCTGCCATGGCTCAGTATCCTTCCAGCTGCAGGTGAAATTGTTCAGGGCAGTAAGTATTGTTCAAAGCAAGCAATGTTGATGAAAATGAATAAAATTGTTAATTAGAAGCAATAAGGGGGTGAGGAACAGTGCAGCTTTTCAGGGTCTGATTGGGGTTTAGACTTGAAAAAATAGGGTGCTGCACCGCCTCCAATTTAAAAATCAGTTACAGAGTTATTTATATTTTGTTATTAAAGAACTGCGCTGCTCCTCACAATGACTTTGTACAGCTCCAGAATCACTCCCCGGGCCAAATTTAATTTAACAGTGCTAAGTTTGCGGGTGCAAGGGGCTATGGTGATAAATACTCGTCCTGTGGTGCACCCTGCGGGCATTTAAATCTCAAGTATCTACCGATTCGGCTGAAAAATCTCAAATCTTTGCTACCCAGAGGGGATCGGATTGTCCTTCAAATACAGTTTAAACAGGTTTAAAATCGTTTTTAAGGCATGAATTCACAGTCTATCACGTGCACCTGCTGGTTATCATCATTCAATTATTAGATGAAAAGGTTGCAGGTTTCTTCAGGTAAAAATCTCAAAATTTAAAATTATTAAATAATAAATAGGAATATCTTTTTATCAATTAATACAAAAACACAAAATGGTGAAAAGAATATGGCAATTCTAGATTTAGAAAGATTTAGTAGAAGGGATGAGCAGGAAAAAATAGTTTTAAAACCAATTTTAGAACTTGAAAAGGATATAGCTCCTGCAGTTAAAAGAAGAGATGTTATCGATTTTGAAATAAGCAGCAATGCCCTAGAAAATGATGATATCACAGGAAAATATGAAATTTATGTTGTTGAAAAAGACGATGAAAGTGTAGAATTGGGAATAGTTGAGTTAGAAAGTGAATATGATGATATAATTCTATTTTCAGAACTCTCTTTGTTATTAGATTCTAAATTGATAAAGGTACTTATTTACGCTATTAATATGGGTATAATTGCGAATGCCATCAACAAAATGAATTCAGATTTGTGGAGTAAGGGAAAAAGAATAGAAGATGACTATTTGTAATTGTGTGTGTGTGCAAAATTTTCGAGGGGGTACCCCCTCAAGTTTTAGGGAAAAATTTTAAAAAATCGATTTGAGAACTTATTTTGATTGAAAGTTATTGAATCTACTTCGAAATTTTAAAAAACGTGAAAATAAGAAGTTTTTTTCTTTTTTATTTCATTTCAATCTCTGTTTATTTTATTATTATTTTATTATTATTTTATAGCTAACAATTTATTAATTTTTTTTATATAAATAATTTATTATTTTAATCTCATGCAGATTGCATGCAATTTGTTCGCAAAACGCAAGTTTTATAATAGATTGCATGCAATTTAATTACATATTGAATTCAGAATGAGGTGTTTTTCATGACTACATTGTCTGTTCGTGGAATAAACGAAAACGTAAAAAAACAATTTGAAAAAGCTGTTGTTCAAAAATACGGCAAAAAACACACAGTCATGGGTTTAGAGGTTGAAAAAGCGTTAGTGTTTTATTTAACCAACGGAAAATCCGTTGACCCAGGAGATCTTGAGATGGAACCACAAGCTCCGGTTTCACCTGTTGAGAAAAAGCCTGCACACACACACAATCACTCCAGTGATGACCGAGGTAACATAACCATGTTCGGCAAAGCATTCGTCGATAACTTCGGTGACAATGAGCAGGTTTCTTTCAAAGATATAAGAAAGCTGGCAACTGTGACTCAAGGAGTTATAGATGAACGTTCCATCCAGAAGAGAGTGAACTATCTAGTGGACTTAGATTACATAAAACCACTTAATCAAAATGTATTTGAAGTAAAAATAGAAAAATCGGGTTTTTAGGAAGCCACCAAGCCAACACCTAAAAAACCCCACCATATTTTACTTTGATTTTTAACCTTATAAATTTATTCTTTATTGAAAAAAATCCTACTTTTCCCCTTCTTTCAGGGCTTTATCACTCTTAAATAAAGTTGTTTTTAAATAATCAAAAAATCCTCTCTTCCTGAGCCGATCCACTTCGTTTTGAGCTTCGCTGATCTCATCATAAGCTTTGTCTAAACGCTTTTCTGTGAAATTCTTATCATTTTCGAGTTTATCAATTTCTGCCTTGAGTTCCTGGACCTGCCCTTTGTGTTCCCTGACAAGATCCTCAATTTCCTTTCTGTGATTTTCAGTGAGATCCTGGACCTTTTTCTCGTGTTCTCCAACCATTTTATAGTATTCATCCTTGTCAGTTACCAGGACCAGCTCACCCTTCTCGAATGGATGATCTTTCTTCAGGTTGATGAGGCACTGCATTGTTTCATATTCTTTTTCAGTACTCTTACTGCTTTTCTTTGACTGTTTACGTTTGTAACATTTCACTTCAGCTTCAGCAACCTTCATAAATTCCTCTCCAATGCTTCTATTATTTTCTATTATCACGAGGTACTTATCTATTTTATTCTATTATTTTCTATTTTTAAATAAAATAGAACGTATTTTTTCTATTATATTCTATCAGAAATGATAATATCTATGAAATTCTCTATTAGTTTCTATTAATTAAAAAAATAGAATACAAATTTTCTATTATATTCTATTAAAAAAATAAAAATAGATTGAAGATTCAATCATCTTCATTCTCTTCTTCCGTTTTTTTACCTTTATACCTTTCCAGGACTTCAAAACTGACTTTTATCACATCATACTGTCCTATTCCCTCAGCTTCCATCCAGTCCTTCGGCACGTAGATTCTGGGCTTTCCCGTTCCCCTCATCTGGTAAACAATATAATTTGCGACTTTTTTCATACTAATTCTTTTATCCTTTTTTGATTAAAAAGTCTGTTGTGCTTAAATTTTATAATTTGTAATACTATATTTATATACTTTTATCCCCTAAGGGTTTTTAGTCTTATTATCCTTAAATTTACCTGTCTTTTAAAAACTTCAAGGGAGGTGAAAAGTTGATCAGTAAAAGACATGGGATATTGTTTCTCTGCGTTCTCATCGCCACAATGTCAACTGGATTTGCGTTTCAGCAAGCCTGGACCAGTGATACAGGACAACCAACCAAGATAACTGGTGACGGCCAGAACATACTCGTTGCTACCGCTTCCTCAGTTAAGGAAATTGACCCAACAGGTGCTGCTGTATGGTCCCAGGACATAGCTCTTTCCAACTCTACAGCAATCAAGGCGGGTAAATACGTCTTCCTTGGAACTGGTAACGATGCTAAAGCATTGAACAAAGCTGACGGAACAACCAAATGGACTAAAACGGATGCGCTCGGTGCTGCACAGCCTGTCAAGTACGTTTTCGTTAAAGGTAGCTGCGTCATATTCTCCAACAATGAAAAAGCCATCGTGCTTGATAGAGAAACCGGAAACAACCTCACAGCCGTTCAGGACGCTCCAACTACTTCAGAACCTTCAGTTTTCGGTGGTTACTACTTAGCTGGAACCAGCACTGGAGTCACTGCTTACAAAGGTTTCATGCTCCCTGACCTTAGAGTCAAATCAATAACCAAAGCATCTGACAAAACAACCGCAAAACTTGAAAACATCGGACTCTCTGACGCTTCCAAAGTTCTCGTTAAATTCGTGGTTCGTAAAACTGACGGTACTTACAGGACGATCCATATAAACAGCGGAACTATAGCTGCTGGGCAGAGTAAAGACGTTGTTATAAACGGTGCTTTCTCCAGAGGATACGTTATAGTCGATCCATACTATGCCATCGGAGAGCTCAACGAGGGAAACAACCAGAGATACTTTAGTTAAGCCCAATTGACCAAATTTTAAAACTTTTTTTCTTTTTTTGAAGTTTAAAAGACTTAATATTTCTAATTAAAAGGAGGAATTACTATGGATTTAAATGAAATTCCAAGGGTCCCCCTTCTGGTCGGGCTCTTGATTTTGGCGCTCGTCGCAGGTGTTGCAGGCTACTCTTATATGAGTGGTAACAGTTCGCAGCAAGCTGCTGTTCCTGTTGCTGCTGAGCAACCCCTGACTGATGAACAAATGAAAGAAAACCTTGAAAACCCCACTGCTGACATGAATGCATCTGCTGATGAAGTTTTAGACTCAGATTCAATTGATTCTGGTACAGTCTCAGAGGATGGGACCTACACACCTGTTAAAAAATCAACCAAAAAATCAGTTTCTGCAGTTGCAATTGTGAAAAAACCCAACTCACACCCATCAAAACCTGCAAATCCAACAAACCCAACTAAACCTTCAAACCCTACGAATCCAACAAACCCTACCGAACCACAGAACCCACAGCCCGGAGAAGGTGATGAAGGATACTACTCTGATGAGCCATGGGACCCCCTAGAGCCACCAGCTGAAAACCCTGATGGTGAAGGTGATTACGGTGGAGACGACAACCCTGAAGAAGATACTGGAGGACAGGGAGATTTAATGCCTTAATCTCTTAAATCTCCTATTTTTTAGGTGGTAAAGTGTTTAAAAAACTCACATTTTTGTTTGTCTGCTGCTTCTTTGGTATAGTGAGCTTTGCTTTGCCTTCTTATGCTGCTCAAGTCTCAGAAATTGAGATCCCGGATGATCAGCCTGATCCAGATGGATCCAGTTTCAACGAGATGCAGCCTGGAGAGGTCATTATTGATGATACTGCTTACATGGACAGAACTATGCTCGATCAGAGTTATCCCAGCTCTTACACGAAGGATTACAACTATCAGCGCGGTTCTGTTCGTATCTCAGACAGCAGACTTTCAAATTTGAGGGGTCGCCAAGGCTTGAGAACTCTGGCCTTCTACATTCAGCAGAACTTCAATCACAGGACAGGTGGAGCTAGAACTGCCAATGGTGTTGTTGAAACTGGGTCCGGGGACTGTTGGGGACTCTCTGATTTTGCCCTGCACATGCTTCTGCGTAATGGTTACACTGTCAGGCTTCTTCAGGGGCAAAGCTCCGCGTCTTCACGTCACAGATGGCTTGAGGTTCAGCTTGAGAATGGTTCATGGACTACATTCGATCCATCTCTTGTGACTGAAAAATATCATTTCAAACCTTACTGGCACCGTTGCGCTGTGAAAACTGCTGTTCTGGGGGTGTACTATCCATGATAAACAAGAATGAGGGAATTGCTTACGAGCAGGAGCTTGTGAAGATGTTTAAAGATGTTGATTTCACTGCTTGCAGACTTCCAGGATCCTCTGCCAGGTCTCCTGACATCATCGCAGGTGATAGAAATTCTGTTTTTGTCATTGAAGTGAAAACTACCAGGGACTCCAGGGTGAAGATCCGGAAGTCTCAGATCCACACCCTGCTGAAGTTCGCTCATGATCTGAACTGTGAAGCTCGTTTGGCTCTTCGTTTCATTGGTAGGGATATTTCCTGGCATATTGTGAAACCTAACGCTCTTCAGGTGCATGAAAAAAGCTTTTCAATTGATTACAATACTGCGTGCCTCAAGGGTCTTGAGTTTTCTGAACTCGTATCGAATGAACTTCAAAAGCGATTAGAATGCAATCAAAACAACCTGACTGCGTGAAAAAAATTTTGGAAAACATTAAAGCTGGTAAAAGCTCCTTGGTCTGGAAGAAGAACGTATTTAACTATGTTGAGATTATTTCAGAGAGCTATGTCACTGTTTACCTGAATGAACTTTCTCCCATAAAATCGAAACTCATCCAGCTCATCGCTTCCATCCAGGAGATCCGGGACCGTAAAGTTCCAGAATCTTCTCAGCTTCAAAGAATGACTATTGAGGAACTTAAAGAGATGCTTTTCAAAAAATCATCAGGAATAAAGGTTGTTGTTGTTTTTAACCACTTTGAACGCTTGACTCCATCCACTGCCAGGTTTTGGCTTTCTGTCTCGGGTCATGAGAGAATAGTTTTCCTGGGATCTGTTTGCGGAAACTTCAAAAAAGAGGCGTATGGGTTCTATCAAGCGTTTGAAGTTGTTAATCAAAAAGTGATGAAATCTGAGGGCTCTGGCTCTGAAATGGATATAACTATTCCCTTTATCCTTATCGTTGGAGCTTTTGTTTTCATCTGTTTTTTAAAGGTGAGCCTTATTGGGTCTGTTATACTTATAAGTGCCCTCTGGTTTGCTTTTCTTGTGGTTAGAACGTTGTTATATCTTATTAGGTAGGTGAAAAGGATGCATAAAGGTGTTTTGTTATTGGATAAGGAAAAAATGAAATTAATATTCAATTTTGATGAGCCTCAGCGGGTTAATTCTCTTGAAGATGATGTTATTTTTGCTGTCTTCGATTCACTTGAACTTGCTGTCTCAAATTTTGGAAAAGAAACAGTCTTACAAGCTCTCAATGGTGTTGAAGTTCCAACTTCTCTTGAGCTACCTGAGAAACTTCAAGTTGTCGAGCAGATGGAGGCGCTGCCGGGGTATCAATAAATGCGGTTTTATACACATATTGCAGCGGGACTGCTCTTATACACCCTCCTAGTCTGGATATTTGCCTTACCTTACACTGTTGTGGGAGTTCTCGTTGTTGTTCTCTTCTCAGTTTTGCCTGATTTGATAGATCGGGTTACAGGTGAGCATCGGGGATGGGGACATTCAGCGATTTGGTTTATTCCAGTTGCGGCTCTGCTTTTCATCAATCCTACCCTGGGCGCAGCCTTCTTTGCAGCTTTTTCAATGCACATTCTTTTAGATGCTGTAACTAAGAAGGGGGTTCCCTTTCTTTACCCTTTCAGTAAAACTCATCTTGTGATGCCTAAGAAGGAAAAATCCAGAATTCAAACAGGTTCTAAGCAGGAAACAGCTTTATGTGTTGTTATACTCCTGCTTCTCATCCCAATGACGTACTTCGTTCTTGCAGGTGTTCCGGGGGATTGGTTCAGCTCTGATTATGCTAAATACAACAAAACTGGTAACAACAGCACTTCTAAGGCAGTAAGTCCCTATTCAAACCTGCGTAACTCAACAGGTTATTCTGGATATGGTACTGGGTCTCTTGGTTCCCTTCTGACTAAAAACTTGAAAAATTCTGGGTCATCTTCATCTTCTGGATCTTCAGGAAATAAAACTAGTTCAACAAACTCCACTGGTTCGACTTCTAATTCTGATAATCTAGACCAGGGGCTTCTTGACTGGCTTAATCAGGATTTGAACAACAATAACAATCAAACTAACAACAATCAGAACACTACGGACAATACAAACAACAATCAGCAGCAGACTGATGAATTCGGCAATAGCCTCACTGATTATCTAATTGGAAATTCTGAGCCAATAGCTGCAGGTGGTGAAACTGATTCTGATGAAGACAGTGCTTCAGAGTCTTTGTTTTCTGATCTGAGATCTCAGTTTGAAAATCTTGCTGAAGGTGTAGCCTTTGAATCCAACATGACTCAGTCTGATCAGTCTTTATTCGATTATGACTACTCTTCAAACCCTGATGCAGATGATACAGGTGAAGAGTCTTCAATTATTGACCAACTGGGGTTGATGCTGTGAGATCAGAACTGTTTACCTGTGCCTTCCTGGGGCTCCTCATCTTCTCCCTATTTTTTGCCTCTGTTGTTGAAGCTGCCAGCTATCCTGATTTAAGTGTTATCGGGGTTGGTCCATGGGATGCCTCTGTAAATGGAAAGTATGTTTCGGGTTATCGGGTTGCCGTGGCCAACTATGGTTCTGGTCCTTCTAAAAATGCGACTTTAGAATTTTACGTGCGTACCTATGATGGAAAAACCCTCAATAGAAATTTTACAGTTCCAGCGATGCCCGCAGGGTCTGCAAGAAGCTTGAAATTTTCGATGTGCAATGGAACTGACGGCTCTTTTAAGAATGGTTACGTCATAGTTAACAGGAAAAAAGCTTTTATTGAACGTAGTTATAGGAACAATGCTCGAAACTTTGGTTTAAAGGAAACAATGCTTTTAAGTTCCAATAAAACTGTTACTGAGACATATAAAACCCTTCAAACTGGAACACTTCAAACTTGGACTGGGACAACTTATAATTATACTTCTCCTGCTTCGGGTAAAACTGGAATAAGCACTATGCGTGTTAGGATTAATGCGGGAGGTGCTAGAGACATAAATGGCTGTAAAGTAACTGCTCCTATCCCTGGAGCGATGCATGAAAATGTTACCTTTTCATTTGGTGGGGATGATGCTCCAGATACCTCAGGACCCACTTCCTGGAACGATTCAGGGGTTACTTTTTATTCCAGGTATTATATCACTCGTCTGGACTATGCTGAGATCACTGTTACAGGTGAAAATCTAGAGTCAAAAAACGTTTTTACTGAACCTATAACCCTTTACGGTCGTTATTATCGTCCTTGGCCCATTGATAACTTTGAGTTTGTTGAAATCACCACCTCAAACCCTCGAACTGTTCAGGAAACATATTCAGAACCTACTATTGTTTACAAAAATTCAACTTACGTGGGTTCAAGTGTTTCAAGCTATACAGTCCACAACCAGAATGTTACAGGCTTGAAGGTCCTTGGAGATCCCCGTGGCCTTTATGTTGCGGGCTGGTTCATTCAACCTCAAGGAAATTTTGCGAATGTTACTGCTATTTACGGAACTAACTCACTTCCTGCGGGTTCTGCTGTTTCTGGATATTGGGGCGTTCGCCAGTCATTTAAAGGCTCAAATTCAGTTGGTTTTCAGATAAACGGAACAGATTTAAAAGGTTTTTCAAACTTTAAAACCTTTGGCTTTGCTCCATGGACCTGGAGGGACACCTATTAAGGACCTTGAAAGTGCTGCCCTGCAGCTGGTCACAGAAAAATGTGATCCTGAATCCTCTGTTGTCATGTTTTCAGGTGGGAAAGACAGCCTCGTAGCTTTGGATATTGCTTCTAAAGCTGGAGTTGAACATGCTGTTTTCATTGACTCAGACCTTGAGTTTTCGATTTCCAGGGATTACGTGCGTAAAATGAAAAAATTCTATGATATCGAGTTTGTGCAGCCTATAAATGATTTTTTTGAGTTCTGTGAGAAGATTTGCCCTCCCTCAAAGCGTCTCAAATGGTGCTGCAAGGTCATGAAGCTGGCCCTGATGATGGACTATGGGATCAAAAATCAAAAATTCACTTTTTTGACAGGTCTGAGATCCGATGAGTCCAGGAGAAGATCCAAGTACACTGAAATTGTCAGCGATCCTTTCCTTTTTTCAAACCCTCGATATACATTCAAACAGGTAAATCCGGTTCTTTTGTGGTCTGAGCGGGAGATTTGGCAGTACATTCATGAGAATGAACTTCCTTTCAATCCCCTCTATAAATTAGGCTCGCCACGTGTGGGATGTTGGTGCTGTCCTCTGGCCTCCAGGCAGGAATGGGATCTTGCCAGGGACCTTGAACCTGAGAAAATGAAAAAACTTAAAAAATTAATTCGTGAATTCTCTCTCAAGTTGCCTGCTCGATATAGACATAAATACGTCAAGAATGGGTGGAAATCCTTTGCCTTCAAATATCATAAGAACCCTGTCATGAAAATGTCGATTCCAAATAAAACTTATACTTTGGTCGCTCGAGATTTCTATTTGGATAAAGTTGAGGATTTACTCTTTATTCTTTCTTCTAAGTTCCAACGTCGATCTGGATCACTTAGTTTCGATTTAGACGTTGACCTGCAGAAGCAGCAGATCCGAATGCTCCTTGAGAAGTCCCTGAACTGTGTGGGCTGTGGAGTCTGTCTTGTCCTGTGTCCAGTTGGGGCACTTTACCTTGATCCAAAAATAAAAGTTGATCCTTTGAAGTGCGTGGGGTGTTTAGCCTGCTGTAAGCGTGTGGATTCTAAATTAAAGATGGGTTGTGTTGCGAGGAATTACAGGATGAGAAGGGACACTATTGATTTTTGATCACTCAAAAAAAAATGGGAGTGTCAAGTTCCCAAAGCTGACTGGATCATCTGAATTAAAGAAATCAACGAATGCATTATTGGAATTGCTTTAGCTCCATTTGTTATAATCCCTTTAATAGATTCTAATCTTGTATTTATCTCTGATGTATTAGGATTAGAACTTTCTAGCAATGTCTTGACAGCACCAATTTCTGATTTTGCATAAAATTCATCAGAATCGTTTAATCCTAAATCCTTTAATTGACTTTCAACAGTATTTAAAACCTGTTTTGGATCAATTGTAATGTTGCTTGAACTTGAAAGTTCTTGAGAACTATTGTATGAACCCTGTTGAATATTCATATTCATATCTCCATGAACATGATAATGGTTCTCAGTTTTACTTAAACCAGTATGTTCCCTTGAAAACGGATTTAATCTACAATTCAAGGTATCTGCCATGAATGGAGTATCAACTAATATGGCTTCATTTTCTGAGGAATTTGTGAACATGTTCTCAAAAGCACAGTTTGTACAGCTCATTTTATCTGAAAAATAATTTGTTCGAGTTGAATTATAAGGAATTTCCCTACTCCTCATTTTCAAATAAATCCCTATACTTCCCATGATCAGGGTTCCAATTACAGATAATACATCCGTCCCTGTTATTGTCATAGCTATATTTAATTCAAGCATGCAACCACTCTGTTCCCATATAATCCTTTAGAGTGGCCGTTATTTATATTATAAATTAAAATTTTATTATTTAACATAATTTAGCCTCCTTGGCTATATTTTTAAGTTCTACCACTTTAGAGGCACTTTACAGCATATAATAAAATCCTAAAAATATATATAGGATCATCACAATAACACTAGCTTAAGATTGGAACTAGTGTTAGGTGATGCTCTAAAGTACCAATTTATTCGAATTTTTATTCATTGGCCTTCGTACTCCCATACGAAGATACCTATTTTACTTAACTACATACTGCATCACCACTTATTATTATACGATACTTACTTATTTTGCGGGTTTTATTTATACTTTTCGCTTTTTACCCTTCAGTTCACGTTTAGTTTCTTATCCACTAAACACTGCAACTTCTATGAAGTTAATCCTCTCCATATTGTACTGTAACGGTTCGGATTGAGGTTCCAATAGCATCTCACAATAAACGTTTGTGTGAATTCACCCTGATTAACATTAGAGCTGAACTTCGCCTTATGAAAATATAGCGAACAAGAACTCTAACTTTGAAAAATCAAAAATGAATTTTAGAGTTTATTTTGGCTAAATAAGGACAATCTGTCAAAAAAGAATTTTCTGAATTAAGTTGTAAAAGTGAAAGAAATTATCTTATCTTTGAATTTAATTGATGAACTGTTCATTTTAATGATAGGTTTAAGCTTATGACCCTTGAATTTAACAAACTTGCTATTATTTTTGACCTCAATATAATATACTTACTATATTTTTTAGACAATATTTACTAAACAAATTTTTTAAGTATTAGTGGAGTAGTAATAAAGAAAAAAATGATGCTTTTTTGGAGCTACCCAGACTCTGCCTTCTTTTCTGGTGCTTTTCTTACGTATTTTTATCCTTCTGCCACAATTGGAGCATTCCCAAACACGTGTGTAAGATAGAAAACCTTCATCAAAATCGCTGCGTTTAGATATCCTTTTAAAGGATTGAGATCCACAATCCCAACAGGTACTCCAAACTTCTCTTTTATAAACTTGCCAAGCTGTTAAACGGCCATCAGGAATATACCCTTTGTCAAATGCCCACTTTTCAAGATATTTTGCTCTGTGTTTCAATCGACAGTCATCATGGTACTTTTTATTTCCATGTTCTTCAATATCTAAAGGTTTTTTACAATAATCACATATAACTGGTTTCTTTTCCCTTTCTTTTTTTACCTTTTTTTGATAGTAATTTCGAGCATGCTTACGTTTGTATTCCTTTCTATGTAGCTCAAAACAAAGGGAACAACAATATTTTTGGTTCCCATGATCTGGATCGAATGTTTCACCACATTGTAAGCATTTGGCCATTTCAAACCTAAGATTTTAAACAGGATTGAGCTAAATTTTTTATATCTTTTTCTATTAAAGTTAACCTTTCTTCAATAGTTTCATCTTCATTTAGTTCGCCTTTATCAAAGATACATTCAAAAATAATAGTTTTACCCTGGAGCTCAATTACATAGTCCCCAACACCATTTACAGGTTCCATGTTACATTTGGAAAACTCTTCATCAGTTAATTCAACGTTAAAGATTATTTCCCAACCTGTGTAAACTTTTTTAAACTTTTTTAAACTGGCTTTCATTTAATCATCTCGGATTAATCTAATTCATCCTCATCAGGACCTATAAGGATAAGTTTTATGGGAACTGCGGGGAAATGCCTTTTTAATCTTTTTATATCATACATTAGATGTTCTCCAAATGAAACTCCACTTGACATTTCCTTTTTCATGTAATTACAAGGTACTATCTCAACACCTACGTCCGTTTTGTTCTCATTAAAGAAATATTGGAATTTTGCCATATCATAAAACATAGCAAAATATTTACCAAACTGTACTTCAATCAAAACTCTATCTTTATGGAAATCTATTTGTTTATAGGAAGTAACCTCATCAGGTTCGCCAGTCCTGCTACAAACAGGAATTTTAAAATTGTCCCTCAATTCATTGTAACCTTGGTTTTCAAAACTTTCTTTAAAGTCTTTATTTAATTCTGTGGGGTTATAAACAAGTTCTCCAACCCTACCTCTTTCCTGACAAACTTTTGTTTTAGATGCAACTACACCTTTTATTATATTATGTATTTCTGCGTTTATTTCAGGATAACGAACTTGTAATATCTCAGAACCACCCAAATGGGAATATTCATACACGATCCTCATTTAACCACCGATAGCTGTAAATACATTGATTCTTTAATCATTGTATTTTTTAGATGGTTTATTTATTTCGGCAAACTTCGGAGGTATATAGTTCGGGTTATTTGGATCATATATATTTCTTTCCATAGGCCTTATCCTTAAATCACCTTTTTCAGCCTGATTGACTCTTTCTTTAGTTGTTTGGATATATTCTGGCATTACTTCTGCACCCATAGCTCTTCTACCATGAATTAGGGATGCAATTGCAGTCGTGCCCACTCCCATGAATGGATCAAAAACCCAATCTCCTTCATTAGTCATGGATAAAACTAACCTCTCAATCAATTCAACTGGAAATTGACAAGGATGTATTGTTTTTTCAACATGATTAGATTTTACATTAGGTATTTCCCATATATCACTTGGATTTTTACCTTTTGGGTTACAGGATAATTTTCCTTTATTTTTACCTTTGAAATGCTTTTTTCCAGGGTATTTTTGAGGTACTCTTACAGGATCTAAGTTAAAAGTATAATCATCATCTTTTGTAAACCATAATATTACTTCATATCTGCCAGAAAATCTTTTAGATGCATGTAATCCATGTCCAAAATGCCAGATAATCCTATTCCTTAAATGTAATCCTAATGATTCAAATATAGGGTAAAGCGCTATATCCAATGGTATTATTTCACCATTATCTACATAATTACCAATTTGCCAGCATATACTTCCTTTTTTGTCTAAAATCCTAACGCATTCTTTAATGACTTTACGTTGCCCTTTTAAGTATTCTTTCATGTCCATTTTTGTTTCGTAAGTTTTGCCTAAGTTGTACGGTGGTGAAGTTACTACAAGTTTAACAAACTCATCAGGTACATCTGAAAGTAATTCCAAGCAGTCCCCTTCATATAATACCAAATCTGCATCTGGGTTAAACTTTGCATCTTTTTTTATTTGTACCATTGAATCCCTCTGTCTTAATTACTGGTTTAATTTAGGTTTATAGAATAATTATTATAATTTTTACTCTTTATTTTATATTTATATTCTTAATAGGTTTTTTTATCATGTTTGGAATAACTACTATTCTTTATAGTTTTTCTATTATTTTCTATTTTTTTCAGTTTTTCACCAAGATTTGTGCAAAAACTAAATTATTTATCCTTTTCGGTTTTATTTTCAAGGTTAACCTATTTATCCCATTGGGCTTATAAGTATTATTAACACAATATTGGGTTGTTGTAATACATGGAAGAAGAGATCAAAAAAGCAATCAATGAACTGGAAAGGGACACAGTTTTGCCAGGGCGTTTTAATTTTGTGCATCGGGCCTATTTTGAGAGAGTGGGATATAATAAACTCAAACTTCTCGCTTTCGTTGAAAAATCAAGTCGTGCAGCTTTAATTCGTGATTTGACTTCGAGGGGGATCAGGGAATATGAAAAAGAACATGGCAACCTTGTTGAGCTTGCTAGGGAGGCTTTAAAAAAATGAGGAGGTTTAATGATGATGAACATGGCCCTGCTGGTGTTTGCTACGTTAATAGCATCTGTTACTCTTGTCCTGTTTACCTTTTTTTTCATGGAGCTGCTGGACCTGGCAGTCTAAAGTCTGAGAGAATTTTAATAAAGTCAATTCCGGAGGCTTGAAATCATGAGAGGATGCAAGCATAAAGATAAATGCAAAGTTTGTAAGAAGTGTTCAGCTTGTCATGCAGGACCTTTTGAGATAGATGAGGAATGTGAAGATTGTTTGGCCTGTGAAAAAATTGGAAGACTGACATTTAGGGCCCCTGCTGCTGTTCGGCCACAGG
>JABNAD010000709.1_pt1 | contig 16715 bp, 16 predicted proteins | sample 7240381 | NCBI WGS metagenome assembly JABNAD01 (sample SAMN11332834, study PRJNA596920) | anaerobic digester metagenome | biome: digested sludge; isolation source: digested sewage sludge-derived enrichment culture grown on H2/CO2 | place: Germany: Goettingen
AGGCTTGGATTTACTGGCTTTGTAAGCAATAAATCTTTTTTACCTTTTGTTTTTGGCGTCCCCGAGCGGATTCGAACCGCTGGCCTTCCGCTTAGGAGGCGGATGCTCTATCCAGCTGAGCTACGGAGACATATCCAATTTCGGAGTGCATGAACGATGCAGAAAAGAAAACGCAGCAGGTCCTTTTGAAAGCGGACGCTCGGTCAAACTGAATTACAGAGACATAGCGTGTGATGCAGGATGGATAAGCATTCGGTGCAAAGTACACCGTTCCAATCAAAAAATGCGGGAAAAACAGAACCAATTGGTATTGTACCCGCTTTCCACCCCGCTGTCAATCGGAAAGCGGGGGAACTTTGCCATTGGCGCAGCCTGAAAATGCGCGTGCGGCACGCGCCGCTTTTACGCGCTGAACAGAGCGTATCGTGGACTCGAGCTGCTCTGAGGACTGCGAATGTGGGTTGCAGTTACGGGAAAAAGTATTTATAATAGCATCAATGTGATTTAGAACCCGGGCCGCTTGACGGGCGGGAAGAAGGGAGCGGGAGACTTTGAAAAAAGTAGCGCTGGTTACCGGCGGCGGACGGGGTATTGGACGGGCAATTGCCCGAAAGTTGGCAGAACAGGGATACGATGTGGCTGTGAATTACCAGCAGAGCCGCGCGGTAGCGGAGGAGTTGGTAAATGAACTGCGGCAGGCAGGCTGCCGCGCTGGCGCGTTTCAGGCAGATGTGGCAGAGCCGAATGCGGTAAAAGCTATGCTTCACGCCGTGGAGACGGAATTAGGCCCGGTGGAGACGTTGGTGAACAATGCCGGAATCGCTTTGCCGGGAGGGCTGTTTCAGGATGTGGACGACGAAACTTGGAACAGGGCTTTTGCCGTGAATGTAGGTGGAATGCGCAATGTGATTCGGGCGGTGCTGCCCCACATGCTGCATGAAAAGCGGGGGAGCATCGTTAATCTCTCCTCTATCTGGGGGCTGCGCGGCGCCTCCTGCGAGGTGACTTACGCCTGCACAAAGGCCGCCGTGGTGGGGCTTACCCGATCTCTGGCGCTGGAACTGGCTCCATCGCATATTCGGGTGAACGCCGTGGCTCCCGGCTGCATCAACACGGACATGGTTCGCTCTTTGGGGCGGGAAACGATGGATGCTCTGGCGCAGGACACGCCTCTGGGCCGCTTGGGAACGCCGGAGGATATCGCGGCGGCGGTGGCGTTTTTGGCAGGAGAGGACGCCTCCTTCATTACCGGACAGGTCCTGACCGCCGACGGGGGATTTATCGGCTGAAGCGGGGAAACGGATTTCCTGCGGAAGAACAGCTTGCCGGGGTCGCGCCCTTCCGAGAGGAAGAAGCGCGGCCCCGGATTTTAGCCCATTGAAGTGCCGAACCCTTCACGGTTTCTCAGGTTGTGCAATCTGTGAGGAGATTCTAATCGCGGCGCACAAAAAAGGTTTGCCCGGCTGCTTTTGCAGCCGGGCAAACCGTATATGGAAAGGGAGAACAATCAGCCGTTGCAGACAGGAACAATCCAGCCCTTGGTGTCGGGGATTTTGCCCCACTGGATGCCAGTGAGGGTATCATACAGCTTCTGGGTCAGTTCACCGATCTCGCCGTTGCCGATGAGCGCGCTCTGATCCTCGTAGTCCAGCTTTTTGACGGGGGAGACGACAGCGGCGGTGCCGGTGCCGAAAACTTCCTCCAGCTTGCCTTCCTTGGATGCCTTCATGATATCGTCGATGGCCAGCTTGCCCTCGATAACCTCGTAGCCCCAGTCCTTCAGCAGTTCAATGATGGAGCGGCGGGTGACACCGGGGAGCACGGTGCCGTCCTTGTCCTGTGCCAAAGCGGTATAGAGCTTGCCATTAATCTTAAAGAAGATGTTCATGGCACCCACTTCTTCCACATACTTGCGCTCCACGCCGTCCAGCCACAGAACCTGACTGTAACCCTTCTCCTCGGCGATCTTTCCGGCCAGCAGAGACACGGCGTAGTTGCCGCCGCACTTGGTAAAGCCGGTGCCGCCCGGGCAGGCACGGACATAGGTGTCCTCGACATAGATGTCGATAGGAGCCAGACCTGCGGCATAATAAGCGCCGGAAGGAGCACAGATGATGATGAACTGATAGCTGCTGGAGGCATGAACGCCCAGCTGGGCCATGGTGGCAATGGTGAAGGGACGGATGTACAGGGAAGCGCCGTCAGCGTGGGGAACCCAATCCTTCTCAACCTCGACCAGAGCCTTAACGGCCTGCACAAAGTCCTCCACGGGGATTTCGGGGATGCACAGACGATCCTGCGTGTTGTTCATGCGGCGGGCGTTGCAGTCCGGGCGGAACAGCTGGATCTTGTTCTCGGCGGTGCGGTAGGCCTTCATGCCTTCAAAGCACTCCTGTGCATAGTGGAATACCACGGCAGAGGGGTCCAGAGAGATGGGGGCATAGGGGACGATGCGGGCGTCGTGCCAGCCCTGGCCCAGGGTATAGTCCATAATAAACATATGGTCGGTAAAGGTCTTGCCAAAACCCAATTTGGACTCATCGGTGGGTTTCGCCTTGGGGGAAGTGGTTTTGGTGATCTTGATATTCAGCATTTTAAGACTCTCCCTTACATATTTTTTGAAGTTATAAAACAAAAGGCTCTCGCCAACCTGTTAAACAGGGAGACGAAAGCCAAACTTCCGTGGTACCACTCTCTTTGCCGCGTTCTACGGCCACTTCTGCACGCTTTCGCGTACTGTCCCGCTATCGGAGGGCTTCCGTTGCCGCTTAACAGGGAAAAACTCCCCTTAGGCGGGACCGCTCCCAGACCAGACCGGCGGGCCGCGTCCGCTGCCTCGCACCATGCGGCAGCTCTCTGAAGCGGCGATCCCGACGGCAATTTCCGTTCATCGCGTTATGCTATTCAGTTAAAGGATTAAATTTATTTATACCCCGTCTGGAATAGAAAGTCAATCGTAATTTTGCACGAAAGTATGTGGGAGGTCGCCCGACCGCCGGTTTTCCGACGGCCGGGCAATTGATCGTCCGGGAAATTGGATTACTGAATGCAGGCCATACCGCGATGGAACGCTTCAATATTCAGCGGAATAAATTTCGCCTTGGCACCGGCAAACATTTCCTGAATCATGTTCTCGATGGCTTCGGGCTTGAGCACCTTTGTGGCAGCCACATACGCGCCCAGCATGACCATGTTGCCCACCTTGGGATTGCCCACTTCGTCGGCAATTTTGGCACAGGGGACATAATAGGCCTTCAGGTCTGCGCGGGACACCTTGTCGGTGACCACGTCGCTGTTGACAAACACGGTGCCGCCGGAAACCACGCCCGCCTCAAACTTCTCCAGAGAGGGGGCGTTCAGGGCGATCAGCTCGGTGGGATGGTTGAAGATGGGGGAACCCACCGGCTTGTCAGAGAGGACCACAGAGCAGTTGGCCGTGCCGCCGCGCATCTCGGGACCATAGGACGGGGCCCAAGTGACGTTCATGCCCTCGGCCATGCCGGCTTCCGCCAGATTCTTGCCGATGGCCAGACCGCCCTGACCGCCAAACCCGGAAATAATGATTTCTTTCTTCATCTTATTTCACCTCCGCGCTGGTATCCTTGATGACGCCGAGGGGATAATAGGGGATCATGTTCTCCTTCAGCCAATCAATGGATTTCAGTGCCGTCATGCCCCAGTTGGTGGGGCAGGTAGACAGGACCTCCACAAAGGTAAAGCCCTTGCCCTCCATTTGAAGCTGGAACGCCTTCTTGATGGCCTTTTTGGCCTTGTTCAGGTTGGCGATATCCGTGACGCAGACGCGCTCAGCGTACACGCAGCCGTCCAGCGTGCTCAGCATCTCGGACACGCGGATGGGCATACCGGCCTGCTCCTGCGTCCGGCCCAGCGGGCAGGTGGTGGCCTTCTGGCCGATCAGGGTGGTGGGGGCCATCTGGCCGCCGGTCATGCCGTAAATGGCATTGTTGATAAAGATGGTGGTAAACTTCTCACCCCGCATAGCGGCATGAACGATCTCAGCCGCGCCGATGGAGGCCAGGTCGCCGTCACCCTGATAGGTGAAGACCGGCTGGGTGGGATGGGTGCGTTTGATTCCGGTTGCAACGGCGGGAGCGCGGCCGTGGGCGGCCTCCTGCATATCGCAGCTGAAGTAGTTATAGGCGAACACGGAGCAGCCCACGGGGCACACGCCGATGGCGTCGTCCAGCAGACCCAGCTCATCCAAAGACTCGGCCACCAGCTTGTGGATGATGCCGTGGTTACAGCCGGGGCAATAGTGAAGTTCCTTATCCGTCAGTCCCTTGGACTTCTGATAGACCACTGCCATGTTACTCTGCCTCCTTCAGGGCCTTTTTGCCCGCTTCTACCATTTCCTCAACGGTGGGGATCACGCCGCCGGCATGGCCCAGATAGCTGATGGGCTTCTGGCCCTCCACGCTCAGGCGCACGTCGTCGATCATCTGACCGTCGATGCTCATTTCTACGTCCAGAATCGCCTTAATATGGCTCTCGCCCGCCAGATCGTGCAGCGCCTTCTCCGGGAAGGGCCACAGGGTAATGGGGCGGAAGAGTCCGGCCTTGATGCCCGCAGCGCGGAGCTGCTCCAGCGCGGTCAAAACGATACGCGCGGGAGTACCGTAGGCCGTGATCAAAAGCTCGGCATCCTCGGTGTCCTTCGTGTCGTAACGAACCTCGTTTTCCTTAATGGTCTGATACTTCTTGGCAAGATGCGCGTTAAAATCATCACACTCGTCCGGGTCCATATACAGGGAGTTGATGACGTTGTGGTGGCCGCGGCCGTGAAGGCCGGTGGCGGCCCAATCCTTGGCGGGGAGGGTGCGCTTGGGGATCTCGTGCCATTCGATGGGCTCCATCATCTGGCCGATCAGACCGTCCGCCAGCACCAGAACGGGGTTGCGGTACTGGTCGGCGATGTCAAACGCCTCCTGCACAAAGTCCACGGCTTCCTGAATGTTGGAGGGAGCCAGAACAAGGGTGCGGTAGTCGCCGTTGCCGCCGCCGCGGGTAGCCTGAAAATAGTCGCCCTGAGCCGGCTGGATGGTCCCGAGGCCGGGGCCGCCGCGCATGCAGTTGACGATGACGGCGGGAAGCTCCGCGCCGGCGAGATAGGTGATGCCCTCCTGCTTCAGGGAAACGCCGGGAGAGGAGGAGGAGGTCATAGCTCGCATACCGGAGCCGGCAGCGCCGTACACCATGTTAATAGCGGCTACTTCGGACTCGGCCTGAACGAAAACCTTGCCGTGCTGGGGCATATGTAACGAAAGATATTCCGGCACCTCGCTCTGCGGGGTGATGGGATACCCGAAGAAGCAGTCGCAGCCGCCGCGAATCGCGGCCTCCGCAATCGCTTCGTTGCCTTTCCACAATTCCTTTTCCACGAAAACTCGACCTCCTTTATCAGAACTTTTCAACAGTGATGATGGAATCCGGGCAGATCTTGGCGCAGCTGGCGCAGGCGATGCACGATGCGATGTCCGTCACGCCGGCGGGGTGATAGCCCTTGCGGTTGATAGAATCCATGTCGATGGCGACGATGTGCTTCGGACAGACGGAAACGCACAGTTCGCAGCCCTTGCACCGGTCCCGGTCAAATGTTACCTTTGCTGTCATGATACTCATTTGCCTCCCTTCGTTTAAAAACCTTTTTTACAGTTCCCACGGTTTTTTCATATAAATGTCAATGGGAAACAGGTTCAGTTCCGCGAGGCTCTCCTCGCCGGTGAAGCGCTGCTCCGCCACATGGCACACAACAGGAATTCCGGCCTCCTTCGAGACCGCCTCGGCCAGCTCCGCGCCTTTTAGAATTTCGTGGGGCGTTGTCTCGCCGCATAGATGGGTGTTGTTCACGATGCCGCCGCAAGTGAGGCCGGTGACAGCCTCAATGCTCCTGAGATACGTCAGCGCAGCTTCCGGCGTGCGCACCTCGGGACGGTTGGCGTTCAGGACAAACAGAAGATTATAGTCCTCCTGCACAATTTTGGGCTGGAACCGGGCCAGAACCCGGGCGCCCACCGGGTCGCCGCCCACGTCCAAAACGCCGCGGACTTCCCGGTTTTCGAGAATGGTTAAAATCTCTGCCGGCAGGGCGGGCACGTCCGCATCGGTACAAGCCTGCGAGGAGCAGATGACCCGCACCCCTGCGCTTTCCAGCAGCTCCTTCCGCTCCCGGGAACGGAAGTAAGGATTGACGATGTCCACGTCCGCCAGCATGGCGGTATGGCCTGCGTGAGCCAGCGCCAGCGCATAGTTCACGGCAAACTCGGTTTTCCCGGTTCCATAATGCCCGCACACAAGGACAACGCGGTTGGAACAAACCTGATCAGCAGATGCTATCAAAGCGGACCCTCGCTTTCAAATGCTCAAAAAAGAGTTGTATTATTTTAATATGCGTTGTATGATGTCAGTATAACTGATTCGACATCATATGTCAAGAGAAGTTCTTGTGCTTTTCGCCGAACGCATATCTGATATAGTATGGGTAATACACGAAGGACTGGAAATGATGGAAAAAGAGACGTGTGCCGGATGCGCACGGAGGAGGAATACAATGGGGGAACCGAAAAAAGCCAAGCTGTCCGAACAGGCGGCGGAACAGCTGTTGGATATGATCACAGAGGAGCATCGCTATGAAAGCGGCAGCAAGCTGCCCAATGAAAATGAATTAAGCGATCTTTTGGGCGTCAGTCGCACCACGCTGCGGGAGGCGATCTCGTTTCTGGTGGCGCAGGGTGTGCTGGAGATCAAGCGGGGAAAAGGGACATTTGTGGCAAAGGAACTGCCCCGTTTCCCGGTGGATATGACGACTCTGAGCGATTTAAAGTCCCGCGCCAGAGCCAAGGACCTGTTTGAAATGCGGCTGATTTTTGAGCCGGCAACGGTGGCGCTGGCCTGCCTCCGGGCCAGCGACGAAGAGCTGGAGCAAATTCGCCGCAAGGCGGAACGGATGGAGCAAATCGCCGCCGCCGGGGGGGACTGGCCCGCGGCGGATCAGGACTTTCACTTGAGCATCATCCGGGCATCCCACAATGAATACATGCGTCGCTTGTACCCCATCATCAATGACGCTGTCAGCGAGATTCTGCAAATCTCCGAGAACCGCCAGCACATGCAGGAGGTGGCTGTGGCGGACAACCGAATGATTTTAGAATTTTTGCTGCGGCGGGACGATGTGGGTGCGCGCCACGCGATGAGCATTCACATGAAGCATCTGATCCACACGTTAAGAGTGTGAACGATAATCGAAACTTTCTTAACGGACCTCGCTGTGCATACGATTCATCTATTATGATAAAACGATTCATTTGGAACATTTGATCGATGCGTTAAGAGCGTAAACGGAAAATGGACTTTTTTTAACAACCTGCGGCGCGCCCTGGATTCAGGGCGCGCTTTATTTTGTACAAAAAAGTTACCAATTACGCAAATAACGGCATAGGAGTTCGCCTTTTTTCACTCAAAATACAGACCTGCGAAATGATGCCTGCATATCTATATTAACAAATCATATGGTAAAATTAAATAAAAATATCTATAATTTATTGTTGAAAAAGCGGACATACAACTTAGCAGTCACAGGAGTTTATTGCTAATTTCTACAATTTTATAGGTCCTATTCACAAATTGTACACAAATTTAAGAAAACCCCCTTAACAAACAAAACATGGACGTGTATAATGGCATTGTAATTAGAATTGAGAAAATTGTGAGACAAGGTAATCGATATTATGGAAAATGCCCAATTGCAGGAAAAGCTGGAAAAGCTGCTGAAGGCCTACGCTTACTACTTTGATGTGGAACGTGACGTAGAGGTGGAAGGCGGCTCTTTTTCCGCTGCGGCGGACTATCACTTCCGCGAGGAAAATTATGTGGCAACCCGCGCCCACACGGTTTACGCGTCGGAGCAGCATGAGTATGTTTACTTTTATTTAACGGAGCATCTGGATCTTGAAACCCTGAAAAAGGAGATTGATCTCTCGCGGGAGGCGGGCGCCAAAAAGGTGAACCCTCACGGCGAGCACATGTTCTCCTATGTGACGCTGGTGATTCTGGCGGACACCATCGACGAGGACGCAAAAAAGGCCCTCAAGCGGTATCGGTACCGCAAGAACTTTTGGCTGACACTCCGTGGCTGGATGGAGTATCACATAGCGGCAATGGAAACTTCGAGCATGACGTTCCTCAGCAATCCAGCCGGCAAGGAAGCCCGCAAAAATCTCGAGCGCAATTTCCAACCCAAGGCAAATTAAGAAGGGAGAGTACTGTATGAACTCACTGGTTATCCTGCTGATCAGCATCGTTGTTCTTGTCTGCGGTTACTTGTTCTATGGCAAGTGGCTGGCAAAAGAATGGGGTGTTGATCCCTCTCGCGAGACCCCGGCCCACACCTTGGCCGACGGCCTCGACTACTGCCCCGCAAAGGCCCCCGTCCTGCTGGGCCATCACTTCGCCTCCATCGCCGGCGCAGGCCCCATCAACGGCCCCATTCAGGCAGCTGTGTTCGGCTGGGTCCCCGTCCTGCTGTGGATCCTCGTCGGCGGCGTCTTCTTCGGCGCCACGCATGACTTTGCTGCTCTGTTCTCCTCCATCCGTCACGAGGGCAAGTCCATCGGCCATGTGATTGAGGTCAACATCGGCCGCCGGGGCAAGAAGCTGTTCCTGGTGTTCGCTTATTTGACTCTGCTGCTGGTGGTTGCCGCTTTCGGCTCCATCGTGGTGGGCACCTTCGCTTCCGGCGCTGCGGGAAGCGACGCTTATAACATCGCCAACGGCCGCACCGCTTCCATCTCCTTGCTGTTCATTGTGCTGGCTGTCGCGTTCGGTTTCTTTGTCTATCGCCGCAACGCGCCTCTGGGCGTGTCCACGGTGATCGGCGTTGCCGCGCTGGTGCTGTGCATTGTGCTGGGCTACAACTTCCCCATTCATATGGGTGCCAACTTCTGGAACGTGTTCGTTCTGGCTTACATTCTGATCGCTTCCGTCACCCCTGTGTGGATTCTGCTCCAGCCCCGTGACTACCTGAACAGCTTCCTGCTGTACGGCATGATCGCGCTGGCCTTTATCGGCATTCTGGTGGCTCATCCCTCCATGGCTCTGCCTGCGGCCACGGGCTTTAGCGGCATCAACGGCAACAGCCAGCTCTTCCCCGTGCTGTTCATCACCGTGGCTTGCGGCGCAATCTCCGGCTTCCACTCTCTGGTGGGCTCCGGCACCACCGCTAAGCAGCTGGACAACGAGAAGGACGCCATGGCCATTGGTTACGGCGGCATGCTGATCGAGTGCGGTCTGGCTGTGATCTCCCTGATCTGCGTGGGCGTTCTGTTTGGCAACAGCGATGCGCTGGCCTCTGTGGGCAGCAGCATGGCTCTTGCTGAGAGCGGTATGCCCTCCGGCTCTCCCACCGCCGTGTTTGCTACCGGCGTTGCATTCATGCTGACTAAGGTTGGCATGCCCTACGATGTGATGTATTCTGTGCTGATTCTGGCTGTGTCCGCTTTTTGCCTGACCTCTTTGGATACCGCCACTCGTCTGGCCCGTTACATGCTGCAGGAGTTCTTCGTGGACGAGGGCGAGGATGTCAAGAATCTCACCGGCTTCAAGAAGATGATCTCCAATCCCTTTGTCTCCACCCTCATTACCGTCATTCTGGGCGGTATGCTGATGCTGGGCGGTTACGACAAGATTTGGCCGCTGTTCGGCGCTGCCAACCAGCTGCTGGCTGCTCTGGCTCTGCTGGCTTGTGCCGCATGGCTGGGCAACGTGGGCAAGAACAACAAGATGTTCTATATCCCCATGGTCTTCATGTTGCTCGCAACTTTGACTTCTCTGGCCATCACCTTCAAGACGAAACTCGGCCGGCTGATGAATCCCCCCGAGGTTCCCACTGTGCCTGCCGACGTGCTGCAGGTGCTGTTCTCCGCAGTGCTGTTTGTGCTGGCCTTCATTCTGGTGGTTGAGGGTTGGAAGACCCTGACCAGCAAGAAGCCTGCTGAGTCTAAGAAGTAATTAGGCTCTGATGGTTCCCTGATTACCGCTGTCAGCAAGTCCGCCCCGGCTTAAGCCGGGGCGGACTTTTTTGATGCCTGTATACTGATGATGAGGGACCGAATGATGGAACCCGGCAAATAGAGAAGGGGCCCAAACGGAAGGCACTGCTTACCCAAAAACAGGGATGATTTCTTTTGCCCTGTCTGCGGACGCGAAGCGGCTTCGGTCCAAAAACGAACCGAACCGAAAACTGGCGCAAAAACCCCGAACCTTCGCCGCAAGACGAGGGTCCGGGGTTTCATGGTTACTGGTTTATTTACCGCAGAGGAACCGCAGCGCTTCCACATAGCCGGAAAGGCCGTGGCCTTTGATGGTTTTGACGCAGGCCGCACGAATGTAGGAGGTTTTGCGGAAATCCTCCCGGGTGCCCGGGTCGGAGATATGAACCTCCACCGTGGGAATGCCAACGGCCTTCACCGCGTCCAGCAGGGCGACGCTGGTGTGGGTGTAAGCGCCGGGATTGATCACGATGCCGTCCATCATCCCATAGGCCCGCTGGATGGCGTCCACCAGCGCCCCCTCGTGGTTGGACTGGTAAAACTCCACGCCCACGTCAAGGCGATTCGCCTCCTTCTGGATCATGGAGCACAGATCGTTATAGGTTTCGTGCCCGTAAATCTCCGGCTCCCGGATGCCCAGCATGTTCAGATTAGGTCCGTTGAGAATCAGTATCCGCACAAAAATCCCTCCAAATCCGCTCGGCGGCGTCTTGAGGCGCGCCGTTGTTGTCAATCAATGCGTCCCGGAACCGCCGGTACAACGGGGCGCGCTCCGCCGCCATAGTGGCGAGGTCTGCCCCTTGAGACAGGGGACGACCGTCGGTGGGGAGCTTTTCAAGGCAGCGATCCAGCTGGTAAATTCGGCCGTTCTGGTGAAGGAATCCGTAATTCTGAGGGGACTTTACAATCCCGCCGCCGCAGATCAGAATTTTCTTGCTCTCCCTTCCGAATCGCTCTGCCGCCTGCTGCTCCAGAGCCCGAAAAGCGGGTTCGCCGTCCTGTGCAAAAATATCGGGAATGGACTTTCCGGCGGTCTTCACGATTTCCGCGTCCAAGTCCACCGCCCCCCGCCCGGTCAAGGCGGCTAATTTCGAACCCACGGTGGATTTTCCGCAGCCGGGCATCCCGATTAAAACAATGTTCTCCATCTCTCGGCGCAAAAGAGCCAAAATGCGCTCGTTTTCGGCAGGATTTATTTTCCGGTCGAAGAAATACTCCTCCGCCGCCGTGGCCTGAAAGACCAGCATGGGCAGCCCGTCGGAGCAGGGAAGGCCCAGCGCCTCCGCCTGAAGCAGCAGCGCCGTCCTCCGGGGGTTGTACACCACGTCCAGCACGCCCTGACAGGCGGGAAACCTTGTCAAATCGGCGGCGGATTCTCCGGTGTGAGGGTACATGCCCACCGGCGTGGTGTTTACCACGATCTCTGCGTCGCCATGGCGGCTGAGATTGTCATAATTATCCGCGCCGTGGCGGGAGACGACCACGATTTCCCGCGCGCCGCAGGCCCGAGCTGCCGCCTGCGCCGTAAGAGAGGTTCCGCCGCTGCCAAGGATCATCACTTTACGGTCCTTCATCTCCACGCCCGCCCGGCGGGCCATGTACAAAAAGCCGGAGATATCCGTGTTCCAAGCGTAGAGCTTTCCATCCGGACGGCGCACCAGCGTATTCACACTGCCGATGGCCTGTGCGGCAGGGTCGATCACGTCACAGTAAGCCATCACGTCCCGCTTGTAGGGGATGGTGACGTTCAGTCCGCCGATATCGGGGCGTGCCAAAAAGGCGGGAAGCTCCTCCGGCTCCAGCTCGATCAATCGATAGCCCTGATTGCCCACCGCCGCGTGGATGGGAACGGACCAGCTGTGGCCCAGCGTTCGGCCCAGCAGGCCGTAAATCTTCTCCGGCATCGGCTCACACTTCCGCGTAGTTGCCCAGGAAGTGGAAGCTCTGGCAGGAGCGCTCCATCTCCTCCAGCATGGGCAGAACGCCCGGATCCTTCAAATCGGCCTCCAGCTCAATGAAGAAGATGAACTCAAAATTCCGGCCCGTGACGGGGCAGCTTTCCAGTTTCGTCATGTTGATGCCCAAAGCCGCGGGCTTGGAGAGAATGTCATACAGTGCGCCGGGCTTGTTGTCGCAGGCGAAGATCAGACTGATCCGGCTGGCACCCGCGTAGATGGCGGGGTCCTTGGTGACGCAGATGAAGCGGGTGTAGTTGTTGTCGCTGTCCTGCACATCCTCTTTCAAAACGCTGAGGCCGTACAGCTCCGCGCAGGCATGAGAGGACAAAGCTGCCACATGGGGGTCTTTGCACTGGGACACCATCTGGGAGGCGGTGGCGGTGTTGTCGCAGGGAATCACTCGTACGCCGGAAAGACTCTCCAGAAAATGCCCGCACTGGCCAATGGCCTGCGGGTGGGAGTAAATTTCCGTCAGCTCCTCCAGTTTTGCGCCGGGAAGGCCCAGCAGCTCGTGGCGGATGCAAAGGCGGGTGCTGCGGACAATGGAGAGGTGCTTGGTTTGCAGCAGGTCATATACCGCGCGAACCGAGCCGTTGGAGCTGTTTTCAATAGGAAGAACACCGAACTTGCACAACCCGGACTGCACGGCGGAAACCACCGCCTCAAAACTCTTCACATAGACGATGTTGCCCCGAGGCAGAAGCCGGTCGCAGGCGGCCTGAGAGTTGGCGCCCTCCATGCCCTGACAGGCCACAAGACCCGTCTGGGGGAAGACCTCGCCCCCTGCTTCCAAAGAGGCCCGCACCCGCGCCGCCACCTGCGTGGGCGCACTGGTCAGTTCCGCCTGCCGCGCACGGGAAAGGTGGAACAGTGTGGTGAAGAGGTGATAGGCGTAGCGCTCCTTGTCTCCGGCCTCTGCGGTTACCTTGGCCAGAATCTCCCGTTCCCGCGTCCGATTGGAGATGGGCAGTCCTTGTTCAGCCTTGGCGGCGGCAACGTCCTCAGAGAGAGCCATGCGCTCCAAAAACAGCTTCAGCAGGGCCTCGTCCACCGTGTCGATTTTTTCCCGAATCTCAGAAAGTTCCATATGTGGGCCTCCTTTTAATTTTCATCCAGTAAAATGTCCAACAGGACTGTGGCGACTACGGCCTCTACCACCGGAACGGCCCGGTGGGCAATGCAGGGGTCGTGCCGCCCGGAGATGACCAGCTCCGTCTCCTCCATGCGGCTCAGACGCACGGTCTGTTGGGGCTTTGCGATGGAGGGCGTGGGCTTGAACGCCGCCCGCAGTGTCAAAGGCATCCCGTTGGTGATGCCCCCCAAAATTCCGCCGCAGCGGTTCCGGGTGGTTTCCACTCGTCCGTTTCGGATGCAGAAGGGGTCGTTGTTAACGCTGCCCCGCAGGGCTGCGGCCTCGAACCCCGCGCCGAATTCCAGCCCCTTCATGGCGGGGATGCCGAACAGCACCGCAGCCAGACGATTTTCCATTCCGCCGAACATCGGCTCGCCAAGGCCCGCGGGCAGGCCGACTGCCGCGCACTCTACCACGCCGCCAACGCTGTCTCCCTCTTGAGACGCGGCCATGATCACGCCTTTCATCCGTTCACCGCACACGTCGTCCAGCACGGGAAAGGACTTTGCGGAAACCTCTTCAAAAAGAGCCGATGTGGGCCGGGAGGGAAAGGGAATGTCGCCTTCCTCGCCCACGGAGAGCAGGTGCGCACCCACGCAGATGCCCCGCCGAGCCAAAATCTGCTTGGCGATCCCGCCGATGACGCACAGCGGGGCGGTGAGACGGCCGGAAAAATGCCCGCCGCCCCGCATGTCCGCCTTGCCGCCCCATTTAACCCATGCGGTGTAGTCCGCGTGGCCGGGACGGGGGGTATCCGACAGCGCGGCATAGTCCCCGGAGTGCTGATCCCGGTTTTCGATGACTGCACACAGCGGAGAGCCGCAGGTTACGTTGTCCTGAAGTCCCGAAAGAAAGGCGGGGATATCCGTCTCCTGCCGCGCGGTGGAAAGCGCGTTCTTTCCGGGGCGGCGGCGCGCCATGAAATGAGCCAGTTCATCCATGTTGACGGACTCGCCGGCGGGCAGACCGTCTGCCACCACGCCGATGGCCGCGCCGTGGGATTGCCCGAAAATGCTGACGCGCAGGTTGTTTCCAAATTCAGACGCCATGTACGTCACCTCCTAAAGCGAGATAGTCTTCAAAAAACGAGGGATAGGACTTGTTGATCGCCTCGGAACCCAAAATGGTGACGGGGCCGGCGCAGCGGGTGGCGGCAATCGCCGCGGCCATAACGATGCGGTGGTCGTTGGCTCCGTCCACCGTGCCGCCGGAAAGATGAGGGACGCCGCGAATCATAAGACTGTCCGCTCCCTCTTCCGCATCGCCGCCCAAGGCGGTCAGCATGGCGGCGGTGGTTTTCAGCCGGTCGCTCTCCTTTAGCCGGAGCCGGGCAGCGTTGGTCAAATGGGTAGTACCCTGCCGCACGGCCGCCATCACCGCCAGCGGCGGGACAAGGTCGGGGCAGCCGGATACGTCGATGGAGACGTCGCCGGGGCGGGACAGGGTGCGGGCGTATTCCGACACAGCCATGTCGCCTTGCGCGGAACAGGCGTTCAGTCCGTCAATTTGGAGATCGCCGCCCAAAACGTTTGCAGCGTACCAAAAAGCGGCTTGAGACCAGTCAGCCTCCACCGTGGCGTTAAAGGGCCGATAGGCGCCGGAACGCACCTGATAGAGGCCCTGTTCAGGGCGGCCCACCGCCGTGATTCCGGCGGCGCGAAGCGCCTCCAACGTCATGGAAATATAGCCGGAGGACTCCAGCGTTGTGGTGCTTACCAGCGTACTGTTCCCCGCAAGCAAAGGCAGAGCAAACAAAAGACCCGTGAAAAACTGGCTGGAAACATTGCCGGGAAGCCGATATTCTCCGCTGGGCAAAGCACCCTGAACGGTCAGCACGCCCTCGTTCCATTCGTGAACAATGCCCCGTTCATCAAACAGGTCGAAATAGGGCTGCTGAGGCCGCTCCATCAATCGGCCCTGTCCGGTGAAGACCCCGCATCCCGCTGTCGCAAGGGCAATGGGAATCAAAAACCGCAGCGTGGAACCGGATTCCCCGCAGTCAAAGCGGGGCAGCGGACTATTTCGCTTCGGCAGCTTTCCGCCGATTCCCCGGATGCGGATCACGCCTGCCTCTGGCTGCTCCCATGTGCTGCCCAGAGCCGCCACGCACCGGAGCGTGGCGGCAATGTCTTGAGAAAGGGCCACATTGCACACGGTACTCACGCCGTTTGCCAGCGCGGCGGCGATCAGCAGGCGGTGGGCCATGGATTTGCTGCTTGGCGGTGTTACCGTGCCGCCAAGGGGCTTGGGGTTGATGCGGATGTCCATCAGCGGTCCTCCCACCCAGCGGCGAAGATGGACTCCAGCTCCCCGACGGGGACGGTCTTCATCTCGCACGTTCCGATTTTTCGGGGAATCACCAGAGATATTTCGCCGCCCCGGCGCTTTTTGTCCGCCAGCGCCGCCTGCGCCAGCTGCGCGGGGGAATACTCCGTTCCGGTGGGAAGTCCGTTGCGCCTGAGCACGCCGCAAATCCGCGCCGCACAGGGCGCTTCTGTCCAACCAAGCGCTTCTGCCGCCCGGGCAATGATTGCAAGACCCGCCGCCACGGCGTGCCCGTGGTGGATGGCGTATGCACTGCACTTTTCGATGGCGTGACCGGCGGTATGCCCCAGATTCAGCGTCCGTCGAAGACCGTTGTCCAGCTCGTCCTGCTCCACCACAGAGCCTTTGAAGGCAATGCACCGCGCCACAATCTCTCCGAGGTCGGCGGTGAAATCGTCCGTGTCAAACAGGGAAAACAGTCCCTCGTCCGAAAGAACGCCGGTCTTGATGGCCTCAGCGGCTCCGTCCGCCCGCTCCAGCGGGGGAAGGGTTTTAAGACAGTCCGTGTCGCAGACAACGGCGGAGGGCTGCAAAAAAAGTCCCGCCAGGTTTTTCCCATGCTGAAGGTCCACGGCGGTTTTGCCGCCCACGGAGGAATCCACTGCGGAGAGCAGCGTGGTGGGAAGCTGAACGTAGTTTACGCCCCGCAGATAGCAGCCCGCAGCAAAGCCCGCCATATCGCCGCACACACCGCCGCCCAGAGCCGCCACGCAGTCGCTGCGAGTGAGCTGCTCCTCCGCCAGAAACTCCAGTACCTCAGAGAGGGTGGAGAGGTTTTTGTGTGCCTCCCCGGCGGAAAAAACGTGGGTACAGACGGAAAACCCCGCCGCCTGAAGACTCTGCGTCACTTGGGGCAGATAGAGCTTTGCAACGTTGCTGTCCGTCACCACGGCCACGCGGCAGGGGGGTAGTGTGGAGGCAATCAGCTCTCCGCATCGGCCCAGAAGCCCCGGGCCGATGGAGACGGTGTAGTCCGGGTGTGTTTTGATCGGTATGGTTCGGATGGTGTTTGCCATAACGGCCTCCCGTCGTTTAAAATGTTTTGGATTCCTCGCAATGGCGAGGGATATGGAGCTTGCGGAACGCATCCCCCGTCCTAGCTCCGGGGCAAACCAGCAAAGCGTTTGCACCGGAAGAGAGAGACGCCGCGAAATGAGGGAGCTATGGCCCATCAGGCCAAAGCGAGGGATATGGAGCTTGCGGAACGCATCCCCCGTCCTAGCTCCGGGGCAAACC
>JABNAD010000711.1_pt1 | contig 16702 bp, 14 predicted proteins | sample 7240381 | NCBI WGS metagenome assembly JABNAD01 (sample SAMN11332834, study PRJNA596920) | anaerobic digester metagenome | biome: digested sludge; isolation source: digested sewage sludge-derived enrichment culture grown on H2/CO2 | place: Germany: Goettingen
GCTTTGCAGGGCCGAAAACATGGGTGACCGTCCGGCTGTATGCTTGAATTTCTGAGAGATGTCGATAATTATTATAATTGTATCATAGTTTTCGCATACAATAAAGTGAAATTCACAGAAATTTCATCGAAAAGGGGGACGGCTGTCCTTGTGGCCCTCCTCTTTTTATGGTATACTGCATGGTAATTTGAGCACAGCCTCTTATCAGGCAAAGAACCGAAGGAGTATTCATTGGATGAGTCAGAATAACGATCAAAAGAACCGCAAGGGTCCGAACCGAAACGGACAGAACGGCGGCAACAACTGGCGGGGAGTCGTCTCCCTGGTATGTTGGGCACTGCTGCTGACGATCCTGATCAGCTATGCCAGCGCTTGGATTTCCGGCTCGGAGGACAGCGCCTCCGCAGAGATCAGTTACAGTGAGTTTGTCACCCTGATTGAAGACGACAAGATCGCCAAAGTGCAATTTGATTCCAGCACGGGCTTGGCCCATATCACCCCTGTGGAGGGCTTTACCTATACCGACGAAAACGGCAAAACCTATGGTCCTATGCCGGCGCAGCCCAAGAAGGACGATTCCGCCGCCGGAACCGGCGACATCGCCGCGGCGGGAATCAACGGATTGCTGGGCGGAAAAAAGACTGCCGCAAACGATGGCAGTTTCCAGCTTTACACCGTGGCGCTAAACGACGACGAGTTGATTTCCCGGATGTTGACCCACAATGTGGACTTCTCTTCGCCCTATACCCCGCCGATCAGCCCGGTGCTGGAAATGCTCATCACCTATATCCTGCCCTTTGCCATTATGATGCTGCTGCTGAGTCTGGTGTTCCGCATCATGGCAAAAAAGGGCGGCGGCATGGGCGGCATCGGCGGCATGGGCAGCGTGGGCAAAGCCAACGCCAAGGTTTATATGGAGAAATCCACCGGCGTCACGTTCCGGGATGTGGCGGGTCAGGATGAGGCCAAGGAATCCCTCACCGAGATTATTGACTTCCTTCACAACTCGCAAAAGTATACGGAAATCGGCGCAAAGCTGCCTAAGGGCGCGTTGCTGGTCGGCCCTCCGGGAACCGGCAAAACGCTGCTGGCCAAGGCCGTGGCAGGCGAGGCCAACGTGCCGTTCTTTTCCATTTCCGGATCGGACTTTGTGGAGATGTTTGTGGGCGTGGGCGCAAGCCGCGTCCGGGACCTCTTTAAAGAGGCCAGCAAGGTGGACCCTTGCATCGTGTTTATCGACGAAATCGACACCATCGGCAAATCCCGTGACAACCGCATGGGCGGTAACGACGAGCGGGAACAGACCTTGAACCAGCTGCTGGCGGAGATGGACGGGTTTGACCCCACCAAGGGCGTGATCCTGCTGGCGGCCACCAACCGGCCGGAGGTGCTGGATCAGGCGCTGCTCCGTCCCGGCCGGTTTGACCGGCGCATTACCATTGACCGGCCCAACCTTGCGGGCCGTATCGCCACGTTGGAGGTTCATACCCGCAACATCCGCCTCAGCGAGGACGTGAACCTGAAAAAGGTGGCGCTGGCCACCGCCGGATGCGTGGGCGCGGACCTTGCAAACTTGGTGAACGAGGCGGCGCTGCGGGCGGTGCGTTTGGGGCGCAAGGCCGTCAATCAGGCGGACCTTTTGGCCGCGTTTGAGCTGGTCATCGCCGGAACGGAGAAAAAGGGTAGCGTTCTGACGGAATTTGAGAAAAAACTGGTGGCGTACCACGAGGTGGGCCACGCCATGGTGGCTTTCAAGCAGAAAAACAGCGAGCCGGTGCAGAAGATCACCATCGTTCCCCATACGCAGGGGTCTTTGGGTTACACCCTGCTGATGCCGGAGGAGGACAAGACGGAGCTGCGCACCCGGGATGAGCTGATGGCGAAAATCAAGGTGTCCATGGGCGGCCGAGCCGCCGAGGAAGTGGTGATGAACACCATGACCAACGGCGCGTCTCAGGACATTCAGGACGCCACGCAGGTGGCCCGGAACATGGTCGCCATGTACGGCATGAGCGGCGAGTTCGGCATGATGGCGCTGGCCTCCCGCCGCAACCAGTATTTGGACGGCGGATACGGTATGGACTGTGCGCAGGATACCGCCGCCGCCATGGACAAGGCGGTTCGGGAGATTTTGAACGACTGCTATCTTCAGGCGGTAGAGGTCATTAAGGACTGCCGCGAGGATATGGACAAGGTGGTTGCCTATCTTCTGGAAAAGGAAACCATTACCGGCGCGGAGATGGTGGCCATTATCGAGGGCCGGGATCCGGCGCTGGTGGAGGATGAATATGCCTCCACCCGTCAGGAAACACCGGGCATCGAGGCTCCTGCCAAAAAGGTGCATATGATCTCCGAGAAGATCGAAGCACCCGCTCCCGCGGAAGAGCCGGCGGAGCCGTCCGCCGAAGGCGCTGAGACGCAGAATTCTGCGCAGAGCGTCGATTCGTCCCCAGCCGACATTTCCGGCGACGGGCCGGAGAATGCCCCCCCACACGGAAACTAAACGAAACAGCACCCCAAAGTTACTAATAACTTTGGGGTGCTGTTTTGCACAGATGTTTTATGTGAATTACGAATAGAAACGCTGTATCGGCGGAGGACGCAGTTGGGCGAACCCCCCGGCAAGGACAACAACGATGCTGCGCAGAAAAAGACCGTCCAGACTTCAGTGGTTTCATTAGGAATCGGTATTTAGATAGCCGCACTTGAAAATGGGGGGCGTCTCCGCTGCTGTATGGGGCAGAGCTGTGGATCGGATTATCTGAGGAGGGAACACCAAATCAGCAGAGTCGGCATGGAAAGAAGTATCGTGACCACATGCTTTGCTGCAAAGAGGGAATCGTTTTCAACCATTACCAATAATTCTCCGTTTTTACAGCAGTGTGCCAACCTGTATCATGGCAAGCAAAGTGCCTTGTAAGCTGAATGAATTCAAGATGTTTGTGGCTGCCTCCGTTTTTCAAGGAAAGAGAGGAACAGGCGGTAAATGGGCAGCAGATAAAGAAAGACCGCCAGAAGGATGCTGACCGTGGGTGCGCCGACGGATGCAAGGGGAACCGCTCCGGCAATTGACCATGGGATCAGCGGCGCCACCACAACGGCGGTGTTTTCCAGCTGAATTGCCAAGGTCTGCGGATCTGACTCATCCTCTCTGCACAGCTGATGGGTCAGCAGAATGGTCAGTGTTTGGTTGCAGGCCACCAGACCGGTCAGAGCGGACGTACAGAGCATGGCGGCATAGGGTGTAAAGCGTTTTCCCAGCGCAAGAATTTTACAGCGGATACCGTCCAGCAGTCCGGTCTGCTGGAAAATCCCGGAGTATGCGGACGAAAGGCACACGATGGCGGCAACCCGCAGCATGGAAATGATTCCTCCGCCGTTCAGCATGGCGGCTACCTCGGTATCCTGTGCGCTGTACCCAAATATGGCGAAAACGACACAATTGCGGATGGAAATTTGCTGCAACAGCAGGCAGATGGGAATTGCAGTCAGTATACTGAGGGACATAGACAACTTGACGCTGACCCGAAAAACCGATAAACCCAAAATCAGGACCGCAGGCAGCAACGCAATCCAGTGCAGTTGGAATTCTCGTCCAAACAGAGGAACAAGATCCATAACTGCACCGCCGTGGGGCGTGAAGAAGCCGATCAGCAGATAGACAAAGCAACTGGCTAGGAAAGGGAGCAGGGCGGTTTTCAGCATTTCCCGAATGTTTTCGAAAATGTTGGTATCCGTCAGCTCCGCAACCAGCAATGCGCTGGTGGATACCGGGGAACACCGGTCGCCAAAATAGACCCCGGAAAGAACCGTGCCGCCAACAAGCACAAGGGGAATGCCCATGGTCACCGCCATGGTCGCGCAGATCACGCCCATGGTTGCAGCCGTGCCAAAGGCTGTGCCGGTCAGCACCGATACCACGCAGTTGAGCAAAAAGGACATGAGAAGAAATAAAGAAGGCTGAAACAGGGAAGAAGCGTAGCAAACAATGGTTGGAATGGTTCCCGACGCCCTCCACAGAGCCGTTAGAATCCCGATCAGGAAGAAAGTGAGCAGGATATTTTTTGCTGTTTTGACTCCGGCAAAAGACATCCGAATCATTTGCCGCCATGTGAATCCTTTCCGTACCCCATAGAGCAGAAAGATACACAGACCGCCCACCAGTGCGTAGAGAATCGAAAAGTTCAGCAAAACGCACAAAAGCAGGGCAAAACAAAACAGCGATATCACAAGCAGTTCCATAGAAAACCCCGATCTATCATGATTCCCGCAAAGATTTTTGAGCGCTGCAATTTTCAAAAGCGCGGTTATGACCAAAACATGCAGCGTATGTTCCATCTCTTTTAAAAGAAGCATGGGACAGTGCAATTGGCAAGTACCTGTTCATTTTCTATTTTAGCAAATAATTCCGTAAAGTTTAAGAGTTTACCGGAAAATATTTTACAAATAGCGGTTGGCTTTCCCAAACCCGATATTAAAAATAAAATGCTGCAAGTCTCTAAAAGCTGCCGGAAAATCTGCCGATTGCCGATACCGATCTGTGTGCGCTGTTGGGAAATGCGCTGGATAACGCCATGGAGGCCGCCGCAAACGCGCAGGACAAGCGGGTGGAGATTCGCGTCCGGGCGGATCGGGGGATGCTGATGCTGCGGGTGGAAAACAGCTTTGAGGATGCGCCGACCGAAAAACGTGGAATGTTTGCCACAATGAAAGAGAACGCAGAAGCGCATGGGTTTGGTATCCGCGGAATGCACGAAATCGCCGCCCGATACGGCGGGACGCTGGATACAAAGGTGATCGGCAACCGCTTTGAACTTGTGGCCTGCCTGATGTTTCAAGTCCCTTCCGCAAGCGAAACATGATATCCATGGTCAGACGGGCCGGAGCCATCAGACTTGCGCTTCAAACAAGCCGCCTGCCGGGAAATCTGATACGCTGAAACAGCAACGGATTTGAGCAATTCCTATGTCTTCTGATTTTCCGATGAAACCCTTCATGCCGCTATGAAAATCGTGTGCGATTAACGGAAACATTGACGCAGGCGGACGGCAAGCAGTCATTATTTGCTTTTTAGAAATGAACATTCAAATTTCAGAACGGGCCGCCTGTATCAATTGCAGGCGGCCCGCTTATTTTACCTTAATCTCACAAGCTGTACTTTTTGCCCGCTTTTATCTCTCCTCTGTTATTCTGAATGCGCAAGGAGGAATGAGACGTGGCATGTATGATTCAGAAAATCAGGAAGTGGGAGAGCGCCTTTAACCAAGAAGCCGAACGGTTTCTTTTTAGGCATCCAGTATTGGGCTTTTTGGGAATATTTATAGGGGTGCCGATTTTTGTTCTGATCGCGGTCTGTGTCGGCACGACACTCATGATGCTTCCTGTTTCGTGGCTGCTTGACTGGCTGTGAATTTACGCAGACTTAATGCTGCTCCAGAACTGCTAATGCCTTTTTTACCAGTTGAAGGCTACAATTTGTTGCGATATGGAGGAAACAAACGATGCAAGTTCTTATTGGCATGATTGGCGTATGCGCCGCTGCGCTGCTGATCGATTACATCTACATTCTGATGAAGGGAGACAGGCAATAATGGGAACCTACTTTTTGTGGCGCATGGGTCTTGCGGTTATCACCATCGCAGCCTTCGCTCTGTTTACATTTATATATGAAAAAGTATCCAAACACACGCATGATGCGCACAAACACAGCGCACGCGATTTATGAAGGAGGAAGGCGCCATGGCCGGGTCCATTATACAATATGTTCTTTATCTCGCAATTTTAGTTGCGCTGGCAATTCCGCTGGGCGCGTACATCAAGCGCGTCATGTATGGCGAGAAAACCACGTTCTCAAAAATATTTACTCCCTGTGAGCGGGCCGTTTACAAAGTCCTCCGCATCAAGGGGGACGAGGATATGACATGGAAGCAATACCTTGTTTCTATTCTTATATTTTCCGGCATCGGATTTGTTTTTTTGTTTTTGCTTCAACTCCTGCAAGGAGTCCTGCCGGGAAATCCGCAGGGGCTTGGAGGAGTGAAGTGGGATTTGTCTTTCAATACCGCTGCCAGCTTTGTGACCAATACCAACTGGCAGGCGTATTCCGGCGAAGCGTCTCTGAGCTATCTGACGCAGGCTCTGGGACTGACGGTGCAAAACTTTGTGTCTGCTGCCACCGGCATTGCGGTATTGTTTGCACTCATCCGCGGCTTTACGAAGGTCAAAGAAAAAGGACTGGGCAGTTTTTGGGTGGATATGACGCGGATCATTGTACAGATTCTGCTGCCGCTGAATCTTGCCATCACTTTGCTGCTGGTGGGCGGCGGCGTTGTGCAGAGCCTGAAGTCTGCTGAGACGGTGACGCTGCTTGAGCCTGTCGCCGTCAGCGCGGAGGGTGAAATACTCGAGGATGCGGTTATTGACCTTGCGGCCAGAACCGTCAGCGTGGACGGTAAAATTGTTTCCGACGCGGAGATTGTGACGGAGCAGTTTGTTCCCCTTGGCCCTGCGGCCAGTCAGATTGCAATCAAGCAGACCGGTACAAACGGCGGCGGTTTTTTTGGCGTCAACTCCGCGCATCCGCTGGAGAACCCCAGCGCCTTTACCAATCTGATTGAGATGATTTCCTTGCTGCTGATCCCTGCCGCGCTTTGCTTTACCTTTGGAAAAGCGGTTCAAAACAAAAAACAGGGCACTGCAATTTTTCTGGCCATGTTCCTGATGCTTGCCGCCGCCCTGGGGGTCCTTGCGGTGAATGAACAAAACGCTGCCACGGAACTATCCGAAAACAGCGCCGTGGATGTGAGCATGGCAGATCAGGCCGGAGGCAACATGGAGGGCAAGGAGGCTCGCTTCGGCATTGTCTCATCTGCAACATGGGCGGCGTTTACCACAGCGGCCTCCAACGGCTCGGTCAACTCCATGCACGACAGCTATACGCCGTTGGGCGGGATGGTGCAGATGCTGCAAATGCAGCTTGGCGAGGTCATTTTCGGCGGTGTGGGCTGCGGACTTTACGGTATGCTGGCTTTTGCAATCCTCACGGTCTTTATTGCAGGCCTGATGGTTGGTCGGACGCCGGAATTCCTCGGTAAAAAAATTGAGCCTTACGAAATGAAATGGGCTGTGCTGATGTGCCTTGCAACACCGATTGCAATCTTGGTGGGCAGCGGCGCTGCGGCAATGGTGCCGGAGGTGGCGGAGAGCCTGAATAATAGCGGCGCACACGGATTTTCCGAACTGCTTTACGCTTTTTCATCAGCGGGCGGCAACAATGGCTCCGCTTTTGCGGGGTTCAACGCGAACACCGTTTTCCTGAATGTTTCCCTTGGCCTTGTAATGCTGTTTGCCCGCTTTCTTCCCATAGCTGGCACGCTGGCGATTGCAGGCAGCTTGGCGGGGAAGAAACGGATCGCCATGACGGCGGGTACGCTTTCCACAACCAATGGAATGTTTGTATTTCTGTTGATTTTTGTGGTACTGCTTATCGGCGCGCTCAGTTTCTTTCCCGCGCTTGCGCTGGGGCCGCTGGCTGAATTCTTCGGCGGCATCGCCTAAAGGAGGGCACTTAAATGGTAACAAAAACAAACGGTGCATTTACAGACAAAAGAATGCTCGGCAGGGCCGTGAAAGATTCCTTTGTAAAACTTGCGCCTAAAACGCAGGCGCAAAATCCGGTGATGCTGCTCGTCTATATCTCCGCGATTTTGACAAGCGTCCTGTGGATCATATCCCTGTTCGGAATTATGGACGCGCCCTCTGGCTATACGCTGACCATTGCGATTATTCTGTGGTTCACCTGCCTGTTCGCAAACTTTGCCGAAGCCATTGCCGAGGGGCGCGGCAAGGCGCAGGCGGATTCCCTGCGGGCGGCAAAAAAGGATGTGGAAGCGCACTGCATCCCGGCTATCAACCGCAAGGAGGACGTGACAACGGTATCCTCGGCTCTTTTGAAAAAGGGCGACATCGTACTCGTCAAAATGGGAGAACAGATACCTGCGGACGGTGAGGTTGTAGAAGGCGCGGCCAGCATAGATGAAAGCGCCATCACCGGCGAGTCTGCTCCGGTCATCCGGGAGGCGGGCGGCGATCGCAGCGCCGTTACGGGCGGGACAACCGTTCTTTCCGACTGGATCGTAGTTCAGGTCACAAATGAGGCGGGAGAGAGTTTCCTTGACAAGATGATCGCCATGGTGGAGGGAGCGTCCCGGAAAAAGACACCCAATGAGATTGCGCTTCAGATTTTCCTTGTGGCGTTGTCCATCATCTTCATTCTGGTCACAGTGTCCCTGTATGCGTACTCTGCTTTTTCAGCGAGACAGGCGGGGATTGCCAATCCCACCTCGGTCACAACGCTTGTTGCATTGCTGGTCTGCCTTGCGCCCACGACCATCGGCGCGCTGCTCTCCGCCATTGGAATCGCCGGTATGAGCCGCCTCAATCAGGCAAATGTGCTGGCCATGTCTGGCCGTGCCATTGAAGCCGCCGGGGATGTTGATATTCTGATGCTGGATAAGACCGGCACGATCACGCTGGGCAACCGGCAGGCTTGCAATTTTATCTCCGTGGATGGAGCTGACCCCCACGAGCTTGCCGACGCCGCCCAGCTTTCCTCCCTTGCCGACGAGACACCGGAGGGCAGAAGCGTTGTGGTGCTGGCAAAAGAAAAGTTTGGCCTTAGAGGCAGAACGCTGCAAGACAAGGGGATGCGTTTCATTCCTTTCACAGCGGCCACGCGCATGAGCGGTGTGGACTATGACGGGCAGGAGATCCGCAAGGGTGCGTCGGATTCTGTTCGAGCTTATGTGGAGGCAAGCGGGGGAATCTATTCCGACGAGTGCGACCAGACGGTGAAGGAGATATCCCGCCAAGGGGGTACTCCGCTGGTGGTTGCAAAAAACCGGAAAATTCTTGGCGTCATCCACCTGAAGGATATCATGAAGCAGGGGGTGCAGGAGAAGTTCGCGGACCTGCGCAAAATGGGCATCAAGACCATCATGATTACCGGGGACAACCCCCTGACAGCCGCCGCCATCGCGGCGGAGGCCGGCGTAGACGACTTTCTTGCGGAGGCAACACCGGAAGGAAAGCTGACGATGATTCGCGACTTTCAAAGCAAGGGACATCTGGTAGCCATGACCGGCGACGGGACAAACGATGCGCCCGCATTGGCGCAGGCCGACGTAGCGGTTGCCATGAACACCGGCACACAGGCGGCAAAGGAAGCGGGCAATATGGTGGACTTGGATTCCTCGCCGACCAAGCTCATTGACATCGTGCGGATCGGCAAGCAGCTTCTCATGACACGCGGCAGCTTGACCACCTTTTCCATTGCAAACGATGTGGCAAAATATTTTGCCATCATTCCCGCATTGTTTATGGGCCTATACCCGGGCCTGGCGGCGCTGAATATCATGGGGCTGCATTCCCCGCAAAGCGCGGTGCTGTCGGCGATCATATACAACGCCCTTATTATCATTGCGCTCATTCCCTTGGCGCTTAAGGGCGTGAAGTACCGTGAGGTGTCCGCCGGGAAATTACTGAGCAGAAATCTGCTGATATACGGCCTTGGCGGTCTGGCGGCACCTTTTATCTTTGTGAAGCTCATTGATATGCTTTTGACCGCATGTGGTCTTGCATAAGGAGGAACCATTATGAAAACAGCAAAAGAAATCTTATCCCGTGCGGCGGGGCTTTTCCTGATTTTCACGCTGCTGTGCGGCGTGGCGTACACCGGGATTGTGACAGGCTTTGCACAGGTTTTGTTTCCCAATCAGGCAAACGGCAGCATCATTGAGGAAGACGGCGTAAAATACGGGAGCGAGCTGCTTGGACAAACCTATACCGACGACGCCCATCTGTGGGGACGCATCATGAATCTGGATGTAACTACTTATCAGGATGCCGATGGCGATACGCTCCTGTATTCCGCGCCCTCTAACCTCAGTCCCACGAGCGAGGAATATGCCGCGCTTATAGCGGCGCGGGTTGAAAAAATACGTGAGGCAAATCCCGCTGTGGATGAAAAAGCCATACCCGTAGACCTTGTGACCTGTTCCGGCAGCGGACTCGACCCGCACATTTCTCCGGCGGCGGCTGAATATCAGGTGGCACGTATCGCCGCGGCCTCCAACAAAAGTGAGGCGGAAATTCGGGAGATCATTGCCGCGTGCACAACCGGAAAATTTCTCGGTATTTTTGGAGAGGAAACAGTCAACGTGCTGGAGACGAACCTGATGCTGGACGGGATATTGCCTGCATAACGGAACTCCCTCAGAGCCCATCTTAATGCGACCTTAATGTACCTTCCTATTCGCTTACGCCGTCTTTGTGCGGCTGCTTGCATAATTAAGATACAATAAAGAGGTATTAAAGCGAGAGTGTCGTCAGGAGGCTTAAGGGCATGGGGCTACAGGGTTTGCTTTTAAAAAAGAGAAGGTTATCATCCTTTCAGATTATCCTATTTGGTTTTCTGCTGGTGATCCTATTCGGTGCGCTGCTGCTCACGCTGTCCTTCGCCACGCGGGACGGGTTGGGAGCATCCTTCTCTGATGCGCTTTTTACATCCACCTCTGCCGTGTGTGTGACCGGACTGGTAATCCACGACACGGCCTCTTATTGGTCGCTGTTCGGGCAGGCGGTCATTTTGCTGCTGATTCAAATCGGCGGTATGGGGGTCGTGACGGTGGCAATATCCATTGCCATCGTGTCCGGAAAGAAAATCGGCCTTATGCAGCGCAGCACGATGCAGGAGGCCATCGCCGCGCCGCAGGTGGGCGGCATTGTGCGGCTCACAGGCTTTGTCTTAAAAACTACCTTTGCCGTTGAGCTGATCGGCGCGGCGGTCATGGCTCCCGTGTTCATCCAGGACTTTGGCGCGGCAAAAGGAACGTGGTATGCGCTGTTTCATTCCATTTCCGCTTTTTGCAACGCCGGATTCGATTTAATGGGGCTGAAAGCGCCGTTTTCGTCCTTGACCGCCTATTCGGCAAACCCCGTTGTCAGTCTGACCATTCCCGCATTGATCGTGATCGGCGGTATCGGGTTTTTGACTTGGGATGATATCAAGACAAACAGGCTGCATCTTTCAAAATACCGGATGCAGAGCAAGGTGATCCTGAGCACAACAGCGGCGCTGATTATACTCCCGGCATTATACTTCTATTTCGTTGAGTTCGCCGCTCCTGTCTGGGCGGATATGCCCACAGGCGAGCGGGTGCTTTCCTCGGTTTTTCAGTCCATTACCCCGCGGACGGCTGGGTTTAACACCGTGGACCTCACCGCTCTCAGCGAGCCGGGGCAGATACTATTGACGATTTTGATGCTGATCGGCGGCTCTCCCGGCTCCACCGCGGGCGGCATGAAAACCACAACGCTGGCTGTGCTGCTGTTCACCGCGTTTGCGGTGTTTCACAAGCGGGACGATACCTGCTGCTTCGGGCGGCGGATCGCGAGCGAAACGGTCAAATATGCGGCGGTCGTCTCCATGATGTATCTTCTGCTTTTTCTGCTGGGCGGTTTTTTGATTAGTTCTATGGAGGGATTGCCCATGCTGACCTGCCTGTTTGAAACGGCCTCGGCCATCGGCACAGTGGGGCTGTCGCTGGGGATTACGCCGGGGCTTGGCCCTGCGTCAAGGCTCATCCTGATTCTGCTGATGTATTTTGGCAGAGTGGGCGGACTTACCTTGATCTTTGCTGTTCTATCTGGCACAAAGGAAAATGTCTCCAAACTGCCTCAAGAAAAAATAACGGTTGGATAAGGAGCTGCGCGATGAGATCAATATTGTTAATAGGCTTGGGCCGATTTGGGCGGCATATAGCCCTGAAGCTCAAGGAATTGAACAATCAGGTAATGGCTGTGGACAAATGCGAGGAGAGAATCGACGAGATACTGCCCTATGTCACCAACGCGCAGATCGGGGACAGCACAAACGAGGCGTTTCTAAAATCCTTGGGCATTCGCAATTTCGACGTGTGTATCGTTGCCATAGGAAACGATTTTCAAGGCTCTTTGGAAACGACCTCGCTGCTGAAGGAATTGGGCGCGAAGCTCGTTGTGTCCCGCGCGGCGCGGGATGTGCAGGCCAAGTTTCTCCTGCGAAATGGCGCAGACGAGATTGTGTACCCGGAAAAGCAGCTTGCCACATGGACGGCAATCCGGTACAGCTCCGAGCATATTTTCGACTACATAGAATTAAACGACACCCACTCTATTTTTGAAATCGCAATCCCGGAAAGCTGGGTGGGCAAGACCATAGGCGCGGTGGATATTCGGCGAAAGTATAGTGTCAACATCATGGCGCTGAAAAGAAACGGACAGCTTGAAATGTCGATAACATCCGACACCCGCTTGCCTGCCGACGCGACCATGCTGGTACTGGGAAGCAATCGGGATATTCAAAAATGCTTTCATATTTGACCGGTTGATGCTGCAAGGGGGGAGCGTATTATGCAGGACATCGGATTGCTTCTTGGCGTCGCTGCGGTTTTTGCGTTTGGGTGGTTCGTCATGAAGCGGCTGGACGCCTTTTTAAAACACAATGCACAGGAGATTCAAGAAAGTGCGGCTGGCGGGGCACATGCCTTGCGCATCGCCTTTTCTGACCCTATGGCTGCGGGTTCGGTTTCGCGGACCTTGGAGCTGATCTGCAAAGCACATCCCGATACTGCGGTCTATCTTTACACGGCGGACGCCAATATCATTCTTGCGCGGCTGCATGGCGGGCAATTGGATGCTGCGATAATCCCCTGTGAGACGGCTGGCGAAAAATCCTCTCAATACGGCAGGGAGGATGTTTTGGTCAGACCAAGCGCCGTGCTGGTACAAGACGCCGCTCTGCCGCTATGCCCCCTTGAAACAAAAGGGTTTTTGCAGCAGCTTGTTTGGGTAAAAGGGGCTTGTAATGGCGTGGCCGAGGATTTTGCAGCGCAAGCCGCACATGATTTACAGCAACAGGCTGGAAATGCGTGCTGGGAAAAGGTATAATTGCTTTGCAACAGGAAGAAGGTGAATCTATGACGCTGCAAAGGCAAGATCCCGATAAGCTGCTGGCCGCAATCGCGCGGGAGGAACAGCCGCAGCATAAAGGCCACCTCAAAATATTCTTCGGATACGCCGCAGGCGTGGGAAAGACCTACGCCATGCTAAAAGCCGCGCACGCTGCAAAAAAGAGCGGCATTGACGTGGCCGCAGGCTATGTGGAGCCCCACGCAAGACCGCAAACTTCTACACTTTTGAATGGCTTGGAGCAGCTTCCCTGCTTGAGGATACAGCATAACGGCATTCTTTTGCGCGAATTTGATCTGGACGCCGCAATGAAGAGAAAGCCCCAGCTGATTCTGGTAGACGAACTTGCCCATACCAACGCGGACGGCTGCCGGCATGCAAAGCGTTATCAGGACGTGGAGGAATTGCTGAACGCGGGCATCGACGTCTATTCCACAGTCAACGTCCAGCATATTGAGAGCTTGAACGATATTGTGGCGTCCATAACCGGCGTCACGGTGCGGGAGCGAATCCCGGATTCTGTGTTTGACAATGCCAATCAGGTGAAGCTGATTGACATAGAGCCGCAGGAACTGCTGGAAAGATTAAGCGGCGGCAACGTATATCAGGACGGACAGGCCGAGCGCGCGGCACAGAACTTCTTCACGGTGGAAAACTTAACCGCGCTCCGGGAATTGGCGCTGCGCCGGTGTGCCGACCGCATGAATCTTCTGACGGAAAGCGCGCGGGTACAGGCAAACGGCGACTATCGTACCGATGAACATATTTTGGTCTGCCTTTCCTCGGCTCCGTCCAATGCGAAAATTATTCGCACGGCTGCGCGCATGGCCGCCGCTTTTAAGGGGGCGTTTACGGCGCTGTTTGTGGAAACGCCCAACTTTTCCGCCATGAGTGACGAAAACAAAAAGCGGCTGCAAACCAATACGCGACTGGCCCAGCAGCTTGGCGCACAAATTGAAACGGTTTTCGGGGACGACGTGCCGCTGCAAATTGCTGAGTTTGCGCGGCTTTCCGGCGTTTCTAAGGTCGTGATAGGAAGAAGCACGGCAACGCGCCGATGGTTCTTCGCAAAGCCCACCCTGACAGAACGGCTGATTGCAAATACGCCCAGTCTCGATGTTCATATCATCCCGGACAGCGAGACGGGCGCGGACTATCGGGAGCGAAAAGCAAAACGGACAAAGAGCGCCCTTTCCCTTGGAGATATCGCAAAAACCATTGGCGTTCTATTTTTGGCAACACTGGCCGGATTGCTGTTTTACAAACTGGGCTTTACCGAGGCCAACATCATCACGGTATACATCCTTGGGGTTCTCATTATTTCGATCATCACAACGAATCGGGCTTACAGCTTGGTGGCCTCCGTTGTCAGCGTGATGGTGTTTAACTTCTTCTTCACAACGCCGCGGTATACCTTTCAGGCGTATGACAGCAGTTATCCCGTTACGTTTGCCGTCATGTTCACGGCTGCGTTCATTATGGGCTCTCTTGCGGCAAAGCTGAAAGAACACGCCAAAAAGTCGGCGCAGGCCGCCTACCGCACCAAGATTTTGTTCGACACCAATCAGCTCTTACAACAGGCAAAAGACAGCGCGTCCATTCTATCGGCCACGGCTGAGCAGCTTGTAAAGCTGCTGGGTAAAAACATCATAGCCTATCCCCTGGAAGGCGGGGAACTTGGCAAGCCGCATATGTTTTTTGTGGAGAAGGATTCTTGTGACGATAGCTGCATGACCGAAAATGAAAGAGCTGTGGCGGTTTGGGTATCCGAGAACAACAAACACGCAGGAGCGACCACGGACACACTCTCCGGCGCAAAATGCCTCTATCTCGCTATCCGCGTCAATCAAAGCGTATATGGCGTGGTGGGGATTGAGATCGGGGAACGGCCTTTGGATGTGTTTGAAAACAGTGTGGTACTCTCCATTCTCGGCGAGTGCGCCCTTGCCCTTGAAAACGAAAAAAACGCGCGGGAAAAAGAGGAAGCGGCGGTCGCCGCAAAGAACGAGCAGCTCCGGGCAAATCTTCTTCGGGCGATCTCACACGACCTGCGTACACCGCTGACCTCTATATCCGGCAACGCCAGCAACCTGCTTTCAAACGGCGACTGCTTTGATGAGGACACGAAAAAGCATATTTACTCGGACATTTACGACGACTCCATGTGGCTGATCAACTTGGTGGAGAACCTTCTGTCTGTCACCCGGATTGAGGAAGGCCGGATGAATTTGAACCTAACGAGCGAGCTGATGGACGAAGTGGTTGCCGAAGCGCTGTGTCATGTGAATCGCAAATGTGTCCAGCATACCATCATCACGAAAAGTGCGGAGGACTTCATTCTCGCCAAAATGGACGCGAAGCTGATTGTTCAGGTGGTCATCAACATTGTGGATAACGCAATCAAATATACACCTGCGGGGTCTACAATCACCATTTTTACAGAAAAAAAGGAACATCTAGTTCTTGTCAGCATCGCGGACGACGGGCCCGGCATTTCAAACGACGTAAAGAAGCGTGTATTCGATATGTTTTACAGCGGGAATAACCGGGTTGCCGACAGCCGCCGCAGCCTTGGCTTGGGGCTTTCTCTCTGTAAATCCATCATTCAGGCGCACGGCGGAAAAATATCCGTCTCGGACAATGTGCCGCAGGGGACAGTATTTGTATTTTCACTGCCGATAGGGGAGGTAACCTTGCATGAATAAACCGTTGGTATTAGTCGTTGAGGATGATGCGCCGGTTCGTAACCTGATTACAACCACGCTCAGAGCGCATGATTATCGTTTTCTCTCCGCGAGTTCGGGCGATGGGGCGATTCTTGAAACTTCTTCCCATAATCCTGAAATTGTGTTGCTTGATTTGGGCCTGCCGGACATGGACGGGGTGGAGGTTATCAAGAAAATCCGCACATGGTCGAACCTTCCTATCATCGTCATCAGCGCCCGGAGTGAGGATACGGATAAGATAGACGCGCTGGATGCCGGCGCGGACGATTACCTGACCAAGCCTTTCTCCGTTGAGGAGCTGTTGGCGCGGCTGCGCGTGACTCAGCGGCGGCTTGCGGTCATGCAGGGGGAAACCCTTGCATCCAATGCCATGTTTACGAATGGTAATCTGAGCATCGACTATGCCGCCGGCTGCGCCTATCTTAATGAGGAGGAGCTGCACCTGACGCCGATTGAGTATAAGCTGCTTGTTCTGCTTGCCAAAAACGTTGGAAAGGTGCTGACCCATAGGTTTATTACGCAAAGGGTTTGGGGCAGCAGCTGGGACAACGATGTTGCCTCCTTGCGCGTATTTATGGCGACGCTCAGAAAAAAACTGGAGAAAGATACAAACGCACCGCAGTACATTCAAACGCATATCGGCGTGGGGTACCGAATGATGAAGGTGGAGTGATAGAAAGCCGCGGCCTGATTGCATGAAGGAAACCGGCTGTTATCTCCAAACTGCAAGAATATGAAGTGCTTGAGGATGTAAGACGGCTGGGAGTGATATCTTTTTCCGTGCTGCTTACCACCAACCTCGCTTTGCGAACGCAACATTTCCCGCCTATCCAGCCTTCATCAGTAGGGAAGTGAAACGCACAAGATAAAAGCAACGCCCAAAGCCTTGTAGAATCAAGGCTTTGGGCATTGCTTTTGTGGACACCGTGGAAAAAAGATTTCTTATCTTTCTCCAAAGAGAGCGCCAA
>JABNAD010000712.1_pt1 | contig 16692 bp, 15 predicted proteins | sample 7240381 | NCBI WGS metagenome assembly JABNAD01 (sample SAMN11332834, study PRJNA596920) | anaerobic digester metagenome | biome: digested sludge; isolation source: digested sewage sludge-derived enrichment culture grown on H2/CO2 | place: Germany: Goettingen
TGGGTCGTCCAACTGGTTTTAGAATCACAGTACGTCAGGTTAATATCTCAGCCGGAGCTGGCTTTATTGTCGCGCTGACCGGAGAAATCATGAAAATGCCTGGTCTGCCAAAAGTACCAGCAGCCGAAAAAATTGATGTTGATGAAAACGGCGTAATTGCTGGTTTATTCTAGAAATAATCACTTTCTGTATAAAGAGGGTTCTTAAGAACCCTCTTTATAAGAGAATGTAAAAAATAACAATAAAAATTGAAGTGGAGTTAGTAAATGGAATTTGATGCAGTAGGAACTGACCTTGGTTCTATCTCGGAAAAAAAATGCACAGAATTTGTTGAAGCCCTGTACAGCAAGGCAGCGGTTCCAGGTGGTGGTGGCGCAGCCGCATTAGTCGGTGCAGTCGGAACGGCGCTGGCCGGAATGGTTGGAAACCTTACCACGGGAAAGAAAAAATACGCAGAATTCGAAGACGATATTCAGCGGATTTTAAAAGAAGCGCAAGTGCTTCAGGATCGTCTTTTAGCGATGATTGATGAAGATGCAAAAAACTTTTTACCGCTATCAAAGGCTTATGGTCTTCCCAAAGAAACCGAAGAAGAAAAAGCTTACAAAGAAAAAACCTTAGAAGAATGTACAAAGGTTGCCTGCAGTATTCCGCTTGAAATTGTTGAAGTATGTTACAAGGCAGTTTTATTACAGGAAGAACTGGTAGGAAAAGGTTCAGCGCTGGCAATCAGTGATGTTGCTTGTGGTGTTCAGTGTTTAAGAGCGGCTATGATCAGTGGTTGGGTGAATGTTTTAATTAATATTAAAACAATCAAAGACGCAGATTATGTAGCTGATGTTAATAATCGAGTCAAACCGATGCTGGACAAAGGCGTTGAAATCTGTGATCGTGTTTATGCAGATGTTGAAAAACAACTTTCATAAAAATTAATTAAAAATTTTGAACAAAGAGGAGAATTATAATTATGGCAGCAAAATTATTAAGCGGAAAAGAAGTTAGCGAGTCAATGCTGGCTGAAGTACTGAAAGATGCCAACGAACTAAAAGAAAAAGACATTCAGGTAAAAATGGCAATCATGCGAGTTGGTGAAGATCCAGGTTCTATTTCTTATGAAAAGAGCATCATCACCAGAATGGGAAAATCAAATATTGAAGTTGAATCTGTTCAATTCCCGATCGATGTAACCGAAGCTGATTTCATTGCCAAACTTCAGGCAATCAATGAAGACAAAAACATTCACTCTGTGTTAATCTTCCAGCCGCTTCCAGATCAAATTGATGCTGAAAAAATCAAATATCTGTTAAGCCCTGAAAAAGATCCAGATGCCCTTAATCCAACAAACTTAGGTAAACTGATGATCGCAGACGAAAGAGGATTCTTCCCATGTACAGCTGAAGGTGTTATGGAAATGTTCAAATTCTATAACATCGATGTTAAGGGTAAAGACGTTGTTGTTATTAATAACTCTAACGTGTTGGGAAAACCACTGACAATTATGTTAACAAACGAATTTGCGACTGTTACCATGTGTCACGTTCATACAAAATCGACAGCTTCCTTCACAAAAACTGCTGATATTGTTGTTACTGCTTGTGGTATTTATGGTCTGGTTCGTGCTGATATGTTAAGCGAAGATTGTATTTTAATCGACGTTGCAATGTCTCAGATGAAAGACGAAAACAAAGAATTTGTATTAAACGAAGAAGGCAAGAAAATCCGAGCTGGGGATGCTCATGTTGACTGTCTGGACAAGGTTGCCATGATAACTTCAGCAACACCAGGATGTGGCGGCGGAACAGGCCCAATTACAACAGCTTTACTGGCTAAACACGTTATCAAAGCTTGTAAAATGCAAAGCGGATTACTATAAAATCTGAAAAAACAAAGGAGGTATACAATTGGAGGATTACACGAAGTTTAAACTGAAAAGAAAGGAAGAGCTCGATGCGGTTTTGGCAGACAAGAATGACTTGTTTGTTGTAGCCTGTAACAAATGCTTCAAAGAACTCGCTAGTTTTGATGAACCTGAATGCGGTCTGTTTGAAGAGATTGCCAAAGAACAGGGCAAAAATATCGTTGGCTCGGCACAAATCGATTTTTTGTGCAACGAACCATTAACATCGAAGGCCTTCCAGGATCTTATTCCCCAAGACGCCAAAAATGTATTTGTTATTTCATGTGGTTTGGGTATCCAGACCATGGCAGGATTGCTTGATATTCCGGTTTATGCCGGTAGCGACACTGTAACTGTTGATGGTTACCATGGAATGGCATTAACAACGACCTTATGTGAAGCATGTGGTCAGTGTTATCTGAACATGACCGGTGGGATCTGCCCAGTTGTAGACTGTTCAAAGAGCTTACTCAATGGCCAATGTGGTGGTGCTAAAAATGGCAAATGTGAAGTTGACAAAGAAATGGATTGCGGATGGCAGCTCATTTATGAACGATTGGAAAAACAGGGACGTTTACAGGAACTGTTGGATAAACCAGTGGAACTTCGGGATTATACCAAAGTTAATCATAAGTTCGTCAGCGAATATGTAAAATCAGTTCGTGAAGAACGATATGAAGGTTACTATGGTGGTATTCACCCAACCGAATTCAAAGAGCTGAGTGAACATATCGGACTGGTAGCATTCCCAGATCCAGTCAATGTGGTGATTCCCATGTCACAGCATGCTGGAGCTCCAGCAGAGCCAATTGTGAAAGTTGGCGATCAGGTAAAAATGGGTCAGAAAATTGCTCAGGCTGCTGGTGTTGTCAGTAGCGCCATTCACGCCAGCGTCAGCGGTACTGTTGTAGCGGTTGAACCGCGACGACATCCCGTGAGTGGACTGGATTCACTGGCGATTGTGATTCAATCAGATGGTAAAAATACTCTGGATGAATCCGTAAAACCAGCTGGTGACATTGACAGTTTATCTGCTGATGAAATTATTGAAATTGTCCGTGAAAAAGGAATTGTCGGTATGGGGGGAGCTGGATTCCCAACTGCCGTTAAACTTAAATCGCCAAAACCAATTGAACTGGTATTACTCAATGCCTGTGAATGCGAACCGATTTTAACTGCCGATCACCGAGTTCTGCTGGAATATGCTGATGAAGTGATTTATGGTTTAAAAGCGATGATGAAAGCTTCTGGCGCTCCAAAAGGTGTGATTGCCATTGAAGACAATAAATTGGATGCCGTTGAATTGATGCAGGCCAAAACTGCTGATATTGAAAACATCGAAATTGTTGTTGCTAAAACCAAATACCCACAAGGGGCTGAAAAAATGCTCATCAAACGGGTTATGGGCAAGCAAGTTCCAAGTGGTGGACTACCAATGGATGTTGGCGCAATCGTGTGTAATGTCAGTACCGCCAAAGCTGTATCTGATGCAATCCAGTTAGGAATGCCGCTCATTGAACGGGTTGTTACTGTCAGCGGTAACCGCATGAACAAACCAGGTAACTACTTAGTTAAGATTGGTACCTCAGTCAAAGATATCGTCAACCATTGCGGCGATGTTAAAGGTGATGATGTTACTGTTAAAATCGGTGGTCCAATGATGGGCTTCGCCCAGGCGGATCTCAATGTGCCGATGCTGAAATGTTCTAACGGAATTATTGCCGTTGAAACAATTGTTAAAGAAGCAGTTGAGTGTATCAAGTGTGGTCGTTGTATGGATGTCTGTCCAATGGAACTGCGCCCACTGTACTTCACAAAATTCGCTTTAGAAGAAAACTGGGAAGGTATGAAAGCACAAAATACCATGGATTGTATTGAATGTGGATGTTGTGAATATATCTGTTCATCAAAGATTCCAATTGTTGAACGCATTAAAATTGGAAAAACTGCCATAAGGGAGGGTAAATAATATGCTGATTACCCAACTAAAATCACAAGAAGCAATCGAAGCGCTGGCTCAGGGAAAAACGGTAATCATCAACTGTCATGGCTGTAAGGAAGTCTATTTTGCAGAACATGAAGCGGATGCATTTCAAAAAGAACTGTCAGCCAACAAAGAAGTAACTCAGATCATCACCACCGATTACATCTGTAATCCGGATAATCTGAAGCTGCAATTAAAAAAACATACTGATGTCATCAATGCGGCTGATACCATTTTGGTATTCTCCTGTGGTGTTGGGATCCAGACTGTTGCTGCACTATTTGAAGGCAAAAAAGTCTATTCCTGCTGTGATACCTATCCATTGCCAGGATTCCAGGGCGTAACACCACTGAATGTCGATTGCGGACAATGTGGTGAGTGCTACCTCAATGGTACTGGTGGAATCTGTCCAATTACTGCATGCTCAAAGAGTCTGATCAACGGCCAATGTGGCGGTGCCAAAGAAGGTAAGTGTGAAGTTGATAAGAACATGGAATGCGGCTGGGAACGAATTTACAGAAAATTGGAGAAACTGGACAAACTGGATAACATGAAATATGACGCACCCAAAGTGCGCAACTATAACAATCCAAACGCAGAATAACCAATAATTTAAAAAGAGTAGGAGTAATTATAAATGAGAATAACTGAGCTGTTTGAACGTGGCGAGTTTGTATTAACTGCGGAAGTAGGACCTCCAAAAGGGGTTGAACTTGACCATTTAATTAAAGACGCCCATGAATATTTAAAAACCCGGGTTCATGCATTGAACGTAACAGATAACCAATCCTCAGTCATGAGAACTGGTTCACTGGCAACCTGTCGAGTTCTGAAGGATGAAGGGCTATTGCCTATCTTCCAGGTAACTTGTCGAGATCGAAATCGTATTGCCCTGCAGTCTGATATCTTAAGTGCAGCATTACTGGGTATTGAAAATTTACTGCTATTAACTGGAGATTACACAACATTGGGTGATCATCCTCAGGCAAAACCGGTTTTTGATTTAGATTCCGTGTCATTGATTCATGCAGTAAAAAGATTGGAAGAAGGTTTTGATATTGCTGGAAATGCGGTTGATGGGGCTCCTCCAAAATTTGCCAAAGGTGCCGTTGTATCACCATGTAGTGATTCAGTCGATGTTCAGTTGGCAAAAATGGAAGCAAAAGTAAAAGCTGGATGTGAATATTTCCAAACTCAGGGTGTTTATGAGCCAGAAAAATTCATCAAATTTATGGAACAAGCAAAACAATTTGGTGTACCTGTACAATTGGGTCTGATCATTCCTAAAAATGTCGGTATGTGCCGATATATGAATGCTAATGTAGCTGGTGTTCATGTTCCTGATGAAATGATTGCTGAATTACAGGCAGATAAAGAAAAAACCAAAGCTGGTGATACTGGTGTTGAAATCTGTGCCCGTCTGATCAGAGAATGTAAAGACTATGCTCAAGGTGTTCATATCATGTCATTAGGTTGGGAAAATAGAATTCCAGAAATTCTTGACTTAGCTGGTATTGCACCAATCACTCCAGTCGTTTAAGAACAAATTAAAACGGAATACCGGCCATGCCGGAGTTTCTAAAATGCTCCTCTTAAGGTGGGCGGTTTATCTAAGTAAACTGCTCATTTTAAGGAGAACGGTTTATTCAAATAGACTGTTCAACTGATGGAGGAGCTTTTATTTTGGTTGTAGCGGTATCAAAATTTATGATACCGGTAGGTTTACAGGTTGGTGAAAAATTGAAAATAGCAGCAATTGCAATAGCGGCAGCTAAATCTGAAGCTACGAATATGCGTTGCGACGTGTACGTAAACAAAAAGCATGTTAATTGATTGTCATGTTCATGTTGGGCTCGGTCAATTAAAAGGTTTGAAAAAATCTGATGTAGCTGATGAAGTCTCAGTTGAGGCGATAAAAGGACTAATTAAAAGCTATCAGAATAAAGGGGTACAGGCAATCCGTGATGGCGGGGATGGTTCGGGAATTGGAATAATTTTCAGAGATATTTCAAAAGATTCCGGTCTTATTTTTAAGACCCCCATCTATGCATTGTATAAAAAGGGCCATTATGGTGACTTTTTAGGCGACTCCGTGGATAATGTAAAAGATGGTATCAAAAAGATGAATCGTCTCATCAAAAAGAAACCAGATTTTATTAAAATTATTTTAACCGGCATCATGAGTTTTACCGATCTTGGTGCCTCAGGTCCGGTGGGGTTTTCTAAAAGTGAATGTTCGGAAATGATTGATCATGCCCATCAACAGGGTTTATCGGTCATGGTTCACGCCAACACCCCAGAGGGTATTATGATCGCTTTGACATCGGGGGCGGATACCATTGAGCACGGCTATGGAATTAATGATGACTGCCTTCATGCCATGCGTGAAAGTGGTACAATCTGGGTGCCGACTTTGGCACCTTTTGCCAATATCGCCAGATGCAACGAAAGTAGCCCGATGAAAAAATATCAAAAAGTATCGGAAGCATATTTTAGACAACATCAGTTGATGGTAAGAAAAGCGGATGCAATGGGTGTGAACATTGCATTAGGTAGTGACTCAGGAGCGACGTTAGTTCCCCTGGGACAAGGCACGTTAGATGAGCTTGCTTACTTAATTGACTGTGGATTGACCAAAGAAAAACTGGAAAACATTGGAAAATGGGTTATTGACCTCTAATTGTGAATGAGCTTAAGAGAATTCCTGAAAATTTTATTTACAGGGATTCTTTTTTTTGAGTTAATACAAATTAAGCGATAGAGGATGTTTTTTAAAAAAATATCAGGGTATAAATGTTTGATAATCTATTTAAATTTGGGTGGTGTGCATATGTTATACGAAAAATTTGTGGAGTGTCTGGAAAATGATGATAAACCCAATGCGGTACGGGTTGCTCTCGACGCTCTGGAAACCGGTAAGGTGGGAATTGTCGAGCTGTACACGGAGTTGTTAATTCCGGCTCAAAACAAAATGGAATTGGAAGAGCGAAGAGAATCGGTAGCGATCTGGAAAGAACATTTTAGAACTTCGGTGGTTCGAACGGTCATTGAGTACTGTTATCCCCGGGTCGTGAATGAAGGAATGCGCAACAGTTTCAAAAGCGGCCGGAAGAAAATTGTGGTTTTCTGTCCGTCCGAGGAGTACCATGATATTGGCGCCCGAATGATTGCCGATTATTTTATCTTATGTGGTCATCAAGTTTATTTTTTGGGCGGTAATACACCGCCAGAAGCCCTCCTGCAGGCAATGGTGCGACTGCGACCTGAGGTTATTGCCATGGGTGTTAGTAATTATTTCAATCTGGTAGCTGCCAAACGTACCATCGAAGATGTCCGAAAAATCATGGGAAGTGAAACCACCATTATTTTAGGCGGTGCGGCATTTAAAGATAATTTGACAGTGGTAAAAGAAATCGGTGGAAATTATTATGTGGATGGTTATGATGCTGTGGTAAGGATTTCGGAAGGGTGGGAAAATTATGAAACTGGCATTTGATATCGCCCTTCGATTTTTGAAATCCAGTAAGGGACAGACGGCACTAATTGTATTGGGCATCGCCATTGGAGTGTCGGTTCAGATATTTATTGGTTCGTTGATCACCGGCCTCCAAAAAAGCCTGGTCGATAAAACAGTCGGAAGCGCAGCTCAAATTACTGTTTCACCCCAGGAAGATGGGGCTTTTATTTTGGACCCACAGGCTGAAATCAAAACCATCAAAGCGGCCAATCCCGAAGAAATAAAAAATGTGGTGGCAGTTACTCAGGGGCCTGCTATTCTGAACACAACTGATGAGTCTGCTACGATTCTCCTCCGCGGGTTTGACTGGGAGGCGGCCGAGGGAATCTACAAAATGTCAGACCGGATCGTTAAAGGTGAGTTGGCGGCAAATGAAAATGAAATCATAATCGGAGAGGATTTTGCAAAAAATTTGAATTTGAGCGTCGGAGATACAATTGAATTGATCACCCCCGCCAGAAAAACCGGTAAATTTCTGATCACAGGAATATTTGATTTGCAGGTAAAATCGTTAAATGAATCATGGATTTTGAGTAATGATCGTGCGGTTCAGGAATTTTTGGAAACGGGCGAAGGTGTTTCACAGATCGAAATGCAGGTAAACGATGTATTTGCTGCCGATGAAGTGGCCGGAGAGATTGAGAAACGCTTAAATGATGACACCTTAGTGGTGACAAACTGGAAAGAAGAAAATGCTGCTTTATTATCCGGTCTTTCTGGGCAAACCGCGTCAAGTCTGATGATCCAGGTTTTTGTGATGATTTCGGTTGTTTTGGGAATCGCCAGTGTATTGGCCATCAGTGTGGTCCAAAAATCAAAACAGATTGGGATCTTAAAGGCAATGGGAATGCATAATCCAAAGGCCAGTTTGGTTTTTTTATTTCAAGGATTTTTACTTGGTGTTCTGGGAGCCCTTGTGGGTGTTGGTCTGGGAATTGGCCTAAGCTGGTCTTTTGCCACCTTTGTTACCAATCCCGATGGGTCATCCCTGGTGCCCTTTTTTATTGATTGGAGTTTTATTGGTATTTCAGCGGGGATTGCTGTTGCTGCTTCTACCCTGGCAGCCTTGATTCCGGCTATTCGCGTATCCAGACTTGATCCCATGGAGGTAATTAAAAATGGATAATTATGTGGTTGAAGTCAAGGGTGTAAATAAAGTTTATGGCAAAACGATTAAAACGGTGGCGTTGCACAATTTGAACCTGGGTTTTAAAACGGGATCGTTTAATGCCATTATTGGCGAGTCCGGCAGTGGAAAAAGCACGCTCCTCAACATTTTGGGAACCCTGGATCGTCCAACGAAAGGCGATGTAATTATCAATGGGGTGTCCACAAAAAACATGTCTAAAGGACGCTTGAGTGATTTGCGCAATGAAACGCTTGGTTTTGTTTTCCAGTTTCATTATCTGCTGCCGGAGTTTACCGCTCTTGAAAATGTACTGATGCCCTATCGGATTGCTAATGGAAAGGCGGGTAAAAAGAGTCGGGATAGAGCGAGGGAAATACTGAATCTGGTGGGACTTGAAAAGGTGGAAAACAATCTGGCAACCAATATGTCGGGAGGGCAACAGCAACGGACGGCCATTGCCAGAGCACTGATGAATCAGCCCAAAATTATTCTGGCCGATGAACCCACTGGAAATTTGGATTCACAGACAACCGACAGCATTTACCAACTTTTCCGGAAAATCAACCAGGAACTGGGAACCACCTTTATTATTATCACCCATGATCGGCGGGTTGCCGAAAAAGCAGACCGTATTGTCGAAATTCTGGATGGCCGTATTTCATTGGACATTGTCAAATAAGCCCCAGGTTCCACATTTGTTAATCGGCCCTATATAATATAGTAGATTATCGAATGCGTTCATTGATTTTGTTAATTATTACTGGTAATCATGTCAGTCATCGTATAAAATAGGAAGATAGACATTTCAGCGTAAAACTAGGGGAAAATCAATGAAAAAAATTATGATTGTCCGGCCCAATGACTTTGTGGATATTTCGATGGAAATTCCCGGAATTATGACGGACGTAAAATATTATACTGGCGATAACTTCGTTGGTGAAAGAATTGATGGTTATGAAGCACCAATCATTTTATTGACTGAAAAAGCCGTAGTCGCATTGGGAAGAGTTCAGAAACAACTGCTGGAAGAAGGATTTGGATTAAAAGTATTTGATGGATATCGTCCCAAACGGGCAGTGGATCATTTTGTCCGCTGGGGAAAACAGGAAGAAAACAATAAAACTAAAAGCATCTATTATCCAGAAAAAACCCGCCAGGAAGTTTTTGCAGGCGGATTTATCGCTCCGGAATCTGCTCATACCCGGGGCAGTACTGTAGATCTGACGGTAGTAAATATCGAAACCGGTACTGAAATCGATATGGGTGGAATTTTCGATTTCTTCTCTGAAGTATCCTACAGCGATTATGACCATCTGACCCTGGAGCAAAGTAAAAATCGGGTTCAGCTTCGTTATCTGATGCGTTCAGAGGGGTTTGAACCGCTGCAGCAGGAGTGGTGGCATTTTACCTTAACTGACGAACCGTATCCTGAAACCTATTTCGACTTTCCGATTCAAGGCTGATGTTTTGAAGAATTATCAATTATGCGGTTCAAACTATTAAAGGTGCTTTATTAGCTGGAAATAGTGCATTTTATTAATGAAAACTATAAGAAATGTGATATAATAATAAAATTAGATAAAAATATGATACGATCAGGAAAGAAGAAAAAAATGAGAAAAAGAAATAAAACACTCTTGATTGGATTAGGGGTGTTATTAGTTATTTTCGCCGTTTTATTATCGCTGAACCAATTTTATATTGATTATCTTTGGTTTGTGGAGATGGGGTATACTGAGATTTTCTTTAAGGAACTGGTGACGAAAACACAAATCGGCATTCCGATCTTTATTGGTTTGGCAGTGGTTTTGTTTTTTTATTTAAAGTTGCTTAACCGCATTTCAGCAAAGTACTTAGGGAGTGTTCAGAAAGCGACGAAAAAGCAAAATATCGTCGCCATTAGTGTGAGTGGTGTGGTTGCTTTTTTTCTGACCATTCTAATCTCAGACCGCTTATGGTACCAAATACTCGAATTTATTAATCAGACCCAATTTAATTTGACCGATCCTATTTTCAATCAGGATCTGGCTCTTTATTTTTTTGGATTGCCATTATATCAGGAAGTTTTTGCTATTTTTATCGGTTTCTTTGCGGTCATTGTCGTCTTGACATTTTTATATACGGCCTATATTCTTTATCAGGGAAAAAAAATTGAGTTTAACCGCGAACAAGATCTTGAATCCATTAAAGTCAATGCAAAGGGGATATTCAAATCCTATCTCGAGATTGCATCGAAACAGATTGGCATTTTTTTAGGAGTGCTTTTTTTAATCCTGTCGATTGGTAGCCTGTTAGAAGCATTTCAACTGCTGTATTCAACCTCAGGAATTGTCTTTGGAGCCGGTGCGGCAGATATTGATGTCGGACTGAAGGTCATCATTATTAAAGCAGTTTTATGCCTGGTATTGGCAGTGACTTCCATTGTTGCCGGGTATCAGAAAAAATATCTTGTCATGGGGGCTGGTCCGGTTCTGTTCGCGGTGGTGGTTATTCTTGGCGGTGCGGCCCAGGGGATTTATGAATCACTGATTGTTATTCCAAATCAGTTTACAAAAGAAGAAGCGTATATTACCAATAACATTGAATATACCCAGCAGGCCTATGATTTAGCCAATGTTGAAACCCGTGAGTTTTCAGGAACGCAGGAAATAACGGCCAAAGATATTAAAGAAAACAAGATTACCATCGATAATATAACCATCAACGATCAAATACCGACCCAGGAGATGTATAATTCCCTCCAGGGAATCCGAAACTACTATCAGTTTTATGATGTCGATGTGGATCGTTATTTTGTTAATGGGGTTTATACTCAGGTATTCCTGGGTGCTCGGGAAATGAATAATACGTTACTCCCTGCAGAAGCGAAGACTTGGGTCAATCAGCATTTGAAGTATACCCACGGCTTTGGCGTGGCGGTATCTCCGGTCAACAAAACCAACAATGTTGGACAACCGGATCTGATTGTTAAAGATATTCCGCCGGTGACGGATGTCAGTGAACTGGTAATAGAGGAACCGCGGATTTATTTTGGTGAAAATGACTACGGCTATGTCGTCACCAACTGTACCACTGCCGAGTTTGATTATCCCCAGGGTGATAATAACCAGGAAGTTACCTATACCGGGACGGCGGGCATACCAATGACCTTTTTCAATAAGTTGGCATTTGCCCTCTATCATGGTTCGTCAGAATTGCTTTTGGCAAATGAAATTACGGGCGACAGTAAGATGCTGATCCACCGCAATATTTCAGAACGTGTCGCAACAATTGCGCCATTTTTAAGCTATGAACATGATCCCTATATGGTAATCTCCGAAGGCCGACTCTATTGGATCGTCGATGCCTTCACCACCAGCGATCGCTATCCCTATTCGCAACCCTATGATGGTGCTGGCAATAATTATGTCCGTAACTCTGTGAAGGTCGTTGTTGACGCTTATAATGGCGATGTGACCTTCTATAAAGTTGATGATGAACCAGTGTTGGAAACTTACAGTAAAATATTTCCGGGATTTTTGAAAGATCTATCAGAAATGCCGGAGGGCATTAAACAACACCTGCGCTATTCAAAAACGATGTTTGACATTCAATCGGATATTTACAAAACCTACCATATGTCAAACGCCAGGGTCTTCTATAACAAGGAAGATCAATGGGAAACGGCGACTCAGTTTTATGAAACCGAGAAAGCAGAGGTTCCGGTCGAATCGGCTTACACCATCATGGAGCTTCCGGATCGTCAGCCTGAATTCATGCTGACCGTTCCCTTTACACCCAAGGATAAGGATAACATGATTGCCTGGTTGGCCGGAGTATCAGACGGGCCGGGTTATGGGCAGTTGATTTTATATGAGTTCCCCAAACAACAGCTGATTTATGGCCCAATGCAAATTGAACAGCGGATCGATCAGGATACGATCATTTCGCCGCAATTAACCTTACTGGGCCAACAGGGATCCCGGGTTCTACGGGGAAATCTGATGTCGATTCCCATTGAAAATGCAATTATCTATGTGGAACCGATTTACATTCAAGCGGTTGGTGGTGAAAACAATCTGCCAGAATTAAAAAAAGTTGTGGTCTCATACCAGAATGAAATTGTTATGGCAGACTCGCTGGAGTTGGCGCTGGCCCAGGTTTTTGACATACAGGAACTGCTTAGCACCGCAATACCAACGCAAAGTACGGGTAGTACAGCAACCACAGCAGAATTAATTACCAAAGCAAATGCTTTGTTTAAAGAAGCTCAAGAAGCTCAAAAGGCTGGTAATTGGGCGGGATATGGACAAAAAATAAATGAGTTGGAACAGGTTCTGGCTCAACTTTCGCAACTTTCTGGGGCAACTCAGTAGGATAAGATCATAAGAAATTAAAAGCAGGAGGAAAAAATGCTCGATATAAAGCGCATCAGAGAAAACAAGGAAGAAGTCCAGGCAGGTCTGGACAAACGAGGTCAATATGATCTCAGTGTGATTACCACTTTGGACGAAAAGCGTCGGGAGACATTGGGCCAGGTTGAAGAAATGAAGAGCCGCCAGAATGTGGTGTCCAAACAAATTCCGATACTCAAGAAAGAAAACAAGGATTGTACCGAGATCTTCGCCGAGATGAAGGAGCTTTCCAATGCGATTAAAGATTTGGATGCAGCCGTCAAAACAATTGATGATGAAATCAAAATGCAGTTGCTGAATTTCCCCAATATTCCCAACCCGCAAGTTAAGGTTGGGAAGGATGATACCGATAATCTGGAAATCAGAAAATGGGGCGAACCCCGAACATTTGATTTTGAGATCAAAGCGCATTGGGATATTGGTGTGGATCTGGATATCCTCGATTTTGAACGGGCGGTCAAAATCACCGGCGCCCGCTTCAGCATGTTCAAAGGTGATGGGGCACGATTGCAACGAGCGCTGATTAACTTTATGCTGCACACCCACTGTGATGAGCATCATTATACTGAAATTTCCCCACCATTTATGGTAAATCGGGAAAGTATGACCGGGACTGGACAGCTGCCCAAGTTTGAAGAGGATGCTTTTCATTTGCCAAGTAAGGACTTTTTTCTGGTGCCAACCGCAGAGGTGCCGGTAACCAATATCTATCGCGATGAAATATTGGGAGAAGAAGAACTGCCCAAGTATTTTACCGCCTATACCCCCTGTTTCAGACAAGAAGCCGGATCAGCCGGTCGTGATACCCGGGGATTAATCCGTAATCATCAATTCGACAAGGTCGAAATGGTTAAATTTGTTCATCCAGATCGGTCCTACGAAGAGTTGGAATCATTAACGAACAATGCCGAACGGATTTTACAATTGCTGGGGATCCCTTACCGGGTGGTTGAATTATGCACCGGAGATTTGGGCTTCAGTTCAGCCAAAACCTACGATATTGAAGTGTGGATGCCAAGTTACAACCGCTATGTTGAGATCAGCTCCTGTTCAAATTTTGAAGACTACCAGGCGCGACGGGCCAATATCCGCTTTAGAGATGGCGAAACCAGAAAAACCCGGTTTTTGCACACCCTCAATGGTTCAGGGCTAGCAGTGGGCAGAACCTTTGCCGCAATTTTAGAAAATTACCAGCAAGCCGATGGATCGGTTATGATTCCAGAAAAACTAGTGCATTACATGTGGGGAAAAACTGTGATTGGCAAGTAAGTAAAAGTTAATTTAGATAAAAATTAAAAAATAAATGACACTTGTGATTGAGAATAAAGATCGTGTCAGATGGAGGAAATAATGAGTATGAATGCAAAAGAGTTAGTTATCACCGAGGATGGTTTTAACAACATAAAGAAGGAATTGGAATATCTAAAAACGGTAAAGCGTCATGAAGTTGCTGACCGAATTAAAACAGCCCGGGAGTTCGGCGATTTAAGTGAAAATGCCGAATATGATGAAGCAAAAAATGAACAGGGCTTTGTCGAAGGCCGAATTTCGGAACTGGAGCACAAACTCAAAATTGCGGTTGTCATCGACGATAAAGATATTCATACTGAGGATGTTGGCGTTGGCAGTATCGTTAAAATAAAAAATCCGGTATTGGACTTTGTCGCAGAATATAAAATTGTTGGATCAGCAGAGTCCGATCCTAAAAACAACCGTATTTCAAATGAGTCTCCGATCGGTTCGGCACTGCTGGGAGCAAAGGTTGGCGATACCGTAAAGGTTCAGATTCCTGACGGCGAAGCAGCATATCAGATTTTAGAAATACGAAGATAGAGGAGTAGACATTGACAACAGAAAACCTAAGTGAACTTCTGGAAATAAGAAGAGATAAATTAAAAAACTTACAGGATGCCGGGAAGAATCCCTTTGAACAAACCAGTTTTAATGTGAGTGCTCATGCTAAAAAAGTAGAAGCCGCATATGATGACTATGAAGAAAAAGAAGTAACCATGGCAGGACGGATCATGTCCAAACGGGGCCAGGGAAAAGTGTCTTTTTATGATCTTCAGGACTCTACCGGGAGAATTCAGTTATTTCTGAAAAAAGACGCCCTGCCAGACATTTATGACGAAATTAAAACCTATGACATTGGCGACATTGTTGGTGTTAAAGGCGAAATTTTCAAAACAAAAATGGGTCAGATTTCGGTAAGGGTTTCCGAACTGACACTGCTGAGCAAATCACTACAGATTCTGCCGGAAAAATATCACGGTCTCAAAGATATGGAACTGCGTTACCGCCAGCGTTATGTGGATCTGATTGTAAATCCGGAAGTTAAGGATGTATTTCAGAAACGTTCGCTGATTATGCGAAAGATTCGAGAATTTTATGACTCCCGTGATTTCATTGAAGTGGAAACACCGGTTCTTTCCAATCTGGCTGGCGGGGCCAATGCCAGACCCTTTATTACCCACCATAACGCCCTGGATATCACACTGTACTGCCGAATTGCCTTGGAACTGCCACTCAAACGATTAATTGTAGGCGGCTTTGACAAGGTGTATGAAATGAGCCGGGTATTTAGAAACGAAGGAATGGATGCCACTCATAATCCGGAATTCACATTATTGGAGTCCTATGAGGCATATGCTAACTATGACGATCTGATGAAAATGATTGAAGAACTCTATAGTTTTCTGGCTAAAGAAGTAAATAAATCGGAAACTGTTATTTATGGTGATAAAGAAATCAGTCTGGCTGCTCCATTCAAACGGGCCCGAATGGTTGATTTAGTCAAAGAACATACCAATGTCGATTTTGATGTCATGACAGATGTGGAAGTCGCCCGGGCGGCAGCTAAAGAATTACACGTAGATGTGGATGGAAAAAACAGTGTTGGTGAAATTATGGCCGAAGTCTTTGACGAATTTGTTGAAGATAAATTGATCCAACCAACCTTTGTGACAATGCACCCAGTCGAAATTTCTCCACTGGCCAAGAAAGACCCCAAAGATCCGCGATACACAGAACGATTTGAACTATATATTAACGGTGCCGAATGTGCCAATGCATTTTCCGAACTCAATGATCCCATTGATCAGAAAGAACGGTTTATGTCTCAAGTACAGAAGAAAACCGACGGTGATGATGAAGCGCATCCTTTTGATGCCGACTTTATTAATGCCCTGGAAGTCGGTCTGCCACCTACTGGCGGTTTAGGGATTGGAATTGATCGATTGGTTATGTTATTCACCAATCAACATAGTATCAGAGATGTTATTCTTTTCCCGACAATGAAACCCATTGACTGATCATTAAATGTAGAAGGAGCTTAAGGCTTAGTGTTTTAAGCTCCTTTATTTTGAAAAGAAGAATAAATAAAATAATAAAATATTTGATTTTTGCGTTTATATTATAAATATAAGGGTAAATAAACAAGACGTCCCAGAAAAACAGTTAATTAAGCACACTTGAAACCTGCCGATAAGCCGATAATAGCGAATTTAGGAGGTGGCGGAAGAAAGTTTTAAAAAACTTTCAAAAACCAGTTGACAGGATGGTGAAAAGAGCGTATACTAATGAAGTTGTCTCGAGTGAGGCAGCGGACACAGCTGAAACATTGAAATGAACAAAAAAGAATTTCAAAAAACAGCTTGACAATCATAGGAAACGACGATATAATAGAAAAGCTTCTTCGGTCGGAAACGATTGCAGAACGGCGGTCATAGAAAAGAGAATAGTACCATAAAACCTGTAAAACAGCCAAAACAT
>JABNAD010000435.1_pt2 | contig 16666 bp, 11 predicted proteins | sample 7240381 | NCBI WGS metagenome assembly JABNAD01 (sample SAMN11332834, study PRJNA596920) | anaerobic digester metagenome | biome: digested sludge; isolation source: digested sewage sludge-derived enrichment culture grown on H2/CO2 | place: Germany: Goettingen
GCCTGTGTAAACATTGCTTACATCAATGAAACCGACGCCTGCTGTTGCAGTTGGAGTTTTAAGAATCGGGTTAACAAAATTTGAATTTTGGCTTTCCAATTCGGAAACTGTTTGTGTAACATAATACATGGTTACATTGGGTACCACATTTTCAAATGTATAGGTGGTATCTGTTATAGGGTCTGTCGTTTTAAGTACTATGTTTTGTGCCTTATCGTACAATTTAAGAATTGCACCGGAGGTAAAATCACTTACCTCTATTGCACCTTCACCTGCCGTCGCCGTAGGTGCATTTGGTGCATCGGCAAATGCTGTAAAGGGCATCATAGATATTACCATAATCATTGTTAAAGCAAGTGCGATTGTTTGTCTGAATAATAATTTTTTCATTAGCAGCCCCCATTTAATATGTTTGTATGAACACTTAACCCTAGCATTTCATTTCCAAAAATCCAATCTTAGATAACACTACTTGTTTTGCATTTCCATGTAAATGTTGTGGTTCAAATATGATATTCTTCAACCTTCTTTCTTAAAAAACTGCAATATTATATCCTTATAAATTTAATATAAATGCCGATGGCATATCTTGTCAATCAATTAAAAATAATATTTTAAAATGTCGTTTTATTTTTCCTTTGGAGGTATTTTGAAGATAGCTTTCTTTACGTGGAAGTCAGTTTCCCAACAGCAAAATGAGCTATGGAATATTGATTGCGAAAAAGATATCCGTGTTTAGAATTCAATGATATCATGCGATTTTAGAATGTTAAAATTACTAAAAAAACCTCCTGCACACTATTAGATTGCCTTAACATCAAATAGAGCGCAGGAGGTTTTTTATAAATGCTAATCAGGAATAGACAATGCATGGCATTTTCTATAAGAAGACCATTTTAAGAATTATACATGCTTATCATAATGAATAAAGAACCAATGTTTTGCCGAAGCAATATCATTTTTTTCAATACTTTCAAGAATCATGGAATGCTCAAAGATGTTTCTTTGATGTTCCTCGGCATTTCTTTGATTGATGTGCAATGCCATCAAAAAGAAAATATCCTCCATTTGTTCGTAAATCGAAAGCAGATAAGTGTTTTGGGTTGCGTAAACAATGCTTTTGTCAAAGGCAAGGGCATATTTGATGGAGGTTTGCATATCCGAATGATCTTCAATATCTTTTTGCACTTGCAGAAGCTGGCGCATTTTTTCGATAGCGATATTTATTTTATTTTGTGACAAGCATAACTCATATGCACCGTAAACAACGGTAAATAAAGAAAAACAAATTTCACGAAAGGCAGTAGGGGAAAAAGAAATAATTCGTGAGCCCACATTAGGAACATATTCCACCAGACCTTGCTTTTCCAGCATGGTAAGGGCTTCACGTATTGGAGAGTTGCTCACGTTTAATTCCGTAGCTAATGTGTCGATATTTATTTTTTCACCTAAATGGTAGGTCTGATTCAAAATCATCTCTTTAATAATTTCGTATACTTGGTCTTTCATCGTTGATTTTTGTAATTTTATTGAAGGCATTATTTAAAATAGCCTCCTTTCTTAGCTTAAGCTTATGTTTGTAACTGAAATTATGTCATATTTTAAAGAAAAAATCAATGAATAAATGGATCTATCAATACCAAAAACACCTCAAAAAGCACAGAAGTTATATGCAAAAGCAACTTTTGCAAAAAAATGTTGACAAAAACAGTATAATATGGTAATTATTTAATATAAATCGTGCATGATCCATAATGCATCATGCATAATATATAAAAAACAGAAATAATTATTGCTTTTTTAGGGAAGGAGAATGAAGATGAAACAGTTATTAACTGGGGATGAGGCAATTGCGCGGGGGGCATTTGAAGCAGGTGTCCATTTTGCGTCTGCTTATCCGGGGACACCCTCTACAGAAATTTTAGAGAGCATTTCAGGTTATGAGGAGGTATGTGCTGAATGGGCACCAAATGAAAAAGTGGCGCTCGAATCAGCCATTGGTGCTTCTATTGCAGGGGGGAGAGCATTGGCGGCAATGAAGCATGTGGGGCTGAATGTGGCTGCTGATCCTTTCTTTACATTTGCTTATACAGGAGTCAATGGAGGTGCAGTTATTATTACTGCAGACGAGCCGGGACAGCATTCTGCTCAGAATGAACAGGATAACCGCAACTACGCTAAGGCTGGGAAAGTACCTATGTTTGAACCTGCTAATAGCCAAGAATGTAGAGATATGGTGATTGAGGCATATCGCATCAGTGAACTTTATGACTGTCCTGTTCTGATTCGTATGACAACAAGGGTTTGTCATGGAAAATCTATTGTCACATTGGGTGAAAGAAAAGAAGTTCCCATCAAAGAATACCTAAAGGATGTAAAAAAATATGTATGTGTTCCTGCAAATGCAAAGGGTTTGCGCAGGAATTTAGAAGTAAAATTAGAAAAATTAAAAATATTTGCAGAATCAACGTCCTTTAACTTTACCGAGATTAATAATTCAAAGGTTGGCGTTATAAGCTCTGGTGCTTGCTATCATTACGCAAAAGAGGTTTTTAAAGAGAATGCCTCGTACTTGAAATTGGGTTTTACATATCCCATGCCGGATGAGAAAATTATTGATTTCTGCCGACAAATGGACACAATTTATATCATAGAAGAGAACGATCCCTATATCGAGGAACGAGTAAAGCTTCTAGGTTTTGATTGCCATGGTAAGGATTTACTGCCCAAATACGGGGAAATGACCCCTGATGTAATCAAAAAAGCATTTTTTAATTTAGAAATTCCGTTGATTACTTATCCCGACGGAATGGTAGTAGACAGACCGCCAACATTGTGCGCCGGCTGCCCTCATAGAGGTTTTTTCTATGAACTGGGAAAACGTAAAAATGTTTTGGTCTCAGGAGATATAGGGTGTTATTCTCTGGGTTTTGCAAAACCATATAATGCCATGGATTCATTAATTTGTATGGGTGGCGGATTTAGTATTGGGCATGGCGCCCAGAAAATCTTCAATATGAAGAAAGAAGAAAAAATGCGTGTGGTTTCCGTTTTGGGTGATTCAACATTCTTACATTCGGGTATAACATCTTTGATGGATGTTGTTTATAACAATAGCAATACAGTGAGTGTGATTTTGGATAACCGCATCACTGGGATGACAGGACATCAGGAAAATCCCGGAACAGGCTATAATGCCAAGGGTGAGCATGCAGCAGCAGTGGACATCGAGGGTATTGTCCGTGCATTGGGCATTCAGCATATCTGCACAATAAATCCTAACCAGCTAAATGAAGTGAGCAAAGTTTTGGATGAATTCTTGGAATTGGATGAACCTTCTGTTATTATTACAAAATGGCCTTGCGCACTCAAAAAATTCTCCACGGAGGATAACAATAATTTTGCAGGGGCTTTCACTAGAAAAATGGTTATTAATGAGGAAAAATGTATTGGCTGCAAACTGTGCATGAAGTGCGGCTGTCCGGCAATTCGATATGATGGTGAAAAGAAACAGGCTGTAATTGATGATATACAGTGTTTAGGCTGTGGCATATGCAACCAGTTATGTCCTAAAAATGCGATTGAGTGGAAGGAGGCGTGAATGCTATGACAAAGAATGTTTTACTGGTTGGTGTTGGCGGTCAGGGTACTATTTTGGCAGCAAAGCTTCTCACCCAAGGGCTGATGGAAGCGGGATATGATGTTAAGATGAGTGAAATTCACGGGATGTCTCAGCGTGGCGGTAGTGTTTCCTCTCATGTTCGTTATGGTGAGAAAGTAGAAGCAACCACCATTGATCCCGGTGAAGCGGATATGTTGGTTTCTTTTGAAAGAATGGAGGCCCTGAGGGCGCTGGCATATCTGAAACCTGATGGTTTGGCTGTAGTGAATGAACATGAAATCCCTTCCATGCCAATATTGGCTGGGGATGCGGTTTATCCGAAAAATGCCGTGGAAGAAATACAGAAGCATGTGAAAACAATTGTGTTGGATGCTACCCAGATGGCACTGGATTTAGGCAATGTCAAAGCTGCAAATATTGTTTTGTTGGGTACAATTATTAAAGCCATGGGGCTAGAAAATATCGATTGGGAAAATATCATCAGGAAACAGGTGAAACCTGGGTTTGTTGATGTGAACTTGAAAGCAGTTCGCTGTGGGATGGATGTTGTAAAATAATGAAAATGGAGGAGCAACAATGGGTTCAAATCAGTTTTATCAGGAATATAGAGCAAAATTAAGGACACCAGATGAGGCTGTACGCTTAGTGAAAGATGGAGATTGGGTAGACTACAGTACAGGTGTGGGTACGCCTTATTTACTTGATTATGCGTTAGCCAAAAGAAAAGGAACATTGAGGGATGTTAAAGTCAGGGGCAATTTGGCGTTGAATCCAATCCAAATTGTTGAGCAGGATAGGACACAGGAGTCTTTCACCTACCACAGTTGGCATTGTACTGGATATGAAAGAAAATTGTGTGAAGAAGGACTTTGCTACTATACGCCAATGTTGTTTCGCAATGAGGCTTCTTATTATAGAAGGTATTTAACTGTAAATGTAGCCATGATTTCTGTTGCACCAATGGATAGATTGGGTTATTTCAGTTTTTCTTTAGTAAACTGCACAACAAAGGCCATTTTGGATACAGCAGATATTATTATTTTGGAAGTCAATGAGAACCTTCCTAGTGTATATGGTGGAAAAGATGACTGCATTCATATTTCACAGGTGGATGTGGTAGTGGAGGGAGAGCATCCACCCCTTGCCCAATTACCTATTGCAAAAGCAACGCAGATTGATGAAAAGATTGCTATGCAAATTATGCCCCATTTGTCTGATGGTGCAGTACTTCAATTGGGGATTGGCGGAATGCCTAATTCTGTTGGAAAGTTAATTGCAGATTCTGATTTAAAGCATTTGGGCATGCATACAGAATTAATGTCTGATGGGTTTCTGGACTTATATGAGGCTGGTAAATTGGATCATAGTTGTAAAACGCTCCACAAAGATAAGGGTGTGTTTGGCATCGCACTGGGCACCCAGAAGTTGTATGACTGGGTTAAGGAGAATCGGGGGCTTATATCTTTTCCCATGGACTATGTCAATAGCCCTGAGGTCATGTCCCAAATAGATGGATTGATTTCTATCAATAGTTGTATCGGAATCGATCTTTATGGTCAAGTATCTTCCGAAAGCTCGGGTACACGTCATATTTCAGGAACAGGTGGACAGCTGGATTTTGCCACAGGGGCATATATGTCACGAGGGGGCAAAAGCTTTATCTGTATGAGCTCTGCATTTACAGATAAAAACGGTCAGACCCATTCCAGAATACTACCTAAGTTCACAGGGGGCGATATTATTACAACCCCACGTACGCAGGCATCCTATATCGTAAGTGAATACGGATGTGTGAATCTGGCAGGGCGATCAACGTGGGAACGGGCTGAAATGCTGATTTCTTTGGCACATCCTGATTTTAGAGATGAGCTAATTCAAGGGGCTGAAAGCCAGAAAATTTGGCGTGGATCTAATCGGAGGTAAAAAATAGGGGAGGAAAATCATATGATAGCTGAGAAAATGAAAGAGCTTGTATCAAACAGTTCGGCTATACGGAAAATGTTTGAAGAAGGCAAACAAATGGCACAGATTCATGGGGCTGAGAATGTATGCGACTTTAGCTTAGGCAATCCTAATTTGGCGGCGCCGAATACTGTGAATGAAGCACTTGAAGCTGTTATAAAAGATGAGGATCCAGTTTTTCTCCATGGCTATATGAATAACTCAGGCTATGAAGATGTACGTAATACCGTTGCAAATTCCTTAAATCGCCGGTTTCAAACGAACTTTACAGCGGATTCCATTGTCATGACAGTAGGGGCTGCCGGTGGTATGAATGTTGCAATGAGGGCATTACTGAATCCCGGTGATGAGGTTGTGGTTTTTGCTCCTTTCTTTGGAGAATATCGATGTTATGCATCTAATGTGGAGGCGAAGCTTGTAATTGTTCCTCCAAATGCCCCATCCTTTATTCCCGATGCGAACATCCTTGCCAACTATATTACTGCCAAAACAAAAATGGTGATAATCAATTCACCAAACAATCCAACAGGGGTAATATATCCTGAAAGTACTATAATTGAGATTGCAAAAGTGCTGGAGGAAAAGCAGAAAGAGTATAACACAGAAATTTATATTTTTGCTGATGAGCCGTATCGTGAGCTGGTTTACGATGAAACTGTGAAACCGCCTTTTATTACTAAATATTATAATAATACCATCATCGGCTATTCTTGGTCTAAATCTCTTTCTCTGCCTGGGGAACGGATTGGTTATCTTGCGGTTTCAGAAAATATTGCTGATTTTAAAGAGCTGATGAGTGCTTTGAATGTGGCCACAAGGATATTAGGTTTTGTCAATGCCCCATCCTTACAACAGAGAATGATTGCGCGCTGCGTGGATGAAGTAGCGGATCTAAACTTTTATAAAAAGAATCGGGATGCTCTTTATCAAGGTCTGTCGGAAATAGGTTACACCTGTATCAAACCTGATGGTGCCTTTTACCTTTGGATGAAAACGCCAATTGAAAACGATAATGAATTTGTAGATTTAGCAAAGAAATATCTACTTTTAACAGTTCCAGGTTCTGCCTTTGGGTGTAAGGGCTACATAAGACTATCCTATTGCGTCAGTCCCGAAACAGTTCAGAGATCATTGCCTAAATTCAAAATGTTGTTGGAAGAAATGAAAGCCTTATAAACGAAACTCATTACTTAAAATGGAAAAGTAGGAGGATTTGGATGAAGACAAGCAAAGGGAAAACAATACTTATTATGGGTTTGGCACTTTTTGCAACTTTTTTTGGTGCAGGGAACTTGATATTTCCCCCATACCTAGGGCGTGAAACAGGTTCATCTTGGTTTTTGGGTTTTTTTGGATTTTTCATTATGGATGTTGGCCTTGGCGTTCTTGCAATATTAGCGACAGTTTTTAATCGCCAAGGAAATATTCAAGGTGTCGTTGGTAAAATTGGAAAAATCCCAGGAGAAATCATGGCGGGGATCATTATTATTTGTATTGGCCCAGGTTTATGCATTCCAAGAACAGCAGCAACTACGTTTGAAATGGGAGTCTCCACACTGTTACCGGGTATCAATCCATGGATTTTTGGTGGAGTGTTTTTTGCAGTTGTATTACTCTTAACGATACGCCCAACAAAAGTTGTTGATATTGTTGGGAATTATTTAACACCGGTTTTGCTTGCCGTTATGTTGGCTTTAATTATTTTAGGAATTGTATCGCCCATTGGCCCCATAACTACTACATCTCAAGTTGTTCCTTTGAAAGAAGGAATGCTGTCTGGGTATCAGACTATGGATGGCATTGGCGCACTTCTTTTAACGGGCATATTTACAACAGCGGCGTATCATAAAGGCTTTACAGAGAAACAAGAAGTAAGTCGCATGGTTGGCATGGCGGGGATTATTGCAGGCGGTTTGCTGATGCTGGTATACTGTGGGCTAACCTACCTTGGTGCCACCTCGTCTGGAGGGGGATATGAAGATTTAAACCAAGCAGCTTTACTGTTGGCTATTGCAAAAGCTCTGACAGGACAGACGGGCATGGTTTTGTTGGCTGTGATTGTATTCTTGGCATGTCTGACCACTGCGGTGGGTCTGACTTCCGTAGCCGCCGATTATTTCCAAAACATGTTTAACAATAAAGTGAAATATAGCCATCTTGTAATTGGTATCTGTATCTTCAGTTTTGTAGTTTCCAACTTCGGTTTAACTAAAATCATAAATGTATCTGCGCCCATTCTTGGTTTACTGTATCCGCCTATTTTGGTTTTGGTGTTGCTGACATTTTTTGATAACGTATTCAAGAATGACAATATTCCTCGTTTCGGTGCATATTTTGCATTTTTGACAAGTGCCCTGGAACTTGCAGCGAAATATGGGGTTGGGGTGGATTTCGTAAATCATCTTCCCTTTGCTAATTACGGCTGTGCATGGATTTTACCCTCCATCATTGGCTGTGCAATAGGTGCATGTTTAAGAAAAAAAGTGATATAAAGATAACTTTAGGCTAATGATTCTAATATGAGGGGCAGGCTAAAATTGCTCTTCAGCCTATAAGTGTGTTTCGTTTTTTAAAAAAGCCGTTGGATTTTTATTTCCTCCGGCTTTTCACTTGTCCTAAGCTTTCCCCATAAAATTGAAACCGATAGACTTGATAGGAGTTATCTCTCTTCTATATATTGGGTCATCTCTATCTCTATATGTTTTCTCGAGTTTACATAAAATACTACTCCTTCGTGAATATAGTAGATATAAGTTGGTGTTCACTCATTAACAGGGTAACTATTTTCAATTTGATTTGCAAAACTGTGCGTTATCTCATACCTAAATGAAAAAAGATTGAGCTGTTTTTGCTTGAATATAAAGAAATTTATGACATATATAACAATAAAATTCAAATTTAAACATTTTTTTACAATGAATTATTGCAAATTATATCATAATAAGGTATAATATGTAATCATAAGAAAATATATACTATGATTTCTATCATAAAAGCCCAGCATGATTATGCAACATAGTGACCCTTATAGCACCAAATATTTGGTCTACTTCAGTATTGGACAAAACAGAGTGTTGTGATGAGATTTCTTAAGCAGAAATGCCTCTTTACGCAATTTGTAAAGAGGCATTAATTAAATTAGAGTGCAATGACTAACCAACTGAAAGGAAACTATTGGAATTTATATTTTCCAATAGTTTATGAAGAGGTTTGAAGTGTACTCTGAATAAAAACAAATTAAAAGAAGAGAGAATGTTAAAAGGACGAAGGAGGAAATTTTATGGGTCACAAGGAAAAAAAGAGGTCAAAAGTTCTGTTGAAAAATCTTACTGTTCGGTGGAAACTTTCGGTAGGATTTTTTGTTGTTTTTTTAATTCTGATGACATCAATAGGCACATCCGTATGGGGAATTAAAAATGTCAGTGATCAGATCACACTATATTCTAAATTTACCTATCCTCTAACTAGCGCAAACTTGTCTGCACAGCGAGATATGACATCTTGTCAGCGTTATTTGCTTCTTTCAATTATACAAAAGAACATTGGTGAGAATTATGAAGATTCATTGACACTTGCAGATGAAAGTGCGAAAAGTTTTAAAACAAACTTTGAAGCATTTAGCACCAATCAACGCAACAATGCAAATGATAATAATATTGCAGAAATTCAGCAAAACCTAACAAAGGCCGTTGAAGCCAGAGAGTCCATTTATAAATTGCTTAGAAGTTCAGAGCAACAAGATGCTAAAGAGGCCTACGTGGTATTTCAAAAGGATTATCTGCCAACGTTCAATAAAATTGGTGATATAATGGAGCAAATGAATGTGGTTGGTGCTGAAAAAGCACTGCAACAAAAAGAAGCCTCTCATAGAGTTGTTTTGGAGGCTTGGATTTTGTTGGCGAGTACAGTTTCAATTGCTTTACTTGTTGTTTTGGGCATGATTTTTGTTCTAACCAAAGCCATTTTAACGCCTGTTAGAGAAATTGAATCTGCTTTTCGTGAAATGGCAGAAGGAAATTTGCATGCTCAAATATCGTATGAAAGTAATGACGAACTTGGACATATGGCCAACAGCATTCGTAACACAAATGCCATGCTCAGTGCCTATATTGATGATATTTCAGCAAAGTTAGGGCAGCTTTCTAGGGGAGATATGCATATATGTATTGATTTGGATTATGTTGGTGATTTTACGGCAATTAAGACGGCAATGACAGAAACCACTACAAAACTGAATCAGACAATGCTACTAATTAATGATGCTGCCAATCAGGTGAATGCAGGTGCCGGTCAAGTTTCCGACGGAGCCCAGGCACTATCCTCCGGTACAACAGAACAGGCGGCAACCATTGAAGAACTCAATGCCTCCATAACCACAGTATCGGAACAGGCTGTTCAAAATGCCACAAACGTGAAACAAGCATCGGAGTATGTGGAACAGGCTGGACAAGGTGTAATGGAAAGCAACACCTATATGCAGCATCTGAATACATCCATGCGGGAAATTGGGGAGTCCTCTCAAAAAATTTCAAAAATCACAAAACTTGTGGAGGATATCGCTTTCCAGACCAATATTCTTGCACTTAATGCGGCAGTTGAAGCAGCACGGGCAGGCGAGGCAGGGAAGGGATTTGCAGTGGTGGCAGACGAGGTGCGTAACCTTGCAGCCAAATCTGCCGAGGCTGCAAAGCAGACTGCTGATCTAATTCAAAAATCTACGGAAACCGTTGCCGAAGGGGAACGGTTGGCCACTGAAACCCTTAAAGTACTGGATAGAGTTTCAGAAAAAGCTCAAATGGTTTCAAGTTCCATTGAACAAATTGAGTATGCTTCTATGGAGCAGGCAAGTGCCATTGAGCAGATTAGTCAAGGTCTAACTCAAGTTTCTGCCGTCGTTCAGACCAATGCAGCAACTGCAGAAGAAAGCTCAGCTGCTAGTGAGGAACTTGCGGCGCAGGCGCAAACCTTACAAGAAGAAGTTGGGAAGTTTCGTTTGCGTAAAGATGGAGGAATATATACAGTTTAATTAACCCTTGCATTGTTTTGTTCTTCCTATAATCATGAACTATTAGCTTTCTGATGATTTAAAGTACATAATTTCTGACTTTCCATGAGGACTTGTTGTCTGCAATTTGCAGGGCAAGTCCTTTTTTAAATATAAGTAAAAAACCTAGAAGATAAGGGGAGCAAATGAGACCAAGAAATATAATATGAAGAGCTAAGAATATGTTCTGAGGGGCATATGATTTCTGTCTTTTTGATATAAGTAAATAGAATTATGTTTTGAAATGATTTTGTGAAATGGCTAAGATAATTGAATGGCATAAAATGATTGCATGATAAGTTTCGTGGTAGAACAATTCATACAATTAGTGATTTTAGGCTAGTAAAATAAAAACAATGCAGTGATTGTGAATACGGCTCGAGGGGGAATTATTGATGAAGATGCACTGTATGACGCATTAAAAAGTGGTGAAATTGGGGAAACAGGTTTAGATGCCACTGTGGATGAGCCTCCCTATGACAGCGGCTTTTTGGAGTTGCCTACCTGCACGATCACTCCCCATGCAGGTGCCGCAACCTATGAAGCCAGCAGTAAAATGGGACTTATGGCGGCGCAGAATATTTTAGATATTATTCAAAAAGGAAAATGCACCTATACAGTAAACAAATAATCGGTTAAAATCTACATAAAAACATTTTAGGGGATGGTCAATGGTATGGGTGCAGTTTTAACAGTGCTGAATAAATTAATGATTATATTTTTTCTTCTCTTAATAGGATATTTCTGCCGGAAGAAAAAAATCATGGGAGATAGCTTTGTGGAGGATTTTGCGGGTTTTTTAACTCGCATTATTATTCCGTGTTTTGTGATTTCCTCTTTACAAATTGACTATACCCCTGAGCTGTTTCGGGGCGGTGCCACGGTATTTGTGGTTTGCGTGATTATGCATTTTTGGGGGCTGATTGTAGGCTGGCTTTCTTTCCGGGTTTTGAAGGTACCAGAGAAAGCCAAGGGCATTTGGATTTTTAGCTGTATGTTTGCTAATATCGGTTTTATGGGAGTGCCGGTTATTGCTATGATTTTTGGAGGGGACAGTGTGTTTTACTGCGCATTTGCCAGCTTTGCTTTTAACACAACAGCCTATACTTTGGGCGTGATTGTTTTGCAAAAGTGTGGTGACAATCCAACGCAAAGCAAGGTGGATTTTAAAAAACTGTTGGCGGCACCTGTAAATGTGGCAACACTGATAGGTCTTTTGCTCTTTCTGGGAAATATTCGTTTACCAGCACCCATCAAGGATACTGTTAGTATGGTAGGAGGGATGCTCTCGCCTTTGGCTATGATTTATATTGGCGCCATTCTTGGTAAATTTGACTTTAAGGAAACAATTACGGAAAAATGGGCATATCCTGTCTCCTTTATTCGTTTAATTTTCATGCCATTGACCTCTTACATAATATTAAAACCCTTTATTCACGATCGGTTAATTTTGGGGGTAATCGTAGTGGGATTATCAACCCCTATTGGAGCATTTTGTGCCATATTGGCGGCGGAATTTGGTGCAGATGAAGCACTGGCCAGTAAGTATATTTTCGTAACCACAGTATTATGTATTTTTACAATGCCTATCTTTTTTATGCTTTACCTTTGATGCATAGCATACTGGATGAAAAAAATAAAAAAGGTAGAAAGCAGATTGGAATATATGTACACTTAGGATCATATTAATTTATTAGGATATGCTGGTTTGGACAGAGAATTCACATTATCAAATCCCATATTATTATGTATAAAATTTTGTAAATACAAATATAATTTATAAACAGTATTGGTGAAGTACATTCTTAAATTATCCTTTTTAATGATACTAATGCATTCTGATAAGAAACAATAATGAACCATCAATTAAATATGAACCGTATGACAATAGTCTGAAACACTCCTTCGGGAGGACCGACGCGGAAAGTCAAACCATTTAACGGGTGGTATGGCGAAACTGACAGGTAAAGAAAAGGCTGTTTGACGGCACCCTGGAAAGACCATCTTAGATGGAGCCAATGAGGCGATAACCAACTGGCAAAAAGACAGAGGAAATTTACGTTAGTAAATTTTCTCTGTCTTTTTTATATCATGAACACTCAAATTTTGCTTTCTTTACAATAATTAGTTACAGAAATGTCTACCATTAAATATTCACCAAAGGCAACGATAAGATACTCTCCGTACTTTTTAAACAAAGATTGGCTGCAGCTGATACTTTTGATATATATGGACAAAGTTGAATAAGCTAGTTTTATCAATATAAGTCAAAAGGAGGGAAAGCTATGCAACAAAAAAGCACAGAGGCATTAAAGAGATCGAAAATGTCAACCATCGGGGTGATTGCATTAATTTATTCTTTCATTGCCGCCGGTGCGTTTGGTATTGAGGAAGCCATTTCTGCCAGTGGTCCCGGAGTAACCCTTGCAATGCTAATCATTTTCCCGTTTGTTTGGTCTTTTCCCCTATGCGAAATGGTTGGAGAATTAGGATCAATTTATCCCACTGAGGGTGGAATTTATTCTTGGGGTAGAGAAGCCTTTGGTGAATTTTGGGGATGGCAGGTTGGTTTATGGTCGGCTTTAACCACATGGCTTTGCCAAGCGCAATACTGTGCTTTGGTTGCAGGCTATGCTGCGAAAATCATACATCTGACACCGGCAACAGAATACATAGTTAAAGTTGTAGTAGTCGTATTGTTTTCCGTTATAAATATCATCGGTTTGGATTGGTTGGAAAAACTGGAAACTGTATTCATTGGTTTAATCTTGGTGGCTTTTGCAGTAGTGGTAGTTGTAGGCTTTATGAACTGGAATTATAATCCTGTGAAGCCATTCTTTAATGAAGACGTGGGTTTATTTCACTCTGTTGGGGATAGTATTGCCATAATTATTTGGATGTTTTGTGGTTATGAATGCATGTCAAACATGGCAGAGGAGGTTGATAACCCCCAGATTATTCCAAAGGCCATGCGTTTATCCCAGCCGTTGATTGCATTAACCTATATATTGCCCACACTGGCTGCCTTAGCTGCAATTGGTTCATGGTCTGCTTGGTCAACGGAATCAGGTGGTGGAACTGTGGGCTATGCCGATGTTTTGATTCAATACGTTGGGTCATGGGCTGGGGTGTTGTTTGTTATTGTTGCAATCATTTCAAACTGCTCCATTTTCTGCTCCTATATCGCTCATGGGTCAAGAGCATTCTTTGTTATGTCTGATGATCATATGTTCCCGAAAATCATGAAGAAAGTTGATAAAAGAGGTGTTCCAACTGTTTCCATCGTACTTCTGGCAATTTTTACAATCATTACGTGCCGTTTTGATTTTACAACCCTCGTAATGGCCACAACGCCCATTCAACTATATATTTATTTGATGCTCATTGCTTGCGTAGTAAAAATTCGAAAACGTTATCCCGTGGAAGTTAGAAGAAAAATGGGTCTTACTTATATGCCAGGTGGTTCTGTCGGTTTGGTACTTCTTTCCGGTTCTGTTTTAGCCATTTGTACTTTTGCCATTTATGCCAGTGGTATTGACTATTTTATTACAGGTTTTGCTGTTTTGTTTCTAGGTTTGCTTACGTATCCTCTTTGTAAGTGGATTTACAAAGGGAGATACCTAGATGATAGGGATACTTATCCCCTCAATCCAAAAACAAAACTTGGATTTGGCGATTTAATTGATATTGGAGTTTATACAGTTCTGTCCGGCGCAATTTCTTTAGGAGGCTCTATATTTTTGCAACTGTATGAAGGCAGTTATGGTGCAGAATACTATCTAGAGAAATATGAAAAAGGATTATTCAGTAACTTTTATGGGATGGTTTCTATGTGTAAGTGGCTTGGTCTTATCTTAATTGTGTTGGGGGTCATTGTTTGGCTAATCGGCAAGAAAACAGAGGGCCCAAAGTTGAAAGAGCTTCAGGAGTGTAGAAACAAAAAACTAGATGAGAGGATCAAAGCCTTGCATGGAATCGTTCCAGATATGAAATGAGAGTGATTTTTACAGTGTAATCAGCCGACCATTTATTCGGTTTTGATAAAAATTTTGTTTACTTTAAGGGAGGATTTTACATGAAAAAAGTAATGGTATGTGGTTGTGGGGTTCAGGGTTCCACAATTTGCCGAAAGTTGGATCAGGAGCCAAACATTGAAGAAATTGTGTGTGCAGATTATAGCCTTACAGCAGCTGAGGCAGTTTGCAAATTTATGAAAAAAGGAATACCAAAGCAGGTAGATGCATCCAATGTGGATGAAATTGTTGCGGCGGCAGAGGGATGCCAATTGATTGTCAACGTTATGCCTTTGGATTTTGGGGTGACTGTGCTTGAAGCGGCAATTCGTGTAAAGGCAAATTATCAGGATCTTGCCGCTTGTGAAAATATCGCTGACTGTGAGGATCCCAGAGATAACTGGCTGGAAGGTATCAAAATAATGTATAACGAATATGGGAAGCGGTTTGCAGAAAACGGAACCACAGCAATCATTGGAACCGGTTCTGCACCCGGTGTTATGTGTGTTATGGCCAGAAAAGCAGTCAACGAATTGGATGAATGTGACACTATTAATATGATGGTATATGAGGGAGTTGAATCTAAGCGGTTTATTCCTTATTGGTGGTCTCCCCTTGTGGCTCTTTGCGACATGGAAGAAGATGCATATGCTTTTGAAAATTGCCAACAAATTAGAACAACCCCTTTCAGCAGACCTGTGAAAAGAAGATGGAAAGAAATGGGCTATCGAGAAGTAACCTTGGTGGAACATGCCCATGATGAACCTGTTTATATTGGTTTTAATCGAAAGAAATATTTTAAAAACTGCAAAAATGCTTTTTTCAAGTATGGCGGCATTGGCATTCAGTTTGCAGAACCCATTTACAAAGCCGGACTATTATCTCGTGAAGAGAAAGAAATAAACGGAAACAAGGTTGTCCCTTTTGATTTGATACTTGCCCATGTTCCTCTAGCACCTAAGGATCCTGAGGTAATTAAAGAAATCATTGAGGAAGGCTTGATTGCTGATGAGGGTGCTTTTGTGTGTGAAGCTTATGGCCAAAAGGATGGAAAGAATGTAATGGTAGATTTGCATGTTTTTGCTCCCGGTTTGGTTGAGGCTTATGAAAAAGCAAAAATGTCAGGTGAAATGTATCTCACAGGGCAGGGAGCTTTCCTGTTTACCAAGTTGTTTGTAAATGAGCAGATTACCCAAAAAGGATTAATTTCTTCTGATATGTTGGATGATGCCCAGGTGGAGCAGTATCTTTCATGGGCAAAGGAATTGGAAATTACTTATACCATTGATATAAAAGAAGGAATTGTCTGCCAGGATTGATTTAGAAAATTTAAAAACAACTATAGGATTTTTTACAAAAAGGAGAATGATTATGACAATTCAAGAGAAGATTGAAAGAGCCAGAAAGGCTTTTGCACAAATCAGCGACTATACCCAAGAGCAAGTGGATCAATTGGTTTATGAAAGCGCAAAAATTATTTATATAAATGCAGTGCCATTGGCAAAACTGGCAGTGGAGGAAACGGGTTTGGGCAAATTTGAAGATAAAATTAGCAAAAATACAGATACAGCGGCAGTTTTTTGGGATTACTTAAAGGATAAAAAATCCGTTGGGATAATGAACGAGATTCCTGAAATGGGTATCATTGAGGTCGCACATCCAGTGGGCGTTATTGGTGCAATTACCCCAGCGACTAATCCCACAGTAACACCTCTGGGTAATTTCATGCATGCATTAAAGGGAAAAAATGCCCTTATAATTTCCCCCGCTCCCCGTGCAGAAAAAACAACAACAAGCACAGTAGAGTTGATTCGAGAGGCGTTGGAAAAAAACGGTGCACCCAAAGACTTGATTCAGGTGGTTGATGAAATCACAATTGAGCAATCCAGAGAATTGATGGAATTGTGTGATTTGGTCGTAGCAACCGGCGGGCCCGGACTCACAAAAGCTGCGTATTCCAGCGGAACACCTGCTTATGGTGTAGGCCCAGGTAACCCTCCTGTAATTTTGGATAGAGAGTATGAC
>JABNAD010000713.1_pt1 | contig 16651 bp, 19 predicted proteins | sample 7240381 | NCBI WGS metagenome assembly JABNAD01 (sample SAMN11332834, study PRJNA596920) | anaerobic digester metagenome | biome: digested sludge; isolation source: digested sewage sludge-derived enrichment culture grown on H2/CO2 | place: Germany: Goettingen
GATCCGCCAGCAACTCGGGTTCACCCGGGACTACCAGGAGATCGGCGTCCATTCGCCGGTCTGGCAGCCCCTCGGCGAGATGGTCCGGCGGGCCGTCGAGCCGCTCGACCCCCCCGGGCTCGTCGTCGATGTCGCCGATCTGGAGGTGTACGCAGATCCGATGCTCGAACGGGTTTTCTATACGCTCGTGGAGAACACCCGACGGCACGGGGGCGAGGTGACCACCTGCAGGTTCACCACCCCCTCGACGGACGATCATCTCGTGATCGTCTACACCGACGACGGGGTCGGCATCCCCACCGCGGAGAAGGACCGGATCTTCGAGCAGGGCGTAGGAAAGAACACCGGTTTCGGTCTCTTCCTCGCCCGCGAGATCCTCTCGTTCACGGGACTCGAGATCACCGAGAACGGGGTGCCGGGGACCGGCGTCCGATTCGAGATCCATGTGCCCGCGGGGTCGTTCCGACCGAGATGAGCGTCATGCCGGTCTCCTACCGTCGCCGGGCTGGCGGGGTTCGCCTGGCTCAGAGCACGGTTGCGAGGTAGCCAAGCCCGAGCAGGACGAGGCCGATCCCGCAGGCCCCCAGGACGACCCGGTACCCCCGGTCGGGGAGGAGGGTCTTTCCCCGTGCGATACCCGCTCCCACAACCAGGAGCCACCCGAGGTCCGCCGTCCAGTGGCCGGCCAGAAACGAGAGGCCGTCCCCCGGGCCGGCGGCGAGGGCCGCGGCGAGCAGGGCACCGCCGATGGTCGCCCACCAGAGCCAGAAGTAGGGGTTCGCGAGCGACGTCGCCACCCCGGCGAGGAAGGGTCCCGCCCGCTCCGGGCTCATTGCAGGCGTGAGGGTCGCCGTTCGCGCACCCGAGAGTGTCAGGGCGCCAAACCCGATGAGGGCGATCCCCCCGACGACTGCGATCACCGCCTGCTGCGAGAGGATGAGAGGGGCGAGCCCGAGCACGAGGCCGGCGGCGAGGACGGCTTCGACAAGCATGTGGCCGGCGGCCACCCGGGCACCCACGAGCGGGCCGTGCCGGACTGCCCCCGAGATGGTGGCGAGCAGGGTCGGTCCCGGGGCGAGCGCGCCGGAGAGGCCGACACCGAACCCGAGAAGGAGGGACTCGATGAGGGGCATGAGCGTGTTTGATATGGGGCGAACCACAATGAAAACCTGGTGTCGATGACGGAGGCCAGGACCCTCGGGGCGGTGATCGGACAGACCCTCCACGACCTCGGTGTCGGGGTCGTGACCTGGGTGCCCGGTCTCGGGGTTACAGCCTGTGCGGAGGCGTACGGAGGAGCCGCAGGCCGATCGGTGCCCCCGTCGTTTCACGAGGAGGTCGCGGTCGGGTGCGGACACGGCGCTGCCCTTGCAGGTACCCGCTCGGCGGTCGCGATCAAGACCCACGGGCTCTTCAAGGCCGCAAACGCGGTCTCGGACGCGCTCTTCTGCGGTACGACGGCAGCCTTCGTCCTTGTCGTCGTCGACGACCTGTCCGGGATTCAGTCGGACAGCATCGTGGCCGCAGGCCCCGTGCTCGACGCCCTCGAGGTTCCCTGGATCTCTTCAGGACCCGCGACGATCGGGCCTGATCTCTCGGAGGCCGCGACCCGGTCCGAGTCCCTCGGGTTGCCGGTCGCACTCGTGGTGGACGTCGCCGAGGTCTCCTCGCCAGCTGTCGGCCTCCGCTCCCGGCCGATACCGCTCTCCCCGCCATCGTTCCGGCGGGACCCCGCCCGACACCTGCTCATTCCACCCCTGGTCCGCCACCAGCGCACGGCCCTCACGTCACGCCTGGCCGGCGACGCACCCCCGCCATCCCCGTCCCTGCCGAGGGTCCCGGAGGGCGTGCCTCCCAGCTGGCGACCGGCACTCGAGCGGTACGGGCCGGTCTTCGACGCCTTCGTGGAGCACCGCCCCTCGTTCGTCGCCGGGGACATCGGGCTCTCGAGCTGTTACGGGTTGCCACCCTACGATGCGATCGACGCCGTGAGCTACATGGGCGGGGCCGTGCCGATCGCCCTCGGCGCGTCCCTCTCCGGCCATGACGACGCATGGGCCGTGACCGGTGATTTTTCGTTCGTGGCCGCCGGTCACCTCGGCCTCCTCGAGGCGGTCGCCCGCGATCTCCCGCTGCGGGTGCTCCTTCTCGCGAACGGAATGGCCGAGACCACCGGCGGCCAGCCGGTCACGACGGCGACTCTCGGTCGCGTCCTCGCCGGCTATCATGATGCGATCGTGTCGCTCGAGGACCCGCTTGAACAGGCAGCCTGCCGCGAAGCCCTGGAGCAGGCACGGGCCCGCGACGGCCTCTCGATCGTGGTCGCCCGTTACGCCGCTCCATGAACCGGACCCCCCTCCCTCCGGTCACGATCGCCCTCGATCCCGGCCCGGCCTCATGGCTCCTCCGGCAGCAGCTCCGCCGCGTCGCGGAGGCTGTCGGTGCCGAACCCCTCGATCCGGTTGTCCCGATCGCAGGCCCGTTCCGGTTCGAGGACGGCATCGGGCTCGGCGCCGTTCGAGATGCGGTCGGGGCTACCCTCCCCGACCTGCCCTTTCTCGCCTGTGAGCTCGAAGGCCTTGTCGCCCGACGGTCGGGAACGGGCGGAACGATCGGGGCAGTGGCCCGACCTTCGGTCGAGCTCGTGGCGGTCGCCGTCGCGATCGAAGAGGCGCTTGCAGGGCTCGGTGGTTTGCTCGACCCGCCCGTGGAGCGCTATCTCGTCCCGGCGGCCCGGATCGAAGGCGAGGCGCCGTTCGCCGCGGCAGGAGAGAGCGCTGGCCTCCTCCGCCCCCCCTGGCACCGCCGTCTCCTCGGGTGCTTTCGGCCTCCACCTCCACCCGTCCGTCTCCCCCGGCTTCGTCGCCCGCTCGACTCGACGCGCCTCCTGGTCCTGGTCGGCGATCGACCGCATGCGGGCCTCGACCTCGCCCTTCGCCGCTGGCTCAGGGCTGCCGAGCTCCCTGACCGGTCCATCAGGGGCGAGGCTCTCCGGCACTACCGGCAGGCGCGGGGATACGAACTCGTCGCCCCCGCCTTCACCGGACACGGCGAGACGTGGCTCCTCGGTGACCTTCACCTCGGGCACCGTGATATCTCCCTCTACTGCGCGCGCCCCTTCCTCAGCGGCGACCCGGCAGAGCAGGACCGGGTCCTGGTCCAGAACTGGAACCATACGGTCCTCCCCGACGATCGGGCCCTCCTCCTCGGGGACGTCTGCGCCTCTCCGGACCCCGATGCCTACCGGGCGGCCATCGCGAGTCTTTCGGGGAGGCTCGAGCTTGTCCGGGGCAACCACGACCCTGTCCTTCCGGGGCTCGTTTCCCATCTCCTGCTCGAGGCCGATGGGCAGCGGTTCCTCGCGGTCCACGACCCGGCCGATGCGCCTGCCGACTTCGACGGATGGGTGATCCACGGCCATCACCACGATGCCGACCTCGAGCGGTTCCCATTTTTTGACCCCGTCTCTCGCCGGGTGAACGTCTCGGTCGAGACGGCGGGGTACTCCCCCGTCCCCCTCTCCCTCCTCTGCCGCCTGGCCGGTGAGGGATCAGGTCGGCTCACTCTCAGGGCTATCAACCCTGCCTGATCGTCCCGGCCACGTCCTCGCCGGCGAGGGCCTGGATCGCACGGGCGTAGCACCGGGCCTGGAACTCGAGGTCAGCGACCCCGATCGACTCGTCCGGCTCGTGGGAGGTGTCCGGGGTGCCGGGCCTGAGGGGTCCGAATGCAACCGTGTTCGGGAGCGACTTTGCATAGGTCGTGTACCCGACCGACCGCGGGGAGGCGGTTCGGTCTCCGGTCTCCTCCTGGTAGATCTCCAGAAGGGAACTGACGAGCGGCCCTTCGGGGTCGACCCGGAGAGGTGGGAGGAGGTCGACGACGCTCGCATTCCATTCCCGGGCCGATGCGGTTCCGTTCACGGCCTCCCAGGCCCCCTCGCTGGTCAGAGGGGCCGGGAAGCGAATGTCCAGGGCGAGCGTCGCTGTTCCGTTCGCCACCCGACAGGCGCCGAGGTTCACGCTGACGTCGGGGTCTGCGAGCCCGACAATCCCCCCATCGGGGGCCCGGTTGAAGGTCGCGTTCAGGGAGCTCACGATATCGCGCTCGTCCCCCGCAAGGTGTACCCGGTCGAGGGCGGCGGCGAGCCTGACCAGGGCGTTCACCCCGAGTTCGGGTTCGCTCCCGTGACCGGCGGTACCGTTCGCCCGGACCCGGACCCGCCGCCCGTCCACCCGGGCCGAACAGCCGGCGTCTCCGAGGATGGCGGCGACCTCTCCCGGCGACGCTGCCTCGAGCACCGCCTCAGCCCGGTCAGGCACCACGTTCGGGCGGACCCACCCTCGAGCGAGAGGAGGGCCACCGGGCCTTTGGCCGGCTCGACTGTGCGCGACCAGTTCGCCCAGAGGAGCCCCTTCTCCGCGTAGACGACCGGGAAGTCACCGTCAGGCGAGAACCCTGCAACCGGGTCCGGCTCGACCTCCCGGTAGAACCTGATCGTAGCGTCGTCCGTCTCTTCATCAGTCCCGGCGATGATCCGGACTTTTTTCTCGAGGGGAACACCGGAATCGTGGAGGGCGGCGAGGGCGTGGAGCGCGGCGACCATCGGCCCCTTGTCATCGAGCACCCCCCTGCCGTAGAGGCGCCCGTCGATCACCTCACCCCACGGGCTCCGTGTCCACCCATCGCCGGCGGGCACCGTGTCGAGGTGCCCGAGGACCGCGATGTACTCGTCCCCGTTTCCCAGCTCAACGTACCCGATCCGCCTGTCCAGGGACACGGTCTTGAGGCCGAGCCTCTCAGCGAGGGCGAGATAGGCATCGAGGGCACGGGCGGGCCCGCCCGGCACGTCGGCGGACGAGGGTACGGCCACGAGCGAGAGCGTGTCGTTCACGATCGCGTCGCGGTGCGCCTCGAGGGTTACGTCGAACGGGTCGCGCGTCGGCGGCGTGGTGCAGCCGGTGGCGAGCAGGAGGGAGAGCACGAGCATCATCAGCACGATCGCACGGTTCATCGTATCTGCCCCGAATCGTCCCTGGAACTGTTGCCCGCCCACCCTCGGTACAGGCCCGCGCAGGTGCTACCTCGGCAGGTTCCCGAACGACGCCTCATCTCGTAACAGGGTTGCCGTCCCCCCATGGCGATGCATCGCTCTGCAGGAGAGAATGGGTGAGCGGAGCCGAGGACTCCGTCACCTGCGGGGTCGTCGTCCGCACAGGAGGAACCCACCACGTCACCGTCCCTCATGAGGAGAAGAGGTGGCCGAGCTCCACCCGCTGCCAGTCCCGGTCCACGACCTTGACCCAGAGCGTACGGGTCTTTGGAAGGAAGGTCACCTGGTGTGTGGAGGAGTACGGGTATCCCCCGAGGAGGTCGTGGTGGAAGGTCGCGCCGCCGTCCTGGAGCAGCACGTCGCGGATCCGGACCATCTCCTCGCCGTCGATCGCCCCCCGGTGCTGCTCGGTGAGGTTGAGGAGGTTGCTGTACCGTGTAGTCGAGTGCTCCGCCGGGGATGCCGCGAGGCGCCACGACGGGTCGACGAAGTGGTTCGCGGCCGCGATGCACCCATCGCCCTCGCGCCGCTTGATGTCGTAGACCGTCTCCTCGTACGAATAGGCCACGTCCGGCCCGGCTGCATTCACTATCCAGGCCACGTCCGTGCGCTGGGACGAGATGCCGGCATCGAGCCCTTCCATGTCGGAGTAGTCGAGCATCAGGCGAAAGAACTCCGAGATGAGATCGGGCCTGCCTGCGATCGAGAGTACACCGCCCGAGTCGGCCGCGTTGTCGTCGGCGATGAAGAGGCCGGCGCTGTTCATCAGGGTCTCGGGGCGGGTACCGGCCGGGCCGAAGGTCGCGACCCCGTTGGACCCGTCGGTCGGGTTGTAGACGACGAGGGTGTAGTACGGGTCGAAGACCGAGAACACGTCGGGCAGGTCGTAGTTGCGGGAGAGGACGACCGAGCCGTCACGGGTGTAGTTCCCCCACGCGGCCAGGAATGAGCACCCTGTCTGCAGGCGGGGCATCATGGCGAAGAAGATGGGCCCCTCGTACAGGATCGCCACGTCCGCCTCGGAGAGGCCGGACGTCTCGGCCATGCCGGCCTGCAACTCCTTCATCCGCTTTGGCTGGAGCGCAGTCGCCTCCTTCGCGTCGTCGCGAAGCGCGCCAGTGGAATAGCCCCGTTCCGTGAGGTTCGCGACGAGCATCGCGTGCTCACCCCGGAGTTCGTCCTTCATCAGTTCCCCGTACTGTCGCCCCATATCGTAAAACGAGCCCGAAAGGACGACGACGGGGTACGAGCCGGCCTGGTAGCGTGTGCCGTTCTCGAAGGTCGCGCACTGTGCGAGTTCCCCAGGGAACGTCCCGGAAGCCCCCGAACTCCCCGAAGAGAGGGCGATTGCGGTGACCGGAACGATGAGTGCCAGGGCCAGGAGAAGAGAGACGAGTTTCACAGGTCAACTTCATCGTCTGCGGATTAATGTCCATTTATTCTATTCGAATGGGCGGAGGATCGGGGGGCCTGTTGTGCTGCGTCGCTGGATCGAGCTGCTGTCCTCTTCGGCTCCGTCCTGGTGAAACCGGGGCACGGTCCACCCCGGTCCCGCAGATCCCGGCAGCAGGACGGCCGACCGTTCGAGGTCGGGGTGATCCACGGTGTGAACAATGCCGAGGTTCTTATACCGGGGCGTCCTTTAATAGCCAGCAGTTTTTCAGCTGTTGGAAAGCATCATGTACAACTCGAATTTTGGCGGTCGTTCCGACCGCCCACGTGAGATGACGAAGGTCATCTGTTCAGACTGTGGAAAGGAGTGCGAGGTCCCGTTCAAGCCGACCGAGGGCCGCCCTGTCTACTGCCAGGAGTGCCTCCCCAAGCACCGGCGCCCCCGGTTCTAAGATCCTCATACCTCCTTTCACATTTTTTCCCGTTCCCTGCACGAGAGGGGACCGGGCGCTCCGGGCCGATGTCTCGAGCCGGCGTCTCCGGATCGATCCCGCCGGTATTATCCGTGCGTCCTGTAACCTATTAGACAAAGGAGGCATCTCCTGTGCGAACATCACTGTATCTCCTGTCAATCGGCCTGGTTCTGGCCTGTTGTGTATCTCCCGCTCTCGCGGCAACCCCGATCGGCGGTTCTGTCGGCGCGTTCAACGTCAAGTGCCCCGTCGACGGCGCCACCGTCTGGTTCGATGGTGAAGACAAGGGTACGATCTCCAACGGAATGTTGATGGTCCCGGTCTACGCGACCGGCACCCCGTATCAGACGTATCGGGTCGAGGCGGACGGGTACGAACCGTACCTCTCCATGCTCCCTGTATACCCGAGCGGCGGGCAGATCGTCGACCTCGAGGTGAGCCTGGTCAAGTCGCCGATCGGCGGCCAGACCGGGACGTTCCGGTTCACCTGCAACGTCGAGGGGGCCTACGTCTTCATGGACGGCAGCTTCCAGGGCGTCATCCAGGACGGTGCGCTCTCGGTCCCGGTCTATACGACCGGCACCCCGTTCAAGCGGTACTCGGTCCAGGCGTCCGGGTACCTCTCAGCGAACGGCGCGATCCCGCGCGCACCGTCTCCAAACGAGATCGTCACCATCCCGGTGAGCCTGGTCCCGCGCGAGACTCCGACCCCGATCGGCGGCGACCGCGGTGCGTATCTGATCTACTGCCAGGTGGAGGGCGCGATGGTCTCTCTTGACGGCGACAGCGTCGGGACGGTCCAGAACGGCGAGGTCTTCGCTCCCGTCTACGTCACCGGCACGCCCTACAAGACCCTCAAGGTGACGGCGAGCGGGTACGAGCCCTACTCGGCCCCGATCTCCCAATACCCCGGCAAGGGAGAGATCGTGCACCTCTACGCCTTCCTCGAGCCTCTGCCACCCGCGACGACGGTGGCACCGATCGGCGGTGACATGGGCGCCTACCTCGTTCACTCGAACGCCGAGGGCGCGAACGTCTACTTCGATGCCGACCTCAAGGGGCAGATCGCGAACGGCGTCCTGAATGTCCCGGTCTACGTGACCGGCACACCCTACCGGACCTGGTCAATCGTGAAGGACGGCTACGCGACCTTCAACGGCACGATCAGCACCTACCCGGCAAAGGGTGAGACGATCGACCTCCAGGCCACGCTGACCCTGCTCCCGACGACAGTCCCCACCACGGCGGCAACGACGGCGGCAACCACCACGGCGAAGTCCCCGCTCTCCGCGGTGGGGATCGCCGGTGCGCTCGCCGGGCTGGCCCTCTTCGGCCTTGCAGCACGGCGCCGGTAACCTTCTCAACCCTATTTTTCGCGGACTTTCTGGTGGCACGCCGCCCCGTCATCGTTCGGTCTTTCTGACGGCCAGGTACACCCCGGTGCAGACGAGGGTCGCCCCGGCGAGATGGAAGAGTGTCACCACCTCTCCGAGAAGGAGGCTCCCGAGGACAATCCCGGAGACCGGCACCAGGTTGTAAAAGACCGCGGTGCGGGAGGGGCCGAGCACCGCAACGCCCCGGTTCCACCAGATGAAACCGAGGACTGAGCAGAGAGTGGCAAGGAAGAGGAGTGCCGCCCAGACGATCGGGGATTCAGGCAGCATGGGCCCGATCGCGCCCGCGGACTCCACCAGCGCCAGCGGGAGGACGAGCGCCGTGCTGACGAAATAGGCATACGCGGTGACCGTCACCGCCGGGTATCGGCGGAAGAGGCGTCGGCCCGCGACCGAGTAGACCGCCCAGCAGATGACCGCTGCGAAGAGCAGGAGGTCTCCCCGGTTGAGACTGAGGGCGAGGAGGGTCTCCGGAGATCCGTTCGAGACCACGAACAGGACGCCGACGAACGAAAGGACGACGCCGAGCCACTGGAGGTGTCCGAGCCGTTCGCGGAGGAGGAGGGCGGCCAGCAGTGCCGTCAGCACCGGGTTCATCGCTCCGATCAGGGTGCCGTTCACCGCGCCAGTCGACTCGAGGCCGAGAAAGAAGAGGACGTTGAACCCGAAGACACCCGAAAGCCCCAGGAAGATCATAGCCGGAAGATCTGCGCGCGCCACCGTCCGTGTCCCACGAGGGGATGCGGCCAGGACGAGTCCGAGACAGAGCGAGGCGAGGATGGACCTCGTTGCAACCGCGGAAAAAGGGGTCATCTCACCGGCGACGTAACGGCCCGCGACGTATGCCGCGCCCCACACCAGCCCGACAAAAACGAGCCTTACGGCGACCTCTGTCTCGTCCCGTCCCGCCATCCGTCAGGTACGGTCGACTCCGCCTTAGATACGGGTTCCGTCGTCGAACCCGGGTGAGGGAAAAACCCTATGTTTATCACGCCCGACGGACGACCTATACGAAATGACAGATCAGCCCAGACCGAAGGCCGGGCGGAACCAGTCCACCAAGCGGAAGGGTCCGGCGAAACCGGCCGATGAGCCGGGGACGGCCCTCTGGAAGAAGGTCCTCTTCGTCTCGGTCGGCGTCCTCTTCGTCGTCCTGATGGTCGTCTCCTCGATGGGGACGAGCTGGCTCAACATGTTCCAGACGGTGAAGACCGGGTCCGTTGTCCTGACCGACCTCACCATCCGCGACGATCAGAACCGGCCGATCCTGACCACCAGCCAGACTGTCTACTCCAATGCGATCAAGGAGAACCGGTCTGTCTTCCTCGTCTCGCCGTTTGTGATCGATGCGGGTCTCCCGTTCAACGGGACCATGAAGACCATCCCGATCGTCGCGCCGAGCAGCGGAGCCAACTACACACTCTTCGGCCAGGAGTACGACGCCATCTCGATGGGCGTCGTCGGGATGCACCCGGGCGGGACCAAGTCGATCCGGCTCGATGCCAACGTCACCGAGGAACAGAACTATACAGCAGAGCAGTTCGACCAGCTCGGCGGTGACTTCGCCAACGCCACAATCGGAGACGAGATGGTCCTCGCGTTCGCCGAGAACCCGGCATCGCTCTCCGACAACACCACCACCCCGAGCTATGCGCTCAGGACGACGCACGTGGTGAGCAAGACCGAGGATTCGCTGATGCTCTCCTTCAGCCACGCGGTGGCTGACCTGACCCTTTCCCAGGTCCAGACGGCCTGAACTCCTCCCTTTTTTGTGCTCACCGGTCCTGCGGATTTGACCGGGAGCCCGGGGCGTCTCTCCGGTCAGCCTGGCCTCTCACACATTCTCGGCGAGCAGTGCGGTCTGGAAGAACTCCGTCACCCGCTTCCGGTACGCCTCGGGATCCTGCCCGAACGCCCCGGTGTGCGTCGCGCCCGGCACGACCCAGAGCTCGGCCCTCCCCGGCCCTGCCGCCTCCACGAACGCGGTGCCATACGAAGCTTCGTCGGGCTCCTGTCCAGCGGCCACCAGGAGCAGACGGGCGTTCGGCGCGCCAGCGATGGCCTCCACCATCGGGACGGGAGGCACCTCGCCAGTGAAGGCCCCGGTCGCAGTGTACATCAGGCGTGTCACCCCGCTCCGAAGAAGCCCTTCCCGACCGGGGACGGCGAGGAACTCGGCGGTGCACCGGTGGGTAGCTCCGTCGGCGGCAACCGCGGATAGGGACGGTGTCGCGTTCAGCGCCCCGAGCAGGACCTCTCCCCCGAGTGAGAGGCCGAGCCCCCCGATCGTGCGCACTCCCTCCTGCGCCTCGAGGTAGGCGACGGCAGCCCGGACGTCACGGGTGCCCTCCCACCCGAAGGCGTTTCCGCTCCCCCCGCTCGCCCCGTGTCCGCGGAGATCCGGGGCGAGCACCCCGTAGCCGGCGTCGCGGAGCATCTCCGCGTGTCCCCGGATGCCCTCGCGGGAGTCCGTGGCGCCGTGGAGGAGGACGATCGCGGCCCCGTTCCTCGAGGGGGCGTACCAGGCGACGAGCGGGACCCCATCGTCGGCCGTCAGATTGACCTCTGTGAAGCCCTCGGGTGGCGCACCAACCCGGGTGGGGTGGGGGAGCGAGGCGAACGCGGCAAAACCGATCGGAAGGGCAACGTAGAGGACGAGGACCGCTGCAACGAGGGCGACCCCGGCGTATCTCAGGAGTCGGGAGATGCGAGACATGGTGCCCCGTATGCTCCCAAAATAATAAGATTCTCTATTTGACCGTGCGCGACTCGCCGGCCAGGCCCGTCCCGCCCCGCATATCTCCGACGAGGCTGGCTGTCTCGTCCGCCACACGGACGAGTCGCAACCACATGTTCAGGGCGGCGCGGAGCGAGGGGATATCAGGCGCCGTCACCACGAGTTCGAGGGTGTCGGTATTGACGAGCCTCAGCGAGGCGGACGACCGCATCCCCTCCTCGTCGACGAGCTCGGGTTCGAGCGCGGCAAGGTGGGCGGCAGCTCTCGGCGTCGAGAAGCGGAAGATAGCCCGGTGCCGGTCAGGTGTCGTCACCGGCGGCTCCCCCCTCGGGAACGAGCCGCAGGCGGTACTGGAGGCGCTGGGGCCCGTCGTATCCAAGGTCCCACCCGTCGTCGAGCTGGCCGGCATCGAGCCCTGGTGGGAGCTGGTCACGCACCCAGCCCGCGGCAAGAAGTCTTCGGTCGAAGGAGCCGGCACGCACCCGCTCCTCGTGGGCGGTGACCCGGTACGAGGGCCCGGGCTCGCCGTCCTGGAAGATACGAAGCCGGAGACCGTCCGTCTCCAGAATAAAGAGTGAGAGTGTGCGGTCGAGTGTGACGAGTTCGCGCAGGCCTGTCTTGCCCCGCGCCATGTATCGCCCCTCGAGTGCGAACGCGAGCCCGCGCGCGAGCGCCCGTATCCCGGGCGCCGCCTTGCGCGAGGTCGAGACCAGGGTCATCGAGCTTTCAGCTCTTTGATCCCGGCCCCGCGCTCCTTGAAGAGGATCCTGTGCCCGCAGTACGGGCAGCGCACGTTGACATCAATCTCAACCCTGTGCTTGCACCGCGCGCATTTGTAGCTGGCGGCCATGGAGAGGTTATACCCCCTTGAGCATCCTCTCGATCGTCCGGACTGCGACCGCCTGGACGGGCGTCTGCGGCACGTACGCGCCGCCCGCGAACGTGAACCCGCACTTGCGACATGTCCAGATGCCGGTCCCCTTCCGCTGGACTGCGAACGTATCGCAGCGCTCACAGCGGTGGAGCGCGTTCGTGACCTTCTCCATCTCGTTGACGCGCTTCCGGATGAACCGTCCATACCGGGGTCCGAAACGACCGGCGCTCCCGGTGACTTTTCCCTTTGCCTTGTGCTTCCTCTGTGAACGTGCCATTGTCCTCTTCCCTCGAATTGCAGTCTTTATGTATCAGCTCTCTGGCCTAATATATCTGTTTGAGCTTCTTCACGTCGGCGTCGCCCTTTGAGAGGCGGTTCACCAGCGCGTAGAAGTCGTCCTGGATCCCGGCAGGAATCCGTACGACGCAGATCCAGGACCCGTCTTTCTGCCACTCCTCCTGCTCGATCGTCGCGGCGGCAGCGATATCCGCGTAGGCCCGTGCCGCGTTGTCGGGTGGAATCCTGACGGCGAGGCGGAGCTCTTCGAACCGGATCGGGAGGATCGGCCGGAGGGCCTTCACCGTCTCTTTCACGAGAACGTCGAGGTGGCGCGTCGGATCGATCCCCACTCGTGCTTCCTCCATCGCCATCTCGATCCGCTTTGCCGGGTGCGGCAGGCCCGTCTGGGGGTTGACCGCGTTCCGCGCGATGAACGTGACCACCTGCTTTCGCTTCTCGGCGATCATCTGGCGCCGCTGTTCGGCGGTCAGCTGGATCTCGCCCTTCTTGATGATCTGGGGGGCGACCTCCTCGAAGACGGTCGAGTGAAAGGCCTTCTTCAACGCCTCGTCGGACGCACGCTCCGCACGCGAGGCGTTCTCGAAGACGAAGAGGGCAGCGACCACGTCCTCGAGGTCGACCTCCTCCCCGTGGCGGTACCGGCTCGCCTGGTCGGGGTCAACCAGCAGTTCGAACCGCTCTCCGTGGCTCTCCAGTCGCGCGACGACGGCCTGGTCCAGGGGGATCATCGTCGTCCCTACGCCGCGTCCTTCTCGATCAGGTCGACGTACCCGGCAACCTCTTCGCGGGACATCTTCCTGAAGGCGGGCACCTCGTCGGCGACCACGCCGATCTCGACCATGTTGACGTCGAACTTCCCCTCGGTCGCCGCGTGGAGCGCCTTGAGCCCGAGCAGGATCGCGTCCTGGAGCGTGAGGTCGGGCCGGTACTCCTCCTCGAAGACCTTCATCACCGAGTTCCTGCCGATCCCGATCCCGGTCGCCTTGTACTCGAGGAGCGTCCCCGAGGGGTCTGTCTCGAAGAGCCGGAACTGGCCCTCCGAACGGCCGGCGATCAGGAGGGCCGTGCCGTACGGCCGGGCCCCGCCGAACTGGGTGTAGGTCTGCATGTGGTCGCAGAGCTTCTTGGCGAGCATCTCCACGTCCATCTCCTCGTCATACGAGACTCGGTTGATCTGGCTCTCGATCCGCGCGCGGTCGACGAGCGAGCGTGCGTCGCCGACGAGCCCGGAGGAGGCCACCCCGATGTGGTCGTCGATCCTGAAGATCTTCTCAATCGAGCTCGGCTCCAGCAGGTTCGAGTTGACGCGCTTGTCGACGAGAAGAACGATGCCGTCCTTCCCCTTGATACCGATCGCGGTGGTGCCGCGCTTGACCGCCTCCCGGGCATATTCGACCTGGTAGAGCCGGCCGTCGGGCGAGAAGACGGTGATCGCCCGGTCGTATCCCATCTGGTATTGTGGCTGCATTATCTGTCCTCAGGATGAATGGTCTCGAAGTGTAATACGTTCTCCCCTTTATAATCATGCACGATAGCATCGACCCGTTCCGCCCCGATCCGGACGCGGCACGGGCTTCCCTCGCTGCCATCGCCCCCGAGGTCGACAGGTTCCGGGGCCGGGACGATCCTGTCGCGGAGGCTCCGGATCGTGCCCGAGGTCGCCCTGGGGTGGAGGGCGATGCGCTGCCCCTCGACCCCGGTGATCGTGGCGATGGCCGCGATCAACCGTTCCTCCTCCCCGCGCCGACAGCGGACCATCGCGTACCCGGGCATGACGGCGACGACGGCCTGGTCGATCCGGGCCGCCCCCTGGTCCCCGAAGAGGCCGGTGACGGCCTCACCGATCGCCAGGTAGAGCGGCTTTCCCTCGAGCCGGACGTACGGTGGGGCGGTACGGACGAGCAGGTAGCGCCGGTCCTGCCGCAGTGTCGGGGGGCGAGGCTTCATTCGACCACCTGCACGGGGGTCTTCGGAGCCAGGAGTCTGTCGACCCCGGATAGGGCCGCATCGACCCCTTCATGGTCCAGGCCGAAGAGCCCGCCGAGGGCGGCGGCGGCGCGCGGTGCCCGGAGCTCGAGGCAGGAGCGGGCCCCCGAACCGAGCACGAGCGGAAATCCATAGCGGTTGTGGAGCACGAGCACGTCGGCATAGCGGCGGAGGACCGACTGACGGGTGGACCCCCGTTCCTGGATGAGCGGGGCGAGGAGCAGCTCGACGGCCACCCCCCGTTCGGCCGCTGTCCTGGCTGCGACGTGGTCGAAGGCGTTCTTCCTGCAGAGGTGGACTCCCGATAGGGCGTGCACCCCCGGCAGCGAGGCGGCCGCCCGGTTGAACGGCCCATCGCCGAGCTGGAGGGTCACGAAGGCGCCCGGCGGCGCCTTACGAATGGCGGAGATCGCCCGGTTCGGGTTGGGCGCCTCGATTGACACCCCCGGAATCACCCGTACGCCGCCGAACGATCCTGCCGGCGCCCCGACGGCGACGATCGCCTGAAAACCGAGAGCGCCCGCTTCGCGTGCCATCCGCTCAAGGGTGGTGTCTCCGTTGATGTGGGTGCGGGCGTCGGTCCGCATAAAAAAGGGGGTTACTTGCCCCGGTTCGCGTGCGAGCGGAGCGAGGGGCGGTTCTTCTCGGTTCCACGGCCCTTGCGGCGCATCCCGCGGCCCTTCTGCCCGGCGCTGGTCTTGCCGCGCTCGGCCCGGCCACGCTGGGTTGTCCGGCCCATCCAGGCGAGCTGCGGATCCGCGAGGATTGCCGGGTGGTGACCGTCGACCAGGATCACCTCGAACCACTTCTGGCGGCCGTCCTGGCCAACCCAGTAGGAGTTGAGGACCTCCATGTTCGGGAACCGGTTCGAGGCGCGCTCCTCGGCGATCCGCTGGAGCGACTTGCCCGGGGTCGCACGGCGAATTCCCATGTTCGCCGTCCGGCGCCCGCGGACGTACCGCGACATCCGTCGGCCACCGCGCCGGACCTTCGCCCGGACCACGATGACGCCCTGCTTGGCCTTGTACCCGAGTGACCGGGCCCGGTCAAGCCGTGTCGGCCGCGCGATACGGACCACGGTCCCCTCCCGCCGCCAGAGCTGCATGCGCTCCCAGAGGAGGGCCGAGACGCCCGTCTCTTCGGGCTTCTTCCAGGCCTCCCTGATATAACTGTAGACTGATCTCGACATTGCGATCACCAGAGGTTCAGCGGATAGACCGCCACATTCCTTCTCGGGACGGATCCCGAGTGCCTTTATATCTCAGTGCGAGGGGTCTTTAAGGCTGCGCCCCGGGAAACCCCTTCACCTTCTCCACAACGCGGATTGCGTCGATCCTGGTGACCGGGTACTGGCCCTTGTCGTCCTTCTCGGCCGATTTCACCATGTCCCAGACCGTGAGCAACGCGGCCGAGACTCCAACGAGCGCCTCCATCTCGACCCCCGTCCGGCCGGTGGTGGCGACCTCCACGATCGCCTCTATCCAGTCCTCCTCCTGCTCGAAGTCGACGCGGATCGAGCCGATCGGGATCGGGTGGCACATCGGGATGGTCCTCGAGGTGTCTTTCACGGCGAGGACGGCGGCCACGCGAGCGGTGGCGAGCACGTTCCCCTTCACGACGGTTCCTCCGGCGATCGCTTTCAGGGTCTCGGGCCGGAGATGGATCCGTCCTGCCGCCCGTGCCCGTCGTGCGACCTCGTCCTTCGCCGTGATGTCGACCATCCGGGCGGCCCCCCCTTCGATATGCGTGAACTCAGGCATCCTGGCTCCCTCCATACAGTACATCCGGCAGCCGTGTAAGCATGTCGGAGGCGAAGAGGCCGGCAGTCCTGCCGCAGGCCGCCTCCTCGCCGGCCAATCCGGCTGCAAACGCCCCGGCGATGGCTGCCTCGAACGGGGGAAGGCGGCAGAGGAGCGCGCCGATCACGCCCGCGAGCACGTCGCCCGTTCCTCCAACGGTCATCGCGGAGGTGCCGGTTTGATTGAACCGGACGCGCTCGCCGTCCGAGACGATGTCGACCGGCCCCTTTAAAAGGACCACCCCTTCCGTGGCCGCACGCCGCACGGCCCGGGCCCGGGCTGCAATCCCGTCCTCCGGAAGCGGTCCGAAGGTCCGGGCAAACTCACCTGCATGGGGGGTGTAGACCGTCTTGCGGGCCACCGGGAGGGGGAGGCGAAGTGCGTCGGCGTCCACCACGGCGCGCCTGCAGGACGGGGCCAGTCCGGCGGCGATACCGGCCGATCCTGGTCCAAGGCCGTTCCCCATCACCACCGCGTCTGACCGCTCCGCTTCGCCGGACAGCCGTTCGAGGGCCTCGTGCCAGCCGTCCGCACCCTCCACCGGGATGGTGATCACGTCGGGGTACGGGAGCGGGGCCGGTGTCGCGATGAGGACGATGTCGGCACCGGCCCGGAGCGCGGCGAGCCCGGCGAGGTACGGGGC
>JABNAD010000714.1_pt1 | contig 16650 bp, 9 predicted proteins | sample 7240381 | NCBI WGS metagenome assembly JABNAD01 (sample SAMN11332834, study PRJNA596920) | anaerobic digester metagenome | biome: digested sludge; isolation source: digested sewage sludge-derived enrichment culture grown on H2/CO2 | place: Germany: Goettingen
GCCCTTAACCTGGTAACCACACCCGGAAACAAGGGTAAACTTGTCAAAATATTTGGGACACTCGAAAATTACTTTTCACAGCCGGGCGTTAAGAACCTGACCGGTTACTGGCTCGATGGCAACGGAATTATCCCCGCCACCGGTTTCTTTACTGAAGAATTCAACCAGACCCTCGGTTCATTTACTGAATATAGTGTACTCGGCGATCAGAAATGGTTCGGCGATACCTACGACGGCGGATGCGTAACGATGACCGGATTCGTTTCGCCCAACTATTTTGCCAATGAAGACTGGCTGATTTCACCGGTGATTTCACTGGCCGGAAAAACAGGCGTTGAACTGATGTTCCGCGAAGCGGTTAACTTTGTCAATAATATGGACGACGTCAAAGTATTTGTATCAACCGACTACAGCGGTAGTGGCGATCCCAATGAAGCCACCTGGACCCAGCTGACCGGCTTTACAAGAAGCACCGGAAACAACTGGACCTTTGTGAATACCAGTCAGATAAGCCTGGCCAGCTGGGAAGGTTCAGACATCCGGATCGCTTTCAAATACATCAGTACCACCAGTAAAGCCGGCACCTGGGAAATCAGCCGGGTGGTTGTAAGTTCGAACTAAGCTTTCGCTGAATATTGTTTAAAGGTCATCCAAACGGGTGGCCTTTTTTTATGCCGGGCTTACCCGGATAATCATCAACCAAATGGCCTATCTGTGCCAAAAACCGGACTTTCGTTTCAGCCCTGCATTGCATTTGCCTGCACCATTTCCTCCAGCGGCAGCAGAGCCTGTATGGCCTGCGAAACCGTTTGCACCTCCCTGAAACTCAGGCTGAGTTTATTGTTGTTTTCCTTCATGCGGACCTTGCGGTGATCGGTCTGGATAAACTGCAATACCGTGGAGAAAATATTGCTTTGGTAAAAAGGAGAATCCTGATTTGAAATAAACGTGGCCGACAGAAATCCATTACGGAGGCTGATTTTCTCAAATCCCAGTTTGCGGGCCATACGGCGCAGCCGGATGGTATTGAGCAGTTCCTGGGTTTGCGCCGGCACCGGTCCAAACCTGTCAATCAGTTTTTCCTGGAATTTCAGCAGGTCTTCCTCTGCTTCAAGACCGTCAAGCTCTTTATACAGACTCAGCCTTTCGGTGATGTTGGTCACGTAACTGTCAGGGAGCATGATTTCGAGATCGGTTTCGATCAGGCATTCCCTGACAAACTCTTTTTGTACAGGAATTTCATCGCGGTATAGCTCCTTAAAGTCGGTTTCTTTAAGTTCCATAATCGCTTCGTCGAGAATGCGCTGATACATTTCAAAACCGATTTCGGAGATAAAACCGCTTTGTTCCGCTCCAAGAATATTCCCGGCGCCGCGTATGTCGAGGTCGCGCATGGCAATGTTGAACCCGCTGCCCAGCTCAGAGAACTCCTCAATGGCTTTCAGCCTCTTACGGGCTTCATCGGTGAGTACCGAAAGCGGAGGGGCCAGCAGATAACAGAATGCTTTTTTATTGGTCCGCCCCACCCTTCCCCTGAGCTGATGCAGGTCGCTCAGCCCGTAATTCTGGGCTTCATTGATGATAATGGTATTTACATTGGGGATATCAAGCCCCGATTCAATGATGGTTGTCGCTATCAGGATATCATAATATCCTTCCACAAAATCGAGCATGATCTTTTCCAGCCTATGACCTTCCATCTGCCCGTGCCCGATGGCGATTTTTGCATCCGGCACCAGCCGCTGAATCATGCCCGCCACCTCGATGATGTTGTTTACCCTGTTGTGCACAAAGAACACCTGTCCGCTCCGTGAGAGTTCAAAATGGATGGCATCCCTGATGATTTCCTCATTAAAGGTATGCAGCTCGGTCTGAACCGGATAGCGGTTGGGTGGAGGTGTATTGATCACGCTCAGGTCGCGCGCACCCATCAGCGAAAACTGCAGTGTCCGCGGAATGGGTGTGGCCGTCAGGGTCAGGGTATCGACATTCACCTTTAGTTTTTTCAGCTTTTCCTTTGTGGCCACGCCAAACTTCTGCTCCTCGTCGATAATCATCAGGCCGAGGTCTTTGAATTTCACATCCTGGCTTACCAGCCGGTGCGTCCCGATCAGGATGTCAATTTTTCCCGCCTCCAGATCTTTCAATGTGCTGTTCTGTTGTTTGGCGCTCTTGAACCGGTTGATGTAATCCACCCTGCACGGAAACTCTTTCAGGCGTTCGCTGAAGGTGCGGTAATGCTGCAAAGCCAGAATTGTTGTAGGCACAAGCACTGCCACCTGCTTGCTGTCGGCTACCGCCTTAAATGCCGCACGTACGGCAATTTCGGTTTTACCGAAACCCACATCCCCGCATACCAGGCGGTCCATGGGATAGGACTTCTCCATATCGCGCTTGACGTCCGCCGTTGACTTTACCTGATCAGGGGTATCCTCATAGATAAAAGATGCCTCTAGCTCATGCTGCATGTAGGTATCCGGATTGAAGTTAAAGCCGTCCGCAGCCTTTCGTTCGGCGTAGAGTTTGATCAGATCCTTGGCGATATCCTTTACCCTTTGCTTGGTTTTGCTCTTCAGTTTGTTCCAGGCATTGGATCCCAGTTTGTTGAGCGACGGCACCGTGCCTTCCTTGCCAACATATTTCGAGATGCGGTGCAGCGAATGAATGCTCACATAAAGAATATCGTTGTTCTGATAAATCAGCCGGATGGCCTCCTGCTGCCTGCCATTGTTTTCAATCTTTTCCAGACCGTCGAACCGCCCCACCCCATGATCGATATGTGTTACATAATCACCGGGCTGCAGGTCATAAATCTCTTTCATGGTGATGGCCTGCTTGCCGGCGAATCCATCGCGAATGCGGTATTTATGATAACGGTCGAAAATCTGGTGATCGGTATAGCAGGCCAGCTTATTCCCCCGGTCGATAAAGCCTTCATGCAATGAAAGGTTGACCAGATCGTAGTTCAGGTCAGCACCGGCCATGCCCCGGTTGGCTTTCAGATCGCCGAAGATGGTCTGAATCCGTTCAGTCTGCTTTGGATTGTCAGCCAGAATAAGGTTTGTGATCCCATTCCGGCTGTTTTCATCGAGGTTCTGCAGCAGCAGGTCAAAATTCTTGTTGAAAGAAGGCTGTGGTTGCATGCTGAACTCAATCTGGCCGCTTTCCTTAATCAGGAAATGGCTGCCGATCTCGATCAGCGGGTGGGAAAGGATGTCACTCTTAAAACTTTCTGCATTCACAAAAAGCTCACCAGGCTCCAGATGCTTGATATCGGGCGAGAGTTCTGCGAAAGCCTTTTCAGCTTTCTCAAACTCTTTGGCGATGCGGTCGGTGGCAAACGCCAGGTCGCGCACCCAAACCACGGCATTCCGGCCGATATAGGAAAGGAAAGGCTCCCGTTTTTCCTGCAGGGCCCTGTCCTGCACGTTGGGCGTAATGGTGATGTGATCGAGCCGGTCGATGGATAATTGCGTTCCGGGGTCGAAGGTACGGATGGACTCCACGTCATCTCCGAAAAATTCGATCCGGTATGGCCGGTCGTTGGTATAGGAAAACACGTCGATGATCCCGCCGCGCAGCGCGTACTCCCCCGGCTCAACAACAAAATCGACCCGCTCAAAACCGTATTCAGCCAGCAGGTCAATGACGAAATCAATAGAGAGGCTTTCGCCCAGTCCCATTCTGAGGGTATTTTTCTTCAGGTATGCTTTACTGACCACTTTTTCGGCCAGCGCTTCGGGATAGGTAACCACCAGGCTGCCACCCTCACGGGTACCTATGCGCTTCATCACCTCGGTACGCGACAAAACATTGATATTGTCGGTCTTTTCTATTTCGTAAGGCCGGCGGTAGGTGGTGGGGAAGAAAAGCACCTTCTTTTTGTGGAAAGGCACTTCCTGTTCTCCCATAAGATTTTCAAGATCGTTGAAAAAATAAGCGGCTTCTTCCTTTTCGGGAAGGATTATCAAATGAAGCGGGCCAGAATTGGTAAACACCGCGGAAGCCACCACGGCAGCGGCGGAGCCTGCCATCCCTTTCAGGTGCATCCTGAACGTTTCTTTTGAATTGCATAAAACACCCAAAGCCGCAACAGCCTCGTTGTTGCGGTAGTGTTCAGTCAGTTGGGAAGCTTTCACGGCTTGCCGTTTTAAATGAAGGCTGCAAAGTTAGTTAAAATGTGCGTTTCATCAGGATACTACTGAAACGCCCGGCTGAGCGGCGGAATCCGGGATTGCCGTTTATCAACTATACAATTGCTTATTTATCCGGCCGGAAAGTATCGGAAAATCAGGCCCAACTGTAAAATAAACAGGAAAGCCGGAGTACCCGGGACTGACAGGTCTGTTTCCGTATGGCCTGATCTCCAGAAAACTTATTTCTTTCGTTTCCCCTTGCGGTATTTTTCTTCGTCCTTTTCCGCCTGTTCAATCAGTGAGCGCCAGTCTTTGGGGCTTTCGACGGCAAGGTCAACGATCGCTTCATAATCCTGACGGCCGATATTGAGCACCTGTATCTCCTTTTCCATAAAGGCTTCGATGGCATCAAGCAGGGGCTTTTCTTCATTACTGCAGAAAGATACCGCCGTACCCCGCCGGTTGCCGCGTCCGGTGCGGCCCACACGGTGCACGTAGTTCTCCGCCTTTTCGGGCAGGTCGTAATTCACCACGTATTCCACATCCGGAATATCAATGCCTCTGGCTGTTACATCCGTAGCAATCAACACTTTGAATAAGCCTTCCCTGAACTGGCTCAGGGTGGCAAACCGCGTTTTCTGTTCCACATCGCCATGCATAACGCGGCTTTGGATGCCCACCCGCTCAAGGGCGGCACGGACCCGTTCGGCCCTGACCTTTGTTCGCACAAAAACCAGAATTTTACTTTCAGGATGATCATTGATCATGCGTTCGAGAAAGAAGCGCTTGTCGTCCATGCCGATAAAGGCCACGCTGTGGTCAACATTCCTGGATACCGGGTCTTTGGGTGAAATCTGAATGCGGATGGCATTTTTCACCAGGGAATAGGCCAGCTTTTTAATTTCAGGATTGATGGTTGCTGAAAAGAAGAGGGTTTGCCTGCGGGCAGGAAGTTTTGTAACCAGTTGCCTGATGTCGTTGATGAACCCCAGATCAAGCATATGGTCGGCTTCGTCCAGCACCAGTATCTGCACCTGGTCCACAGAGAGGTATCCCTGGCTGGCCAGGTCAAACATACGGCCGGGTGTGGCAACAAGGATATCTATCCCCTGGTTGAGCCTTTCAATCTGTGGTTCCTGTTCCACCCCTCCGAATACAGAAAGCGTTTTGATTCCACTGCCCTTGCCAAGGGTATTGAATACCGAGGTAATCTGCCGGGCCAGTTCACGGGTGGGAACCATTACCAGGCACCGGATCCCCGCTTCAAGTCGCTTGTTGCGCAACAGTATGTTCAGAATCGGGATAACGAAGGCTGCGGTTTTACCCGTTCCGGTCTGGGCAATGGCCAGCACATCCTCACCGCGCAGCACGGGCGGTATTGCCCTGAACTGTATATCGGTAGGACGGGTAAAGCCTGCCGCGGCCAGGTTTCTCTTTATGACCGGTTCAAAATTCGAGTCTTCAAATTTCATAAAATCAACTGTAGTGAATTGGTACTGACGATTACAGGCCGCTCAGGTTTTCAATAAGACCGTGAAAGTTAAAACGCAGTAGGCCGCATCAGAGAATGGTGAAATTGTCCCAGTCAAGTCCCACGGCAAACCGTTGCCTGAAGGAAGTCAGTTCGGTGTAATCAAGCAGTGCGGTATCCATGTAGCTTTTATTTGCCGGTGCATTCACCTGATAACGGCCTTTAAAATCAAGCACCATAGAGTTGCCGCTGTGGGGAATGCCTTTTCCGTCTTTGCCTATGCGGTTCACCCCGATGCAATATGCCTGATTTTCGATGGCACGCGCCGTAAGCAGCGATTTCCACACATAGCTGCGGCTGGCCGGCCAGTTGGCCACATAAATCAACAAGTCATATTCGTATTGTCCATCGATCAGGCGGTTTTTGCTCCAAACAGGGAAACGGAGATCGTAGCAGATCAACGGGCGGATCTTCCAGCCTTTCAGGGTAACCACCAGGGGCTTTTCACCGGCCGTAAAGTATTCCTGCTCATTTCCCATCCTGAAAAGATGCCGTTTATCGGTATATTCGAAACTGCCGTCGGGGCGCATCCAGATCAGCCGGTTGTAGAATTTTCCCTTCTCTTTAATGGCGATGCTGCCGGTAATCACGCAATCGAGCTTTGAGGCGTGGTTGGACATCCACTGCATAATAATCCCATTCATGGGCTCTGCTACCTTGGCTGCATCCATCACAAAGCCTGTGGCAAACATCTCGGGAAGCACGATCAGATCGGTTTGCCCGCCCAGTTGGGCAACCTCCCTGTCAAAATACTCCAGATTTTTCAGCTTATCAGCCCAGACCAGCGAAGCCTGAATGATTGAAACGCGCAAATATCCTGTTGGTTTCATATATTTAAAGATTAGTGAACATCTATCCTTCCATACGGGAATTATATCCTGCACAGAATTTCTGCTGCCTTTTCAAGAGTTTCCGTGGTTTTGGCAAAGCAGAACCTGAGCACTTTGTTGTCTTCCTGGTTATGGTAAAAAGGCGATACCGGAACAGAGGCAATCTTAAACTCCCGGGTCAGCCGCTCGGCGAAGGCTGTTTCCTTTTCATCACTTATTTTGCTGTAGTTGAGCAACTGAAAATAAGTACCTGAAGCCGGCACCGCCTTAAACCTTGACCCTTTTATGAGGTTGAGGAATAAATCGCGCTTCTCCTGGTAAAAACTACCAAGGTGATTATAATGTTCAGGATTTCGCAGATACTCAGCAATCGCATGCTGTACCGGCGTATTTACCGCAAAAACCACAAACTGGTGCACTTTGCGGAATTCGGCGGTAAGCTGAGGCGGAGCCAATACAAACCCGCACTTCCAGCCGGTGGCATGAAATGTTTTTCCAAAGGAGCCTACCAGCAGACTTCTCGAAGCAAGCCCGGGATACCGGCAAATGCTTTCATGGGTATGCCCGTCGAAAATCAGGTGTTCATAAACCTCGTCGCTGAGCACAAGGATATCCCTGTTTTTCAGCAGGGTATCAAGTTTCTTAAGGTCTTTGGCCTTAATGATGGTACCGGTGGGATTGTGCGGCGAATTGATGATGATCATGCGGGTACGGCCGCTGATCAGCGCCGGGAAAGTATCCCAGTTGATGGAATAATCCGGCGCCTGAAGCCGGGCGTACTTCACCATGCCCCCTTGCAGCATCACGGCCGGTGCATAGCTGTCGTAAGCAGGCTCCAGTACGACCACTTCATCTCCCGGACGAATAAAAGCCGAGATAATGGAGAACAGCCCCTGGGTCGCACCCGCGGTGATGGTCACTTCCGTTTCAGGATGGTATTTGACGCCGTATCTGGTTTCAAACATTTCCGATATCCCTTCGCGCAGCGGAAGTATGCCGGGCATGGGCGCATACTGGTTCAATCCCTTCTTCATATAGCTGTTCACGAGCTTGATCAGCTCTTCCGAAACAGGGAAATCGGGGAAACCCTGCGAAAGGTTAATGGCGTTGTGCTCCCTGGCCAATGCCGACATCACAGCAAAAATACTGGTGCCGGTAAACGGCAGCTTGGAGATCAGGCTGCCGGTATAATTTTCCATAATTATTAAAATTGATCACAGGCAAATATAATAAAATATGAATGCCGTGCGCGAAACTGCAAAATTCATTTAACCCGGATTAAGCATTTGACTATGTTTAAACGATTAGGTGTTTTTAATCAGCATTGCACTGAACAAACACTACACCGGGGATGCCCTCACAGAATCAAAAGTTCAGCGCTTCCTGGCTAACAGTTGATTAATTCGGGTTTAACAAAAGATGCCACAGGGGATTGCTGTTGGTTTCTTATCTTTGCCTGACGGGGTAATTGAATCCCGGAGGATTGCATCACAACCAAAATCTCCCGAATATGTCACAGGAAGGCAGGAAACTTTTTCTACTGGATGCCATGGCGCTGATCTACAGGGCCTATTACGCCCTGAACAAAAACCCGCGCATCACCTCAAAAGGATTGAACACTTCGGCCATTCTGGGCTTTGCCAACGCGCTGTATGATGTGATCAGAAATGAAAAGCCCACACACATCGGAGTTGCCTTCGACACCCACGCCCCCACCGTCAGGCACGAAGACTTTTCAGCATACAAGGCCAACCGCGAAGCCATGCCTGAAGACATCTCCGCAGCCATCCCCTACATCATGCAACTCATCAGGGGCTTCAATATCCCCATCCTCGCTGTTGACGGGTATGAAGCCGACGACGTGATAGGCACCCTTGCCAAACAGGCCGAAAAAAAGGGCTTTACCGTTTACATGATGACGCCCGACAAGGATTTTGGCCAGCTTGTGAGTGATCATATCCTTCAGTACAAGCCCGGAAAACCAGGAGAAGACCCTGTAATTATGGGCGTGAAAGAGGTCTGCGATAAATTCGGGGTAAAACGCCCTGACCAGGTAATAGATATGCTGGGCCTCTGGGGCGATGCCTCCGACAACATCCCCGGCATTCCGGGTGTGGGCGAAGTAACCGCCCGAAACCTGCTGAAAGACTTTGACAATGTGGAAAACCTGATTGAGAACGCTGAGAAAATTGATAAAGCCGGACTTCGCGAAAAGGTAAAAACTTTCGGACAGCAGGCGCTGATGTCGAAGCAGCTGGCAACCATCATCCTGGATGTACCCGTAACTTTTGAGGAGGATGCGCTGAAACTGACGCCTCCGGATATCAATAAGCTGAAAACCCTTTTCGAGGAGATTGAGTTCAGGACCTTCGCCAAACGGGTGTTTACCGATCTGGAAAAGGGAAGTCCGCCCGCCGGTAAACAAGCCGCCGATCTTTTCGCTTCGGCCGGAGAACCCCTTGAAACCTTATCAACCCTCACTAACATCGGACAGGTACCTCATGCATATCACCTGGCTGATACACCTGAAAAAAGGAAGGCGCTGATAGCTCACCTCGGAAAATCAGGCATGTTTTGTTTTGATACTGAAACAACAGGGCTGGATGCCAACAATGTGGAGCTTGTCGGCATGTCGTTTGCCACCAAACCGGGGGAAGCCTGGTTTGTTCCGGTGCCCGATCAGTATTCCGAAGCCGTTGAGATTGTAAAGGAGTTTGCCGGGGTATTTGCCGATGAATCCATCGGTAAAACAGGACAAAATATAAAATATGACATTTCCGTGCTGAAATGGTATGAGATCAATGTGAACGGGCCGCTTTTCGATACCATGATTGCCCATTATCTGATTGAGCCGGACATGCGCCACAATATGGACTTTCTGGCACGCACCTATCTGAATTATGAGCCCGTTTCCATCGAATCGCTCATCGGCAAAAAGGGGAAAAGCCAGTTGAGCATGCGTGACGCAGACCCGGAAAAACTGAAAGATTATGCCTGCGAAGACGCCGATATAACCCTGCAACTGAGAATCGCCCTGGAACCACTGCTGACAGAAACCGGTACAAGGGCCCTGTTCGATGAAATCGAAATGCCGCTGGTGAAGGTGCTGGCCGCAATGGAAGCCGAGGGTGTGAAAATTGACTCCGGAAACCTGAACCAGTTCTCGGAACAGCTTGAGAAGGAGATTGCCGAAGTGGAAAAAGAAATTTACCGCCTTGCAGGAGAAGCATTCAACATCGCCTCTCCAAAACAACTCGGTGAGATCATTTTCGATAGGATGCAACTGTCGGACAATCCCAAACAGACCAAAACCAAGCAACATTCCACCAGCGAAGATGTGCTTCAGAAGCTTATCAACAAGCATCCCATTATCCAACAGATTCTGGATTACCGCTCACTTACCAAGCTAAAATCAACCTATGTGGATACCCTGCCATTGCTGGTTAATCCAAGAACCGGCAGGATACACACTTCATACAATCAGGCTGTAGCCTCCACGGGCCGGCTGAGTTCCAACAATCCCAACCTGCAGAATATCCCCATCAGGACGGAACGCGGACGGGAAATCAGGAAAGCTTTTGTACCCAGGAATGACAAATTTGTGCTGCTTTCGGCCGACTACTCTCAGATAGAGTTGCGGCTGATCGCCCACATCAGCGGGGATGAAGCCATGCAGGAAGCATTTCGCCATGGTATCGACATTCATACTGCCACGGCGGGCAGAATTTATAACACAGACATCAGCGAAGTGACCAAAGAGATGCGCCGCAATGCAAAAACGGTAAACTTCGGCATTATTTACGGCATCTCAGCTTTCGGCCTTTCGGAACGCCTTAACATCCCCCGCAGGGAGGCTGCCGACATCATCAGTCAGTATTTTGAACGTTTTGCCGGCATCAAGCGCTATATGGATGAAATTATCGCCTTTGCACGGGAGAATGGTTACGTGGAAACCATTAAAAAACGGCGGCGCTACCTGCGCGACATCAATTCAGGCAATGCAATCGTGAGGGGTTTTGCCGAGCGAAATGCCATCAATGCACCGATTCAGGGATCATCGGCAGACATGATCAAAATTGCCATGATCAGCATACAGCAGGAGTTTGAGCGCCTGAAACTGAAATCGCGCATGATTATGCAGGTGCACGATGAGTTGGTTTTCGATGTGCATCAGGATGAAGTGGAAACGGTTAAACCGGTGATTGAACACCTGATGAAGTCGGCAATTAAACTGAATGTCCCTGTTGAGGTGGAAATGAGCACCGGCAGCAACTGGCTGGAAGCGCATTAAACCAACCCGACTGAAACGGAAAAACCCATCCGCCTGATGCTTTCGCTGTTTGAGGAACAGGCAAAATCGGTATGTTTGCGTGTTAAAAAACGCAGGCATGAAATTATTTCTCTCAGCAATTCTGTTCCCCCTCTGCTTATCGGCATTTTCCCAGTCCGCTGCTGACTATGTCAATCCCTTTATTGGCACCGATCACATGGGCCACACCTATCCCGGGGCAAGCGTTCCTTTTGGCATGGTTCAGCTGAGCCCTGATACGGATACGGTTCCCTATTCAACGGGGGCAGGATACAACAAGGAAGTATATGCGTATTGTGCAGGATATCAATACAATGATAATACCATCTGTGGATTCAGCCATACCCATTTTTCGGGAACCGGGCACAGCGACCTGGGCGATTTTCTGCTGATGCCGGCTACCGGGCCGCTCAAACTGAATCCGGGAACGAAAGATAATCCGGAATCCGGGTACCGCAGCCGCTTTTCGCATGATCGGGAGTCCGCTTCACCGGGTTATTATTCAGTGATGCTGGATGATTATGGAATCATGGCTGAACTCTCGGCTACGGAAAGGGTCGGGGCACACCGTTATACTCCTCAATACCAGGGCGATATAAATCTTATCCTCGATATGTCGGCCGGCATCTACAACTATCCCGGCAAAAACACCTGGCAGTTTATCCGTGTGGAAAACGACACACTCGTTACCGGATATCGCCAGACACGTGGCTGGGCGCGCACCCGGACGATGTACTTTGCCATGGTCTTTTCCAAACCGCTGGTACGTTACGGCCATGAAAACGGGGAAGAGATTATTTACCGTGGATTTTACAGAAAATTTAATAAAAAGGATAATTTTCCCGAGATGGCCGGGAAAGACATTACGGCCTGGTTCAGATTCAGCATGCAGGCCGGAGAACAGCTTACCGTAAGGGTAGCGTTGTCGCCGGTCAGTACCTCGGGCGCGCTTAATAACCTGAAAACCGAAGCGCCCCGTCCCGATTTCGATCTGATAAGGCGGCAGGCACATAAACGGTGGAATGAAGAATTAAGCCGGATTCAGGTGGAGGGATCGCTTAAAGTAAAACAAAATTTCTACACCAGCCTTTATCACGCTTTCCTCTCTCCAACCATTTATATGGATGTTGATGGCAAATACCGGGGGCTTGACCAGAATATCCATCAGGCGGAAGGGTTTACCAATTATTCCACCTTCTCCCTGTGGGACACCTACAGGGCGCTGCATCCGCTTTTTACCCTCGTGCAACAGGAGAGGACATCCTCCATGATCCGTTCCATGCTTGCCCACCGGAAGCAAAGCGTGCACGGCATCCTGCCGGTGTGGTCGCACCACGCCAATGAGAACTGGTGCATGACGGGCTACCATGCCGTACCGGTCATTGCTGATGCCTATTTAAAAGGGATCGTCGGGTTTGATGTTGCAGAAGCACTGGAAGCCATGGACGCCAGCGCCACGTATGCCGCATACGACGGAATCGGGGAATATATGCAATATGGTTACGCGCCGGCTGATCTTACCGGCAATTCCGCGACCAAAACCCTGGAATATGCTTACGACGACTGGTGCATTGCCCGTGCGGCCGAAAAAGCAGGGCATAGGGGACTTGCAGGGATATACAACCGCAGGGCCCGCTCGTTTGAGAATATTTATGACCGCTCCACCGGCTTTATGCGGCCCCGCCTGTCGGACGGATCCTGGCAGAAGGAGTTTGATCCGTTGAAAACCGAGGGGCAGGGCTTTATCGAAGGCAATGCCTGGAATTATTCACTCTACGTACCTCACGACCCTGCTCAGCTGATCGCATGGGCCGGCGGCAACCAACCATTTATCCGGCACCTCGACAGCCTGTTTACCATGAAGCTGGATGAAAAGCATATAGAGGACTCTGAAGACATTGATAAACGCGGAATCATCGGGAACTATGTTCACGGAAACGAGCCCAGCCATCATGTGCCTTACCTGTACAACTATGCAGGCGCGCCGTGGATCACACAACAACGTGTGCATCAGATAATGGACAGTTTATACGATCCTGTACCCGGTGGATTGCCCGGTAACGACGACTGCGGACAGATGTCGGCATGGTATATTTTCAGCGCCCTGGGCTTTTACCCTGTGTGTCCCGGCAGTAATGAATACGTGCTGGGAAGCCCTTCGGTAAGCCATGCCGAAATACATCTTGAAAACGGCAAAACCTTCGCCATTCAAACGAAAGGGCTGAGCGGGAAAAATATCTTCGTTAAAAAAATCACCCTGAACGGCAAACCCTGGTCCAGGCTCTATATCAGACACGAAGACATCATGGCAGGGGGAGAAATGGTGTTCGAAATGAGCAGTAAACCTGCAAAAACAACGGTTCCTGAAAGTGATCTGCCCGGCAAAAGCTTCTGACTTGTAAGTAACTGACACCATATTATAAACCTTTTAAACCTTTCGCCGGCAATGATGCAGGTGCATGCAGCCGTGCTGCTCCCTTTTGTCTCTGAGACTTTAAACTGAGGATTGATTGCACAGCGTGAATCCGCTGACATGTGCCATTTATCAAAAAAACCGGCCTGAACCTTTGCCGGATCACAATTTAGCATTATATTTGTTATCAGGCGTTAAGTCCAGGAAGAGCACTCTAGACCAAAGATGCCTGAATGTCACCCTCCCGGCTGTCTGATTACGGATTCACCCATGAAAATCTAATTAAAAATCTTATACCATGAAAAAGTTATTTTACCTGCTGATTGTTTACGGGCTGATGATGCCTTTCGCCGGCGCCCAGAAACCGATCACCTTCGAGGATGACAGCCAGACATTCGGGAATGTGGATTTTCCGGGGATTTGGGTAAGTATCCCCGAAGCATCAACAGAAAAAGTATTGTCAAGCTGGATTAAAAATATTCAGAAGGGAACAAAATCAAAAGTCGTTACCAATGGAATGGATGCATCCCTGTTCGGGGCATTGATCAGGAGTGTTTATGAAGGCCCCGTCAATATCGAAAGCCGTGTAAGAAATCAGGATAGCCTGGTATTGCTTTTTGCCGGTGTGGAACTCAGAAGGGGTGAATTCGCTGAAAAAGGGACAAAGGAGTACGACAAGCTGAAAGCGTATCTGAAAAATTTTGCAAAATCGGAATACCTGAAGGTTGCTGAAGAGCAACTTTCGAGGGAGGAATCGAAACTGAAGGACCTTGAAAAAGAGCTTTCAGGCACCCGCAAGGGTAAAGAAAAAATGGAAAAAGCGGTACAATCTTCAAATAACACCATTGCCGCCGAAAATGACAAAATCGCTTCCCTCAGGAAACAGTTGTCGGTTACTGATGAAAACATCGACCATATTTCCTCAAAACTGAGCATTACGGAAGATCCTGAAGCAAAGAAATCTTGGCAATCAGAGATGAAGGCTGCCCAAAAGAAGAAAAAAGGTCAGCTGAAATCAATCAATGCTTCTGAAAATAAGATTGCAAAAGCCAAAGATAAAATCAGGGACACAAAAAACAATATTGACCTCAACCTGGGTACTCAGGACCAGATCAGTGTAAGTGTGAACGAGCAGAAAATGGTTGTGTTAAAATACCAGAATAAAGTAAAAACCATAAAAAGTTATTAGCATCGTTCCCTGCATTGCATAAGATTCTCCGGCCAAAAGGGGCTGACGCATTGATTTTTCAGCTTAAAATTTTCTCCGTGCCTGTTGCGAAACAGCGCTGACCGGTGGTTACAGGCAGGATGATACCAAAACTGTGCAAAGACGGGCACAATGACAGTTTTTTTGTACATCGTTTCCCCGGTCAACAATGATTATTCCGGATTTTGGAATCAACCGCCGCAACAAAACGAATTGCCATATTTGACTAAATTTACCGCGTAATTTCAAATCATCCGGCAATGCAATTAAGTTTTCCATTGATAATCCATTGTCCTCACTGCAATCAGAGGCATACCAGAACAAATCTCATGTCAGGAAATACCTTTGGCGGGATTTTCTGGAGCGACGGGAGTTATTTTGCCCCGATGCTGCCCGATCTGCCGGTATTTACACGTTGCACAGGCTGCGGTGAAATACTGAATATTTTTAAAGCCAAGCATGAAGAAGCCGGGAGTTGGGAAGAAGCCGACGACCTGCCGGCGGTCACTCACCTCTCCCCTGAGGATATAAAGGAAGCCATAAAAAGCGGGCGCTTTAAGGATACTGAAGAGATGATCTATCTTCGCCGCAGGCTATGGTGGTCAATGAATGATCATCCATATGGAGATGAGACGCCCACGGCCACTGAAATTACAGGGGAGTACCGTGAAAATGCCATCGCACTGATGAGCCTGCTCAGCGGAGAAAGCAACGGGGACCCGATTACAAAGGCTGAGCTATACAGAAATCTCGGCGATTATGAAATGTGTCTAAAAATACTCATGAAAATCAATGAACCATCATTAAATACGCAGAAGAATCAGATCGAAGAGGCCTGCCGGAAAAGAATCAGCAGCACCATCCGGTTTAATTATTCATAAACCAAGCGTAAAAAGCGGATTACCATCCGCGGAAATTATAGCCATGAAATTTTGAAAATCGCTCCTCTTATTGTACATTCGCAGCAATTAAAGTTTGTGTAATTAATACACTTACAATCACATTTCCGGTGGATCCGGAATTCATAAAACATTCATAATATGCGTTATAACAACGATAAGCGTGTGGTAATGACCCTGGATGCAGGGGGCACCAATTTTGTATTCTGCGCCGTACAGGGCGAGCAGGAAATAATTGATCCCATCAGCATCCCTGCCGATGGAGATAAGTTGGAGATCGTGCTGAATAAAATCATTCAGGGATTCAATGAGGTGAAAGCCAAACTGAATGTGCAGCCCGTAGCCATCAGTTTTTGCTTTCCCGGGCCCGCGGAATATGAACTCGGGATTATCGGGGATCTGGAGAACCTGCCTACTTTCCGGGGAGGGGTAGCGCTGGGGCCCATGCTTGAGGAGAAATTCGGCATTCCGGTATTTATCAACAACGACGGAGACCTTTTTGCGCTTGGTGAAGCCATTGCCGGCCTTCTGCCCGACATCAACCAGCGAATCAGCAGCAGCAACAGTCCGAAAACTTACCAGAACCTGCTCGGAGTGACGTTCGGAACAGGATTCGGCGGGGGGATTGTCAGCCGTGGCCAGCTTTTCCTTGGCGACAACTCGGCCCAGGGCGAAATCAACCGCATGCGGAACAAACTGCATACCAACGCCAGTGTTGAAGAAAATGTCAGTATCCGTGGCGTAAAACGCATTTATTGCCGGGAAACCGGCCTGACTTATGAAACCTGTCCGGAACCCCGTACGATCTTCGAAATAGGCATGGGTTTGCGTGAAGGGAACAAGGAGGCGGCCATTCTGGCTTTTCACCGCATGGCTGAAGTGGCCGGCGATGCCATCGCCAACGCCATCACCCTGATTGACGGGCTGGTGGTTATCGGTGGCGGTCTGGCCGGCGCCTATCCCCTGTTCCTTCAGCGGCTGGTAGATGAAATGAATACCAACCTGACAACCATGGTAGGTACTGCGCTCGACCGTATGGAAATCAAGGCATTTAACCTTGAGGATGAAGGAGAGTTTCAGCGTTTCTATGAAGGTGACACCCGCGAAATCAAGGTTCCTTTCAGCTCAAACCGGATCAAATATGATCCCATGAAAAGAATCGGGGTCGGAATCAGCCGGCTGGGAACATCCAGGGCCGTTTCCATCGGTGCTTATGCCTTTGCATTATCCAAACTCGGCAACCCCTGATCCGGGTGTTACGAAAATGGTCAGAGGCCGTCTCATAATCGAGGCGGTCTTTTTTTTATTTTAAGATTGGAAATAGG
>JABNAD010000715.1_pt1 | contig 16644 bp, 13 predicted proteins | sample 7240381 | NCBI WGS metagenome assembly JABNAD01 (sample SAMN11332834, study PRJNA596920) | anaerobic digester metagenome | biome: digested sludge; isolation source: digested sewage sludge-derived enrichment culture grown on H2/CO2 | place: Germany: Goettingen
TCGTCAATATAATCATTATTTGAATTGTGGTACATTTACGGATGAGCAAAAAAATGGACATATCGGAACTAAAAGTCATACGGTATAAATGACTCTTTAATAAAGAGTACATCATGTTTTAAGCTAATCAATGGCTAAAGAAGGCCCGACAATTTGCATTTCATTTTCAGCAAAAATCTTTGCTATTTCTTCAGAAGAGGGTTCATGATCCAATGCCGACATGGCTAAAAAGAAGTTCTCTAATTTTCCGGCAGGTTGCACAAACACGGTCATTTTCCCTTCTTCGGAAACCTGTGTCCATGCATGGGGAACCTTCCGGGGGAGAAAAATACTGTCGCCAATGACCAGATGGTACTTTTCGTCCCCAACCTGAAAATAGTATGCACCTTCAAGTACATAAAAGAATTCATCCTGATTGTGATGAATATGCAAGGGAGTACCTTTGCCCTGAGAGAGCGAAGTTTGTTCAAAAATTGCCAGCTCTCCATTGGTATCATCCCCGGAAACTTTAACATCCAGTACATTGGCGTTTACCCCCCTTAATTTGATATGCCCATGAATCCTGCCTTCCCCTGCCCTAATTATAAAACCGTTATCAAAACCCTGGATTTTCCTTATCGTTTCAGGCAAAGCAAAAAACGGAGTAAATATCAAAGAGATGATAGATGCTATAAAATTTCCCCTTTTCATCTTATTCCTGATTTAACGAATACAAGTGTTTTTCCCAAACGATTATTTAATCTTGCTGAAACAAAGTTTCATTGTTCTTTATTAAGTGAATAAAAATAACAATATAAGGAATTCGCATGTTCATTTCATTGATATACAATTATTTACTTTAACATATCATTAACATAAATTCTCCGGAATTTCACATCCTTTTAAATTCTTTCGCCTCATCACTCTCCGCCTTTCTCCGACCTCCGGCTTCTGATATCCGGATTATGACCACCAATCAGTTGTTCCAAATTTTTTACTTTTTCCTTTCGCCTTCTGTGTTCCTTTTGGCTAACTTTGCTAAAAACCGGAATTTATGGGCATGATCTCCATTGAAGGTATGGAATTCTTTTCGTACCACGGCCATTTTAAGGAAGAGCAGGTCATCGGCACCCGCTTTATGATTGACCTGTTTATTCAGGTGGATACCAGCCGCGCCGAACGCAGCGACAGTCTGCACGATACGGTTAACTACCTGTCCGTGTACCAGACCGTTAAACAGGAGATGGAACAGAAATCCCACCTGCTGGAACATGTAGCCCACCGCATCCTGAAAGCGGTGCATGCCCGTTTTCCGGATGTGACCGATGCCGAGGTGAAGATTTCCAAACTGAATCCTCCCCTGGGCGGCAAAATTGACCGGGTTTGTGTAACCCTGAGCAGCGATGACATTTATGAGTGAAAAACAAGCCACCCTGAAAACCTGTCCGCGATGCGGCAAAACCTTTGAGTGCCTGCATGCACCGGGGTGCTGGTGTTTCGACTACAGCATAAGTCCTGAAAACCTTGAAAAATTAAAGCTTGAATACGATAACTGCCTATGTCCCGGCTGCCTGCCCGCATACGGGAAAAAGAAGGATAAAGAGGCGGCAACCCCAACTGATTGATTTACTGTATTTTTTACAGGAGATCTTTTGCATTCGTTTTTTTGGAATTTTTGTATATTTGCAACCCCAAAGGGTCTCGTGGCCGAGTGGCTAGGCAGAGGTCTGCAAAACCTTCTACAGCGGTTCGAATCCGCTCGAGACCTCCAAAAAACACCTGTAAACCGGATTTGCAGGTGTTTTTTTACCCTAATCTCTTTTTTCGCGCTTGTACAGCGGCAGCTTAGCCTCCGCTGCAATGGCCGTGGCGGCTGCATCGCCCTCCTCGCTGAACGGCCATACAAACAAGGCTTTCAATGGGTGCTGCTGTCTGATTTTTTCAATGGATTCCAGCGCAAGCCGGAGGGCAAGTCCCTGCCGGCGGTATTCCTCCAGTACCGTTGCAGAGCACAGGTAAAGGGCTTCCAGTGGTTCATCAGCAGGGGTAAGGTCAACCAATTGCTTTTCGTTGATCTCCGAACGGATAAACCGCTGCATCAGCGCGAGCGTGGTGGGGATGACCAGCACCCAGGCGACCGGTCCGTTTTCGTCGGAATGTTCCGCAAATGTGGCCGGATGCAGGCACAGTAGATGCTGCATAACCTTTTCATCCACATCCAGCTGTTCAGGGTCGTTTTTCACGGCAAAAACCTGATCAATCAACTGCATCATCCTCAGGAAATTCTTTGAAACCATATGCTCATCCCTTATAATTCAGCAAAGGTGAAATGACCAACCCGCAGGTAACAGGCTGAACGATCAGTACCCAAAATTACAGAAAACGATGTAAACAGCAGGATCCGGCTTTTATATTTTTCCTTCCGAAAATGTTAACTGTTCCAGGAATTATTGCTGTTAATTCCATTTCCTGTTTTCTTTAATCTGACTTTTAAAGGCAACCCGTATATTTTATTGTTATCCACATTCCATAAATATGCCGGATTTCTGAATATATTTTCTCAATTTCCTATGCCAGCGGCGTAACATATTATCAGGTCACATAACAAAATACCCTGTTTTAGGTATTTCATTACCGATTTATGCAATCTACTTTTGCAGCTGCAAAACTTCAATATTACTTTGATAAACTAAGACTGTAACATGAAAACTCTTTCACTGATATTCATCCTGATTCTTTCTCTGAAGCTTGTTAATGCTCAGGAAACAGCGGCTCCTCAGAGTATTTCGGAATCTTTTATGAACCGTCCATCTGACAAAAAACTGATGCTGGGTCTATACGGACATGTGGATTACACGCAACCGCTCAATGATTCGCTGCGGAAAAACGGAAAGCTGGATGTTACCCGGCTGGTGCTGCTTATGAATTATAAATTCAGTAATAAACTTGAGTTTTTCAGCGAGGTTGAGTTTGAACATGTTAAAGAATTGTGGGTTGAGCAGGCTTTTATGCAGTATCGCTTCAACGATGCATTTATGCTGAGGGGAGGATTGATGATAATTCCGATGGGAATTGTGAATGAATATCACGAACCTACAACTTATAACGGGGTGAAACGTCCTTCGATCGACACCCGGATTGTACCCACCACATGGCGTGAAATCGGGATTGGTGCGGCCGGAAACTTTAACGCAGCGTCTCTCAAATATCAGCTTTACATAATGAATGGATTCAACGGCTACGATGGAACAGCCAGACTCGGCGGTCCGAATGGATTTCGAAGCGGCCGGCAGCGGGGCGCTGAATCGTACATTTCATCGCCTGATCTTTCAGCAAAACTCGATTTTTATGGCATCAGCGGCCTGAATATCGGTTTGGCCGGATACTTTGGAAACACCCAATCAACATTATTCAACAACCTTCCAAAGGAAAGTGAAGCACTTAAGGCTCGTGCCGATTCATCGGTTGTGAGTATGATGATGCTGGGCCTGGACGCCCGCTATAATATCGGAGGCCTCCAACTCCGGGGGCAGTATATCATAAATTCAGTGGGAAATAGTGCAGCATATAATGGTTTCACAGGCAACGATCTAGGCTCACGCCTGAATGGCTGGTATGCCGAGGCTGCTTATAACCTTTTGCATAAAACCGGTCATTCTGCCACGCCACTGATTCTGTTTGCCAGACTCGAAAAATACAATCTTCACGCTGCAACTGAAAACGGATTGGCTAAAAATAAAGCTTATAATATGACTGAAATCACAACCGGACTCGGGTTTAAAATCGCGGAAGGCGCAGTGATAAAAACAGATATTCAACTTTCGAGGCAGGAAGGAGTAAGTAAATTCGGATCTTCTTTTAACGCAGGAATAGGCGTTAATTTTTGAAACTTTTAAATAAAATCAACCGCAACTTTTTACAATTCCCGAAATATAAAGCGTTGTGGATGAATACGTACTTCTATTGCCCGGTTAGAAATTTGTATTGATGAGATTCAGGGGATATTCCCCTGAATTTTCGGTAAATAAAACCCTATGAAAAATCTGCTGATTATTACATTTTCCTTCATCGCGCTTGCTTCCGGAATACCTCATTTATCAAAGGGAAGTATAAAAATGATTGAGAAAGCAGTGAAGGATCTCTATCCGGAATACCGGGTGGAATACGCTATGCTGAAACTGAAGCTGCCGGAGGTTGAAGATCCGGAAATTCTGAATAATGAAGGCAAGTGGTTTACTTTACATGAAAAAGGTCAAAGCCTGGGTTGGCTGAAGATTGATAAAGCCCGTGGCAGGTATCACGAATTTGATTACGCCTTGATTGTTGACACCAACCTTAAGGTATCTAAACTTCTTGTGCTGAATTACCCTGCAACGCATGGCAATTCAGTAACCGGGCGCAAATGGCTCAGTAAATTCATTGGATTTTCTCCGGATTCAATTCCAGAATATGGCAGAGGAATTGATGCTATTTCGGGAGCAACCATTTCGGGCAGCGGACTAACTGAGTCTGTTGCAGGTTCACTGATGTTCCTTGGCAAACTTCAGAAACTAAACTTACTGAAATAAGGTGCCCGCTGTTTTCTGATAAAAACCATTAATTTTACCGGTTCAATCCCCGGTTTAATGGAGTTTATCACCTTATTTTTTCTTGCTCTGAGCCTTTCATTTGATTCTTTTGCGGTATCAGTCAGCAGTGGATTAATGCTTCCTGGAATCCGGTTTTTTAAGGCGACCATTATTGCTTTTTCCCTGGCTTTTTTTCAGGCATTTATGCCGCTGCTCGGCTGGACTGCCGGGACAGGCATCCGCAACTACCTGGCCGATTATGACCACTGGATAGCATTCGGTCTTTTGTCGCTTCTGGGTATTAAAATGATCACGGAAAGCCTGAAAGCAGATGAAGAAAGGAACGGGTTCAACCCCTTAAAACCGTTAGTGCTGCTCACCATGTCGCTGGCTACCAGCATTGATGCGTTTGTTGTAGGCATCAGTTTTGCCCTGATCGAAACACCGGATACGCCCTTCTGGATGGCGATACTTATTCCGGTGCTGATGATAGGAAGCGTTACGTTTATCATGTCTATGCTGGGCATTCTTTTCGGTAAAAAGGCGGGAGGCAGGCTCGGCAAGCGGATGGAAATGCTGGGAGGTATAATCCTTATCGGTATTGGATTAAAAATACTGGCAGAGCATCTTTGGTTTTAGCCCAGGGCTCACAGCTAAAGGCTTGCCGTAAGGTCATTATTCCGCAATACCTTCAAATCCGAAATCCGAAATCCGAAATCCGAAATCCGAAATCGCAATTCCGTATCTTTGCACCCTTAAATTTAAAAACGGCCAAGGCATGAGCGAAAGCAAAACTGTACCGGAAAACACCGGCGAAAACAAGACTCCGGCAAACTTTATCCATGCGATGATTGAAGAAGATATCCGCAACGGCAAGAACGGCGGGCGTGTACATACGCGTTTTCCACCGGAGCCCAACGGATACCTGCACATAGGACATGCCAAGTCGATTTGCCTGAATTTCGGAACTGCCCTGAAATACAACGGAAAATGCAACCTCCGCTTCGACGACACCAACCCGGTAAAGGAAGATGTTGAATACGTGGATTCTATCCGTTACGACGTGCACTGGCTGGGATTCGACTGGGAGGGACGTGAGTTTTACGCCTCCGATTATTTCCCGATGCTGTATGAATTTGCCGAAAAACTGATTCTGAAAGGGAAGGCTTACGTATGCGACCTGACGGCAGAACAGATTGCTGAACAAAAGGGAACGCCTACCCGTCCAGGTCAGGAAAGTCCTTACCGAAACCGCACACCGGAAGAAAATCTGGATCTTTTCCGCAGAATGAAAGCCGGTGAATTCCCCGACGGCAGCCGGGTACTCCGCGCAAAAATCGATATGGCTTCGCCCAATATGCACATGCGCGATCCCATTCTCTACCGCATCATCCACACCGAACATCACCGCACCGGAAACCAGTGGTGCATCTATCCGATGTACGACTTTGCCCACGGGCAGAGCGACAGCATCGAAGGCATTACGCACAGCATCTGCACCCTGGAGTTTGAAGTTCACCGTCCTTTGTACGACTGGTGCATACGCGAACTGGAGATATTTGCCCCGCAGCAGATCGAGTTTGCCCGCCTCAACATGACATTCACGGTGATGAGCAAGCGCAAGTTGCTTGAGCTGGTTAAAAACAATTATGTAAGCGGCTGGGACGACCCGCGCATGCCGACCATTTCGGGACTTCGCCGCAGGGGATATACACCTGAATCCATACGCAATTTCTCCGATCTGGTGGGCGTTGCCAAGCGCGAAAATGTGATCGACGTGGGGCTTCTGGAATTCTGTGTAAGGGAAGACCTGAACAAAAAGGCCCAGCGGGTGATGGGGGTGCTCAATCCCGTGAAACTGATCATCGACAACTATCCTGAGGGACTGACCGAGGAGATGCCGGCCGTAAACAATCCGGAAGATCCGGAAGCAGGCACCCGTAAGGTACCTTTTACCAAAGAGCTGTACATCGAACGCGAAGATTTCATGGAAGATCCGCCTTCAAAATTTTTCCGGCTGGCTCCCGGGCGCGAGGTCAGGCTGAAATATGCCTATATCATCAAATGCGAGTCAGTGGTGAAAGATCCGGTAACCGGAGAAATAACGGAGATTCACTGCACCTACGATCCCGAAACCCTTAGCGGAAGGCCCGAAAGCAACCGCAAGGTAAAGGGAACCCTGCACTGGGTTTCCGCCGCGCACGCCGTTGAAGCGGAAATCCGGCTTTACGACCGTTTGTTTATGTCGGAAGATCCGGAAGATGTACCAGAAGGGGAGGACTATAAGAAAAACCTGAATCCGGATTCACTGAAAGTGATCAGGGGTTATGTTGAACCCTTCGCTGCAGGCACGAAACCTTTGGATAAATTCCAGTTTGAACGCCTGGGTTACTTTTGCACCGACAGCGATACAACGGCTGGGAAACCCGTTTTCAACCGCACCGTTGCGTTAAAAGATTCCTGGGCAAAAGCAAAAAGTTAAATTTTAATGAACTTTTTGCCTGAAAATTTGCACAGGCAAATAACATTTTACTACTTTTGCAGCCCGATTACTGACCTATGGTGTAATTGGCAACACGTCTGACTCTGGATCAGAAGAGTCCAGGTTCGACCCCTGGTAGGTCAACAAATAAAACCACTTGTTAAATGCAGGTGGTTTTTTTATTTTGGTTTAAATCTTACTGATCGTTTAAAGACATCAGGATCAACCTGCCTGTAACAGCAACCGGTCGGAATATCAGACATGTGAATCGGTTTAATTACGTTGATTTTAAACAATTTATAGATTCATCTTATTATGCAATTGTATGCAAATTCCAGGCCTGTAGGTGCTTAATGCCATCTTTCCCGGGTAAAGCATTGTCGTCAAGTGATACTACAATTTTTTCATAATTATCCCTTATTGCTTTCAAGGCACTATACTCTCGGTTGATAGTAGCTTCATCAAGCAGTAAATATGAACTTTGAACGTAAATTAGGTTATCGGCTTTCTTTGCCACAAAATCAACTTCCTTATCCGGCAAGGCTCCGACATAGACATCGTATCCTAAGCGCCTGAGCTCCAGGTATATTAAATTCTCCAGTTTGTGACCAATACCATAACCAAAACCGCTGAAAAGATAATTTTTGTATGCCAGATCATTGCAATAATACTTACAGTTACCTGAAAGAGTATCTTTCCCCCGAATATCAAAACGTTCTGCTTTATGAATCAAAAATGTATCTTCTATATAGCTGATATAACCAGCCACAGTATCATAAGTGGTTTTACGTCCGGAACTTTTCATGTAATTTACAATATTGTTGACCGACATCAGCGTTGAAGCGTTATTCACCAGATACATAAACAGATCTTCCAGTAACTTTGGATCTTTGATTGCATTCCGTTGAATGATATCACGCAAAAGGACTGTATCTTTTACAGAAGATGTATAATGTCGCTTCGTTTCATTGTCGGGAAATACAAATAGTTCCGGTAAACCACCACTCTCCATATAGCTGATATAACTTTCCCTGCCGATCTTTTGATTGGTGAAACCCACATATTCAGGAAAGCTGAAGGGGAAAATTTCGAAGCTGATAAATCGCCCTGAAAGTAATGTAGCCAATTCACCTGAAAGCATTTTTGAATTTGAGCCACTGATGAAAATTTCATAATCCTGAGTAAAATCCTGAGAACAGGAATTAACAAACCGCTCCCATTCCGTTATATTCTGAATTTCATCAATGAACAGGTATATCTTACCTTCCGGCTTCAGCATTGCTTTGTAATATTGCACAAGATTCTCAAGCGCAACATAATTATCAACAAAGTCAAATGCTATGAACTCTTTGTTCAGGTAAAAAATATTGTGCGGATTTGTTCCGTTGCTGATCAGACTTTGTGCAATCTGACGCAGAATATAGCTTTTTCCTGTGCGCCGCTGACCAACAAGAACCTTTATCAGTTTGTTGTTACAATAGTTCAGAATCCTGTCAAGATAACTGTTGCGTATAAATCCCAATTGAGGAACATTTCCATTCCAGAAATTATATTTTTCAACAGCCTTGAAATTTTCTTCCATGTTCGATATTTTTACAAATATAATCAATTTTTTCTACTGCACTCGAAAATATTATAAAAGATTGAAATAGTTCGGGTATAGAAGAATATTTTAGAAGATGAACTTATGACTCTGAATCTTTTGGATTTATACTAGTGCTCAATGTGTCAGGCAATTTGCATTTATCGGATAATAAGCCGATTCAGTTTGGTTTCCTGACTATTTCTCTAATTGATGTGCTGACATTCAAGTGCTGAATTTGCGTTAGAAAAGGAAAATCAGGTTACTGTTACAGCTTGTTTGTTATTGTTACTGCGGTTGAGAAGAAAGAATAAACAAATCCAGCCTTAAACCGCATGCAGAAAGGCCGGTATGATCTTAAGGCATCAGGGTTTTCTGGGTTAAGGAGGAACTGACAGGGTTTCTGCTACCTTCGCATTGCCCTCAGGAATAGGACATTTAAAACGACGGTTTGACTTAACCGAATCAACCTTTTTCATTCATATTACCCTGGGTAATTCCAGAGTGTCCCCGGGGCATGTCAACACGGTCGAAAGGCAGTCACAAATCAAATGTGGCTGCTTTTTTTATTGGATTCTGAAGGTGAGATCCCTCACCTTTTCCACTCCATCGCCGGATGTCACAAAGACAGGAGATGGCCGGTGTGACAAAATACTTCTCCTTTGCATATCCTTCCTTACCTTTGCATTAAAACAAAGCTTCTTACAAACACCTCTTCCGCTATGCGTTATCTTTTTATCCTGTATTTATTAGTCAGTGCATTGTTTGTTAATTCCCAGGATCTGTTAACGGAAGATAAAGCAGCGCGTTATGCGGGCATGGCCCTGAAATGCATCCATCAGGAATATCCGAATAAACCCGGGGAAGTGCTGGGCAGCGACAGGGATGTGAAGCCGGTAAGGGTGTACCGGCCGGCATTTTACGGTTGTTTTGACTGGCACTCGGCCGTGCACGGTCACTGGATGCTGGTGAAACTGCTGAAACGGTTTCCGGATTCCCCGGGAGCCGCGCAAATAATAGACGCCCTTTCGAAGAACCTCAGACCGGAAAACATCGCGGTGGAAGTGCAGTTTTTTCTTGACTCCAACAACCGCACGTTTGAAAGGCCTTACGGATGGGCCTGGCTGCTGAAACTGGCGGAAGAGCTTCATACCTGGGATCATCCGCTGGCAAGGGAATGGGAATCGGCGCTTCAGCCGCTCACAGACCTCATTGTAAGTAATTATCTCGATTTTCTGCCAAAACTGGTATATCCCGTAAGGGCAGGGGAGCACTCCAACACCGCATTCGGCATGGCATTCGCCCTGGATTATGCCCGTACAACGCAAAATAAAGCCCTTGAAGCAACGATCACTGCCCGGGCAAGGGATTTTTACATGAACGACAAAAACTGCCCCATATCGTGGGAACCCTCGGGATTTGACTTTTTCTCCCCCTGCTTCACCGAAGCGGAACTGATGGCAAGGGTGCTCCTGGAAGAAGAGTTCAGAACGTGGATACATCAGTTTTTGCCTTCCGGACCCGACGGGCGCCCGGTATTCCTCAACGAACCGGCAAAGGTAGGCGACCGTTCCGACGGAAAACTGGTGCATCTCGACGGGCTTAATTTTTCGCGGGCATGGGCCTATGCCATGATCGCATCAAAGCTGGAACCCGGTAGCCGGGAGGCATTCCAACAGGCGGCAATGCAGCACATCCGTCATTCCCTTGATACAATCAGCGACGGAAACTATGCAGGGGAGCACTGGCTGGCCTCCTTTGCCGTATATGCGCTGGATGAAACGGAGCGGTTGTCCGAATAAAATGGTTTTTCTGTCCGGCTTTGTGTCCTGATTAACCCTTATTCTAAAACTGAAAATAGATAAACGGCTGAAAGCTTGCAGAATATGCCTGATAACATACAATACCGGTGATCACGGCAATAATGCCCTTCAGTACAAGCGGGCTTTTTGCCCACAGGTTTTCTATCCCTTCCTTGGTTCTTACGGGCAGCCAGTGGGAGATGTATCCGAGCAGCATGATGACAAAAACGATCCGGTACTGATATAGCACCTGCAGTGCATTGTTCCAGTCCATATTGTCAGCAACCTGACGGTACCAGGCGGCAATGTGGTCCATGCTTTCGCCCCTGAAGTACAGGCGGGTAAAAGTGATAAAGGTGAAAGTCAGCATGATTTTCCACACCACGGCAGCCCGGTGTTCCGACTTTTCCCAGGGACTGATGCGCCGCCAGTACTTGTAGGTGAGGATTCCCAGTCCGTTCAGCCCTCCCCAGATCACGAATTTCCAGGAAGCTCCGTGCCACAATCCGCCGATCAGCATGGTAAGCATAATGTTGATATTCATCACGAAATGCTTTCGCATCCCTTTGAAAGCCAGCGCCATGGAAACAAACAAAATAACGGCGGCTGAGATTGTTATCCCAACAATTTTATCCCTGAAGGCGAGCATGGATCCGGCTAGAATCAAAACCGAGATCACAATACTGGCGGCGGTTGCATTGCGGTTGCCGCCCAGCGGGATGTAAAGATAATCCCTGAGGAAAGATGAAAGCGAGATATGCCAACGCCTCCAGAAATCGGAGGTATTCTGTGCCTTGTAGGGCGAATTGAAGTTAACCGGCAGGCGGAAACCCATCAGCAGCGCTAGGCCGATGGCTATATCGGTATAACCCGAAAAGTCACCGTAAATCTGAAGGGAATATCCGAAAAGGGCTATAATGTTGGTAAATCCCGAAAACATGGCCGGCGCATCAAATACCTTGTCCATGAAATGAATGGCCAGGTAATCGGCAAAAATCATTTTCTTGAGCAGCCCTTTCAGGATCATAAAGGTTCCTGAATTAAAATCAGCTGCCGAAATAACGGTTGGTTTGCTGATCTGCGGGATAAATTCTCCGGCCCGGACAATGGGACCTGCAACCAATTGCGGGAAAAATGTCACAAACAGCCCGAAATCAGCCACTGAGTCCAGGGGTTTGAGCTTGTTACGGTATATGTCGACACAATAAGTTATCGTTTGAAAAAGGTAAAATGAAATCCCGATCGGTAGAATGATTTTATCGACCGTGAAATATCCTTCATTGCTGATGCTGTTGCCCCATTCCGCCAGCCAGTGCGATACATGGTAACTGGTTCCGAAAAGATAATTGAGGGAGTCGACGATGAAGTAAGAATATTTGAAATAGCTGAGGATAAACAGATTAAGTGCAACACTCAGCGAAAGCAGGCTTAGTTTCAGGGCTTTCGCACGCAGGCTGAAGATGCCTGCACCCAGGTAAAAGTTACTGATGGTGGTAAAGACTAGCAGTCCCACAAACAGTCCGCTGGTTTTGTAATAAAAGAAAAGAGAAACCAGCAACAGGTAGGTATTGCGCAATCGGATGCGCTTGTATAAAAGTGAAAAAATCAGGTATAATACGGTGAAGAAAATCCAGAAGTCAGCCTGGGTAAAGATGAGGGGGAACTCATCGGAAAAGGCAAATATTTCCTTCAGCCTATTCATGGATGTCTTTGATCAGTTGAAGGAGGGATGCTGGTTGCTGTCCCGTTGTTTTTTCCCATTGCGAGATCAGCGCTGCAGTGAGCAAATCGCCTTTGACACTGTATCCGGTTTTTGTAAAATGGACCCTGTCGTATACCATCAGTTTGCGTTTATACCATTGCTGTGATGAACCCAGTCCGCCCATCACGGCATAGAAATCCCAAACCGCCTGATGATGTTTCCTTGCCAGTTCATGAATAACCTGTTGTTGTAACTCCGTATTCCTGTTCGGATGCTTTTTCCGGTAATAGGAATCGTTGGGTACGGTAAGCAGAATGGCACAACCGGGGCTTACCGATTTAATTGCCGTGATCATTGAGTCGTAGTAATTCCTGTATTTCTCAGGATCAAAATCATTAGCTGATGCATCGTTTGTGCCGATGGATATAATGAACAGATCAGGTTTATAAAGCTTCAGTTGTTCATAAAACAGGGTACACCGGCTATAACTTCTGAAACTGGCTCCGTTAACACCAATTGAACTGTAGCTGATTCCGGGAAAATCGTTCAGCAGCTCCACACCGGTGATGCTGAAAAATGCCCTTTCGCTCGTGTCGCTCTTACGGATTACCAGTCCGGCTTCTGAAATGGTGTCGTGAAACGATATCTCGCAATATCCTTTTGCAGGATCAAACGAAATTCCGGTGAAAACCAGGGCGGTATCGGCGGGAGTGATGCTGTATCCCGAGGAATCCGCAACTGCAAAAAGCCGGATTTTATTGAATGTGTAAGGATTTTTAGCCCTTTCCCTGTGATTGGCCTTTATCCGGATGGTATCTTCATGCGCATTCAGGGTTGCGGCAATGCCGCTCAACCCCCAGATTGCAGTATCGCGGCTGACCGATGAGCGGAATCCTCTCCACAGTTCCCGATTCCCCGTTATGCTGTAATTGAGCGGATTGTTGGTCCCGGCAAGGCGGAAAGGAAAGACCAAACCTCTCGGGGCATTTGTGAACGGTGTGATATTTCTAAGGTATTCTCTTACCCTGTTTGAATAAATATCGGCCTGAATGTGAGAGCCGCCTATGTGAAAAATCTGTATGTTTTTCTCATGACCTTCATAAAGGCTGTCCAGTTTACTGAAGAAAACCCGGAAACTATCTGATGAATCGGCATAGGCAAGTACATTAAACTCTTCGTGAATGATCTGCCCGTGCATCTGCCGGATGCTGTCGAGTATGTAATGCTGCGCCCGTACTTGAAAGCAAAAGGTAAAAAACAGCAGTAGTATCAATGGTTTTTTCATCGCATCAGGTCGAGGTAGAGTGAAGTAAAAAAGAGTTCGGCAATCAGCCGGGAGCCTTTGGGTGAAAAGTGAGTGTAATCGGTAGCGGCAAGTCCCTGATCAACCCAGGCCGGCATGGCATTTTCCCCGCCCATAGCCCTGAACATACTCCAGTAGGCCCAGCCGTTGCTGCTGCAGGCCTCCCTGAGCTTCACATCCAGATAGGGCAGGAGGGGATAGGTCACCATATTTCCGTTTACCATGGTACTCATATCGCCCGGTCCGATAAACAGGACCAAGGCATCAGGAATCTGCCTCTTCACCCAGCGGATGTTTCCGGTAAGGAAGTGCGTGTATTCATCAATGGCAGCAGAATCGTTCATATAGGGGACGGTATTTCCGCCATACTGAAAAATCAGCACTTCCGGTTTCAGGCGTCCGGCCATAGCCCTGAACCCCGCGGGATTAAGCCTGCTGAAAACGGTGCCCGAGGCCCCGCGCATGGCAATGTTATCCAGACTGATACCCTTTGTTCCGTCGAGGGTAAGGCCATAAAAATCTGGGCTTGAACCACCTTCAAAAACAAACCTCAGCTCCTCCGGGGTGCCGCCCGTGTGGATTTCAAGGCAATGATACGCCCCATCGGCAATCAGGGCAGTTTCATTAACAACGGAATCGCCCGAACGTACCACAACTTTCACAGGAGAATCTGCATTTCCGTAATGAAGGCCAATTGTATTGAATCTCCTCAGGGCAGGGTAGGAGTTATAGGAGGGGTTTATCCGGATATAAGTGGATCCAGCAGCCGCACCATCATTTGCTGAAGAATCTGAAGTCATGACTGCCCGCCCTGTAAAACGGGAAAGGGAAGCGTACAGCCCGTAGTTTTTGTCGCTGACAGGCTCCTGTGTAGGATCAAATGCTGCCAGGCGTTCCCAGTTATCGCTCACGGTAACGTGGGCGGCCATTTGTTCGTAAGCTTGTTTAACGGGAATGAATCCCGGCCCGCTGCCCCCAAAAATGGCTTGCAGTCGTTGCCGCAGGTAGCCTGAAATGCGGTCGCCTTCAAGCTGCGAATCACCGTAATGCAGAATCCTGCATGATTCACCTTCAAACAGCGTGCGGAGACGAACAGGAAATCCGGGATCTCCGGCGGGATAAACAATCCGTTCAAGCCCGGCGGTATCGATGGACGAAAAATCAGGAGGAGAAGTACGAAGTTCCCCGTCGGGTTTACCGGCCAGGGTGATCACAGTATCCACCCTGGTATTTATTGCAGGGGTACCGGTTCCAAGAAAGGTGTTAAGGGTTGGATATTTGATCAGAATTTTCCCGCCGGTCAACCCGTCTTCGCTGCGCATTCCCGGAAGGACGACCGGACGACTGAGCAGCGTGGCCAGCAGAAGTCCGCCCATTACGAGTAAAATGAACAGCGAGATTTTCCAGGGCTTCATGCTTTACTTTTATATTCGTTTACTACGGAAATAAAAGCCGTTCCGATCGGGCATTATCCTTTACACTACATCCTCCGACGGGTATAATTCGATAAATTCGTATCCGTTGCCGCAATGATCAAGAAACCGCAAAAAATCGCTGAACCGGATCACCAGGGAAGCGGTATTTTCGTTCGGGTGAAAACTGATTTTCGGCAGATTCTTCAGGTTTTCATCCAGAAACAGATACACATGCCGAGCGGGATCGTGAATAAGCCCGAACGGAGAAACCGAGCCGGGGTTCAGCCCCAGGTAACGTTGCATGCGCTCCCCGGAGGCAAAACTCAGTTTGCCCTGTTTCAGCCGCTTTTCCAGATCGTGAATGGCCAGAGCGCGGCGGTGATCGAAAATAACCAGGTAATGCCGGTTTCCTTTGTGATTCCTGAAAAAAAGATTCTTGCAGTGGGTGGTTTCCTCTATATCCTTCCAGTACTGTACCGCGATTTCAATGGTAGGCGCCGGGGGATGTTCGTGGTATTCAAAGAGAATACCCAGTTCATCCAGTTTCTGATAAAGCAGCGGATCTCCGTTCACGGCAACTTAAATATTTTAAAACAACTGTTATTCCTGCTCTACTGAATAACTTCCCCGGCCCTGGAAATCCGTTTCAGGGTTTCCTCCCTGCCCAGGGTAGCGATGATGGCCGCAACACCGGGTCCGAAGCTTCCGCCAACCAGCACCAGACGGAGGGTATTCATCACCTGACCCATACCGAGACCGTTATCATGAATAAAGGCTTTGATCGAGGTCTCCAGGCTTTCCGCTGAGAAATCAACGGTATGTTTCAGAAGGTCTGCCAGTTTTCCAAGCAGGGCAGGGGTTTCGGGTTTCCAGAATTTCTGAATCACTTTTTCGTCGTACGTATCAGGTGACGAGAAGAAGAACCACGACTGTTCATAAAGATCGGGAATAAGTACGGCTCTTTCCTTTGTAAGGGCTACAACTTCCTGAATATAATCCTGTGATGCAACCAGCCCCTTTTCTATGAGCAAATTTCCGAGCAGGGCAGCCACACTGGCATTATCAAGCGCAGAAAGGTAATGATGGTTAAACCATTTTGCCTTTTCGGGATCGAATTTGGACCCCGATTTCCCGACCCTTTCGATGGAGAAAAGTTCCACCAGTTCATCCATGCTGAACACTTCCTGCTCGGTACCGGGATTCCATCCCAGCAGGGCCAGCATATTGATAAAAGCCTGCGGCAGGTAGCCCGATTCACGGTATCCTGACGACACTTCTCCGCTTACGGGGTCGGTCCAGCGCAGCGGGAATACCGGGAATCCGAGGCGGTCGCCGTCGCGCTTGCTCAGCTTACCGTTGCCGTCGGGTTTGAGCAGAAGCGGAAGGTGCGCAAACTGCGGGGGTTCCCACCCGAGATATTTGTATAAAAGCACATGCAGCGGCGCCGAGGGCAGCCATTCTTCCCCCCTGATTACATGTGTAATTTCCATCAGGTGATCATCAACGATATTGGCCAGGTGATAGGTGGGCATGCCGTCAGACTTGAACAACACCTTATCGTCGAGGCGGGAAGCGTGAACGCTTACTTCGCCACGGATCAGGTCATTGACCAGAATCTCCTCATCGGCTGGAATCAGAATCCTGATAACAAATTGTTCGCCAGAAGCTATCCGTTTCTGGCATTCCTCCTCACTCAGGGTAAGCGAGTTGGTCATTTCGGGCCGGGTAAACACATCGTATTGCGGGGTAGCCACCCCCCGGGCTTTCAGCCTTTCGCGCATCTCCTCGAGGGCCTCGGGTGTGTCGAACGC
>JABNAD010000087.1_pt2 | contig 16641 bp, 10 predicted proteins | sample 7240381 | NCBI WGS metagenome assembly JABNAD01 (sample SAMN11332834, study PRJNA596920) | anaerobic digester metagenome | biome: digested sludge; isolation source: digested sewage sludge-derived enrichment culture grown on H2/CO2 | place: Germany: Goettingen
CCCTGATAAACCTTATAATGCCACTTTAGCAGGTTATGTGCAATCGAGAACAATACATACTTCACTTCTGCCCTGTCTTTACCCCTGTAGAAGAACCGTTTGCAATTTTTTGTTTTTCAGGGTACCGAAAGCAGCCTCCTCCTTCGGGTAACAACTGTAAAGAATTCACGCTACACAAGATGATCGATGTATGTGATGGTGTCGGAAGTGGTCTGGTGAAGGCGGATTATTTTTGCGGAATTATTTCACCTGGATGAGGTGGAAGTAGTACATTGTCGTTGGTCTGTAAAATTTAACATTACTTCTGCACCATTTCAAATAGTCTTAAAATCTCTAATTTTTAAGCAACTAGGCAATTTTTCGTTCATGAAAATGAAAACCGTGAAACAGCCTCTTTATCACTTAAAAATGATTCGCTTTTTCAACCAATATGCAAGCTCTTTTATAGTTTTTTTGAAAATTTCATTTAAGTCACTACATTTGTACTAAAACTTCCTCATAACAGGACAACATTGTACTTTCAAAGCAGATATTACATTCCGAATCGCAATATTGATTAAATTTAATTTAATTTTTTTATATTATAAATTTTGTACTCAAAAGATTCATAACAGAAAATAGAGAAAGAAATTGTTTTTTGTGAATCAATATGATTTATCACTACTGTGAAATATATATTACCTTTCATATTAATTATCATTCTCCCATGTTCGCTCTTGGGCGTAGAAAGTAAAACTGATTCATTACTCAAAGAATTGGATAAAGTCATATCCAAACGCAGCAATTATCTGGAAATCAAAGAAAAAAAGATATCAGACTTGAAACAAGAGAAAGAACTCCTCAGTAATGAAGAAGAGATCCTAGATATCAACAGGGAGATCATCAATCAATACAACAGTTTCATCTGCGACTCTGCCGAGTATTATATCAAGGAAAACCTGGCCATTGCCCGGCAATTAGACAAAAAAGACATCATTACTGAATCATTGTTGCACCTTTCGTATGTCTATTCTCTTTCAGGACTTTTCCTCCAGGCGGCGGAAATCTTCAGTTCAATGGATTATACCCATCTTCCTGACCATTACAAAGCATGGTATTGCTGGAACTACATCCGCTACTTTGAAAATCTCATTGTCTACATCAATGATCCAAGATATGCTTATTCCTATGAAGTAGAGAAAGAAGAATGGAGAGACAGGGTGATGAATCTACTAAGCGATCAGTCGGAAGAGTACAAAAAAGAACTTACCCATAGATTACAACAGTCTGGTCAGTTTTCTGAAGCAGAGGAAATATTGATTTCAATTTTCAGACACCAGCAGCCCCACACGCATCAGTATGCCATGGCCGCCATGAATCTGGCAAAACACTATGCGCAGACAGCTGAATCAGAAAAAGAATCCTATTATTTAATACTGGCAGCTATTTCTGATATGGAGTTGGCTGTGAAGGAAAACGAAGCCTTGCTGTCTCTTGCCGTGAAACTATACCATGATGGGGATGTTGACAGAGCATACAACTACATCAGGATAGCCCTGGATGATGCCCTTTTCTACAATGCCCGTTTTAAAAATTCGGTTATCGCAAGAATCCAACCTATCATTGAGGACACTTATCTGCAGAAAATTCACTCCCAACAAAAAAACCTCCGTTTATATTCGATTGTCACCAGTCTGTTTGTGATCTTTTTAATCGTTACTCTGTCCTATCTGTACATCCAAATCAAAGCGGTTTCAAGAGCAAAGAAAGAACTTAGAGTTATGAACGACGACCTGATTCAGTTGAATAAAAAACTGGATGAAGCCAATATCGTGAAAGAACATTACATCGGATATTTCATGAATCAATGCTCGGTCTACATCAATAAGTTGCACAGGTACCATAAGAATGTAAACCTGAACATAAAGACCGGACAAATGGGAAATTTACATAAATTCTCCACGGATGAAATGGTGTCCGACATCAATGAACTGCATACAAATTTCGACAAAACCTTTCTGGCACTTTATCCGAATTTTGTCACGGAATTCAATTCTTTACTCAGGAACACTGAACAATACGATCTTGAAAAAAATCAATTAAACAATGAACTCCGCATATTTGCTCTTATTAAATTGGGAATCACCGATGTAAAACAGATTGCCGAATTTCTACATTATTCCGCACAAACGGTGTATAACTACAAAAGTAAGGTAAAGGCAAAAGCATTGGTAGAAAGCGATCAGTTTGAAGATGAAGTAATGAAAATCGGGAGCATCCAATAGTACGCGCATGAAAATTATTACATACCATGGCAACAATTACCCGGTTCTTTAGACACTTCCCTTTTAAAAGAATTACTCAAAGAACCGGGTTAAGTTAATTCAGGTATTCTCCCCTACTCACAGGTTTCCTCTATCACAAAGTTATCTTCTGTTTCGTTATCCAATATAACAACACTTTTATCCTTATTTGTGAAATGAACCTGAATACCTAATATATCGGCATCCTTTGATAAATCAAAGAACTCTCTTGGGTAAATATATTTCTGGAAAGAAGTCACTGCTCCCAGATTACCCAGTGATTCCATAAGAGTTTTGTCGGAAATCTCGTCCACAATCTTCTCTTTCTCTACTCCTCCTTCCCTGTATTGTACTTTCGCATACAGATGAACCTCACCACCTTTCAAACCTCCTTCGGCAATATAGTTTGGCTCATTATAACGAATTGAGAATATATCTCCGAAACCAAAAGTGGCAGGAACAAAAGATAATGCCGGATCAGCAGTGAAGTCCATTTGAGGATCATCACCACCGGTAACCTCCAAAAGTTTGGCTTCTACCACATCCTCATCAGGATATTTTTCACCATTGAATCCAAATGCCTCACCACAGAATGTGTATCCCGCATAGAATTTCACGGCACGCGAACCTGTATGAAGTTTAATATTCACAGTACCCACTACGGTTTTTTGATCTGGGATATTATCATTTATTTGGAAGGTAGTAACCGATTTAAATACAACCCACTCCATTGGTCCTGTATTGCCAAGTACGCCCATCCGACTCTGGAATGAAGCAGACCATGGCATTCCATCCGTTGGATTTTTGTCTGCAGCACTCATCAATACCATGGGTTCATTGGTAACCTTGTTCCCGGCAAATGCCGCATCAGTGGTAAGAGTTAATAAAGCGTTGTCTTTCACATTCCAGGCTTTAGGCATTAATATACCAAATGTCAACTTACTGTTACCATCAGTTTCAGCAACGATTTTTATCTTTACTGTTATGTTGATATCACTGTCAACCTGAGCATTGTCGGGGTGAATGATTTCTTCAATAGTCATGCAGGTGACAACAAGGAATAAGACTGCCACCAATGATAAATAGTATTTATATTTTCTTATGAATTTCATATGATTTCAATTTTATTGTTGAATGCTTTTAAAAGTATATTTATAATCCAGTGACGGGCAGTCCAGTTTAAAAGGAATGCTAAACTCACCATTTACATAGTAGGCGATAACTTTTTCCGAATCGGTCAGGCGCAATTCATTGGGAAGTACGTTCGTATTCAGATATGCATCCACCTTTCCGGATGGGATCTCATAGCTATAAGGTGAAAAAGGCACATCGCCGTTATCGAAAGTCACCGCGCTAATCTCGTTATCAGTATAGTGCAGTGTCAGCCTGAAAGTATTGAAGAAGTCGAACTTTGAAGCAAGATCAATTCCATTAATGTTTACCTCATCGTACTGATAAACGTGGAAAAGCCCATAATTTATATCGAAGTCAGAGTGATAATCTGACAACATTTTTGTCCGGCTATCGTCTTCGCAGCTTGCGAGGGCAAGTAAAACCGAAACTACTGTAACTGTTAATGCACATTTTCTCATCATTTTATTTTTTAAGTTTATAAAATATTCGTTTTCAATCTTTTAATTCATAATCTTATCTATATCAACCCAGAATAAACGGGGGCGGTAAGTACTCACGTCGCTGAACTGCTCTGCAAAAACTTCGGTATTCACGTTGTAGCTGACAAGTATCATCCCGTCTTTCTCAAACTGCGGATGCGCCATAGCATTGTAAGTCAATAAATGCGGCGTATTCTGTTCGTAGGTTTTAAATATAAGTTGCTTGTTCCTCCACGGTCCGGTGGGGCTATCGGCAATGAAAGTGTATATTTCGCCGGAGTTAAAAGTCTTCTTCTGAGTAAGCAATACATACTTACCTCGTAGTTTAAACACATTGAACTGTGACGAAACGGGTACAGAGGATAAGCCTTCCAACTTAACGGCATCCGATGAATTTGCGCTCCAACCCGAACCGTTGTAATATTGCCAGTTGTCGTATGGATTACCTACAGCGGTCCGTGCAACCAGTACTTCTGTGATGGGATCCATATCGTTTCGTACATCTACTTGTGCGTAGATATAGTTATAATTGTCATCCTTGAGTGCAGCCATTCCGTAATGAACATCTGTTGATCCTTTAAACGGTATAGGGGTTACCTTATTCAATTCTAAGCCGGGAAGGTTATATTCCAGTATATGAGTGGTTTCATACATAAATCCCCACATACCCTCACCTCCCTGATACATCAGGGTTTGAAAGATATACAACTTATCACCATTCACAAATCCGTGTCCGGGCCAGTACCATTTTTGCTCGTCGGAATAACCGGGAGGTACCGCTGCTGAAGCATTCTTGTTGCCTCCATACCCGTAAATAGCGCTCACCTTGCCGTTGTCATACACAATATAGGTATTGCGATACATACGGTCGGAAGTCGGTCGTTGTCCATTAGTAACTGTTCCTATATAAGAGTCACCCATCAGGAAGATGCTCCTGCCATCGGGTAAAGGAATGGAATACATACCATCACCTGCAGTTACACTTCCCTGATCGGGAATGATGATGCCGGCAATGACCTTATCAAGACCATCAATTTTTGCCTGGATAGTGTTGGCGTTTACAACTTCGCTACCCTTCACCAATGAGAGAGTTACCGATACAGGTTCATTATAAGGCACACGGGTGAAGTAGCTTGTTGTTTCACCTTTTTCAACCGTTTTCACAGTGGCAGGTTTACTCAACTCAATACGATAATTATCGAAACTGACTTCCGGATGGGTAAGTTCCCACGACAGGTATAGCGTATCCGCATTGAATGTAGTGGCAATTTTGATATAGGTATGACCACTATCAGGTTCAAAGGGATTCTTCCTTATGCTGTCATCTTTATCGGAACAAGAAACAAGAAGACAAAGTAAGAACGACAATAATATCATATGTTTATAATTGTACTTCATACTAACAATTCGTTGTGATTAAATGATCAATCCCTCTTTAAATTAGGATTTAATCTCTTTTCCCTGATCGGGTATGGCAGTAACAAGCTTGCTTCTGTAAATGGGGCTGTATGACTCGGGGTCTGATACCCGATCATGTTTACCATTTGGCCGGTGACAGCATGTAAAGCTTTTCGTGTTCTCACCATATCATACCAGGTCTGATTCTCAAAAGCAAGCTCCCAGAAACGTTCCTGTAATACCTTATCAGCGGTGATGGATGTGGGTTTCGCTTCCTGAGGTAATGCACGTTTTCTGACGGAGTAATATGCCTCAATGGCATCAGCATCGGTGGTGGTCCCTCCATCAGCCTGTGCTTTTGCTTCTGCCATCATCAACAGCACGTCAGCATATCTTAAGAGTGTAAAGTTGGCTCCGGATTTTCCAACTTCAGCAGCATTCTGGTCCCAGTACTTATAAATATAGAGCCTGCCGAGATCTACCATGCCCGATTTATCAAGTGCCTCCTGCTGGGTATAATAGAATTTTCTTTCATCTTTGCGCTTATCCCCTTCGGGATAAGTATCGAAGAACATCTGGGTAACAGTGATTGCTCCACCGTAAGCGGCACTGGCTGAGACAGCTTTTACTGGCGCAGGGTAAGCTAACAGAGCACTATGGAGGGGATTTCCTGCATTGTCGGCCTCTCTTTGAATGGACCAGATAATCTCTCCTGAATTTTCCACAGTTCTCAACTTTTCATAGGTGTCGAATAGGTGAAATTTTCCACTGGCATATACCTGCTTTGCCATGTTATAGGCTTTGGTATAGTATTCTGTTCCCTTTTGTAGGGGATATCCGGCCATGGTGAGCAAAACCTTGGCATGCATAGATTTCACGGTTCCCTTGGTCACACGCCCACTGGTATTTGTCCAGTCCAGACTCTCCATCAGCTCCCCGGCTTTTGTCATATCCGCATCTATCTGTGTGTAGACAACTTCCATGGATGACAACTCAATTTCAGTATTCGTTACATCTTTGGTGGGCGTGAGTTTCAATGGCACAGGTCCATAGAGTCTTACCAGGTTGAAGTAGAAGTAACCGCGGAGGAAATAAGCTTCGCCGAGATACTGGTTCTTTTTGGTTTCACTTATCGTCCCTTCTGCCATACTTTCTATACCTTCGATAATGCCGTTGCAATTCTCAATAGCCCGATATGCTGTTTCCCAGAATCTCTGCACATAGCTGTTATTGTCCGCAATAAGCAAACTGTTGGCTTGAGCAAGGTCTTGTGTACCTGATCCGCGCATACGTTCACCGTATCCGTGCATGAATTCCATAAAGATGAAACTCTGTGAGCCGGGCTCAATATCCGAGTCCATAATATTGTCAACAAAGGTGTATATGCCGTTCACGGCAGCCAAAGCCTGTTTTTCGTTCTGGTAATACGAATCGGGATTCAGAAATGTCTTTGGTTTTTCTTCAAGAAAAGAGTCACAGGACGTAATAATTACCGCCAGGACAATGAGCCAGCTTATATTTGAATATATCTTTTTCATTTGATTTAAATATTTATTTTCTAATCACTTAAAATGTAATCTTTATGTTAGCAGTAACTGTTGTTGGACGAGGGTATGAGTAAAAGTCAATGCTCTGTCCGTTGTCTGTATTAAATGCGCCCATTTCTGTGTCATATCCGGGGTACTTGGTGAACAACGCAAGGTTCTCAACAGATACTCCCAAAGAGAGGTTGTTTACTTCCCTAAGCCAGTTAAGTACTTTAGGACTGAAAGAATACGAGAGGACAATGTTTCGGATTCGCAGGAAGTCCCCTTTATGAAGCATATAGGAGTCTTTTTCGTTTTCGCCGAAGAATGGGTCAGACGGTAAACGTAGTGCGGCAACCATCGTATTTTGATTCTCGGGTGTCCATGCTTTAAGTATATCTTTCACACTGTTGCTGTACAACGGTCTGTTTTCACCCATGGAATGGGTAATACTCATGATCTTGAAGCCATATACATAATTAAGGTCAACCATCAGTGATAAACCCTTGTAGGTAAAAGTATTCACCATGGTGAGGTTTCCTTTCGGCCTGCCTGTACCCATTAACTGACGATCTTCCTCGTCGATCTTATAGTCACCGTTCACATCTTCGTACTTGATATCACCGGGTCTTTTACCATACCTGGCAGCTTCCTCTACCTCGGCAAGACTCCATGTTCCCAGTCTTTTATACACGTAATACGATGCCCAGTCTATGCCTTCCCGGGCTATGGTATTATTCCCTGTCTCAATGGTTTCTCCGTTTATATCTATTGTCTTCACTTTGTTAGTGGAGTACACAAGATCTGTCGCCCACATGAAATCTTTTGTATGAATGTTGCGTGATGTAATGGTAGCCTCGAAGCCGTCATTTCGTATCTCGCCAAGGTTAGACCATGTAGTAGCATATCCGGTGGTGATAGGTATCTGTTTCTCGAATAACAAGTCTCGGGTTGATTTGGTGTAATAGTCCATGATTACCTCCAAACGGTTTTTTAAGAAGCTTAGGTCTAATCCAATATTAAACTGGCGTGATGATTCCCACTTGAGGTCTTTATTACCCAAATTGGCCAAAGTTACATACGACGTGAGCTCCTTGTTGAAGATGGTAGATCCGTTCCCGTATTGTGAAATGGTTCTGTAATTGGGGATGGAAGCATTGCCAACTACGCCGTAACTTGTTCTCAGCTTGGCCTGGCTTACTACATTGGTGAGGGGTTGGAAAAAACTCTCTTCCGAAATACGCCATCCGGCAGATACTGATGGGAAATATCCGTACTTGTTGTTCATACCAAAGTTTGAGGCACCATCCGCACGGAATGTAACACCCAGCAGATACCTGTCCCGGAGACTGTGATTCATCCGGAAATAGTATGAGTTCATCGTATTCTGATTCATTCCTGATCTGGGTTCGTGCCATGTTGTTCCTGCCGAAAGGTTGTGATAATCAAACGAATCATCGAAGTATTGTTCGGAACCCGAGGATGAACTTTCATTGCGATTATAATACCAACTGGCACCCAATACAAAGTTAGAGCTGAGTTGTCCGTTAAAATACTCGTCGGTATAGGTAAAGTAGTTTTCACTGGTAAGCTTCTGATTATCGGAGTTGTTGATATCCGCGTACCCACCATTGTTTTCACTTACATCCAGAAGTCCGGCTTTGGCATAACTCATCCCCTTTCTATTGCTCTGCTGATAGTCTCCCTGGACAGTCAACGTTAGCTTTCTGGTTAGGTCGAGAATGGAATTGAGGCTGAATACGGAGAAGTTGGATTTCCACTCATCTCTCCTGTCTCGTAACAGCAACAATGGATTCTCTCCTTCTTCGGAAAATTTATAATCCCCCTTGCGCCCCCAGGTGCCGTCTTCGTACTTAACGGGTACAATGGGCGGCATTTCTATCATATTACGGATCGCTCCCTGACCGAAAGAACTCTCCATATCGTTATTGTTGCCTTTCTGACTACCTACGGTTCCTACAACCTGCACGCGAAGCCAGTCCTTTATCCTGCTGTTTACATTAACAGTACCCGAGAAACGTTCGTATTCGGAACTTTTCATCACTCCTTCATAATTTTGGTAAGCAACACTCGAATAAACACTGGTATCCTCGTTGCCCGATGAAAAAGATACAATGTGGTCATTAGTAATAGCCGTGCGAGTCATTTCCTTCTGCCAGTCTGTATTGTACTTGGGCGAAGCAATCAGCAGACCGTTCTCATCGTATTGGTAGTTACCGGAAGCATCTTTAGAATAGTAGAAGAGTTTTTCGTCCGCCGTAGTAAGGTGAGGCATGGTTTGTCCACTGTAAGCGTAGCTGCGCCGCTGAACTTCCATATATTCATCGGAATTAAGCATGTCTAGTTTTCGATTCATAAAACCAAATCCCATCTTTCCATCGTAGGTAATGGAGCCTTTTCCTTTTTTACCTTTCTTGGTGGTAATAAGCACAACTCCGTTTGATCCTTGAGCGCCATACATAGCTGTTGCAGCAGCATCCTTAAGAATGTCTATAGATTCAATATTTGCAGAGTTGATAATATTGGGATCAACCCCAATTACACCATCGAGTACATAGATAGGGTCTTTACCTGCATTGATGGAACCCATACCACGAACGCGGAGGGAAGATGAACCGCCTGGCCTCCCAGACATTGATACGTTTGTGACCCCAGCCACTTTTCCGGCTATACCCTGCATGATATTAAAGGCAGACGGGCGTTCATTCAATTCATCACTTTTTACAGAACTCACAGCTATGGACATATCTTTTTTCGAGCGGGTTCCGTATCCGATAACTACTAGATCTTCCATCAGAACAGCATCCGGCTTCATAACCACATTGTACTGTGAATTATCGCCGATGGTTATATCTACAGTTATCATACCCACATACGAAACCTGCAGCGTTTGAGCATCTGAAGGTATTCTTAAAGTAAAAATTCCGTCAACATTCGTAGTAGTACCTATTGTTGTACCTTTTACAACAACAGTTGCACCAATTACAGAATCACCGTTCTCATCCGTCACCACACCAGAAACAGTTCTTTCAGGTTGTTGAGAAACGAGATCTGAAGAGGCTTTTGCTTGTAATCCGCTATTTAATAGCAGCATCAGGATCAACAGCCGTTTTACAATTTTGGAAAACACACCAGGTGCATCCGCTCTCTGTTTTCTTTTCATGTTTGTAAACAATTTTTGATTAATAAAAAGTTGCATTTATTTATGATTAAGTATATATAAAATAATTACTTACCCCATTTTTTATTAGGAGTACTCCCCATATATAATTCCAAAACACCTCCCTGAGCGATATCAGAAAAATCAAGATAGCATTCGCTATATTCTTCTCCGTTCAGCACTGCCTTCTGGATATATATATTTGCCGGACTATTGTCATGGGCTATGATTGTAAACTTCTCTCCCCGGGCGTAATCACGGTCGAGCTTGAAGTCTACCCTGTCGAATACCGGACTGGTAATCTCTAATCTTGTGTCCCCGGGGCAAGAAGGATGAATCCCCGATGCGGTTAACACATACCATGCGGACATCTGTCCGGCGTCTTCGTTACCTACAATTCCTTCCACTTCGTTACGATATGCATTCTTACAAATATACCGGCTCCATTTCTGTGTATTCCAGGGTTCATTCAGTTTATTGAATAGGAAAGGCACAAAATGCACCGGCTCATTGGCGTGATTATAATAGTCATTCCACAATAAATCATCCGGGGTTTTATCAAAGAAGTTGTACAGGTCTGCCAACACTGCTTTTCTACCACCCATAAGTTCCACCATACCCTCTATATCATGTGGTACAAACCAACCTTGCTGATAAGGGTTTGACTCCACACACCCGTACCATTCAGTTGTACGGGCGTTTTCCGGCCAGTCCTGCCATGAGCCGTCTGCTTTACGAGGACGGAACCATCCTTTTTCCTTATCAAAAATATTTCGGTAAACCTGAGATTTCTGAGCGTATACCTTTGCATCTTCGTCCTTACCCATTGCAGTGGCTAACTGTGAAATACACCAGTCTGTATAGGCATATTCCAACGTATGCGAAATACTGAGTTCGGACGGGGTATAACCCAACGCATCATTACCAAACAAACGGGAAGTATTCTTCGCATATTCGTAGGCTTTTTCTACATCAAAAGTGCGTATTCCTTTTACATAGGCATCTGTAAGCACCGAAAGTGCCGGGTTACCGAGCATGCATCCGGAATAAGCATTCACAATTTCCCAACGTTCATAATAATCCTTGCCACTTTGTTCGGCCAACGTAACAAGTGAATTTATCTGATCACTTACCAAAGAAGGATTTATAATCGTTTGCAACGGGAACTGACTACGAAATACATCCCATCCGCTGAATATGGTTCGTTTGGTAAAGGCTTCGTTTGTTGAATAAATTTTATTGTCTCCGCCCTTATAACGACCGTCGGCATCGGTAAATATTCTGGGATCAATCATAGTATGATATAATGCAGTATAGAATATGGTTTTCTCGTCGTCGCTACCTCCGGATATTTTAATCCGGCTTAACTCTTTATCCCATAGTTGACGTGCCTGAGCTTTCACTTCTTTGAAATCTAGTGAGGCTATTTCCGCGTTGAAATTATTTTCTGCCCCTTCCATATCTACAAATGAAATCCCAACTTTCAATGTAACTTGCTCTTCTTTCTGAGTAGCAAATTCAGTATAAAAGCCAAGATGTTTTCCATTAATTTCGTCCTTTCCCGTAATGACGGGAGCTTCGGATACTCTGGCAAGGTAAGGAACACTCACCACATCATCTTTCTTACGATTCCAACCCTCTGGAATATTGGCACTCCAAAATCCATAGTTTTCCAACGGCTTGCTAAAGCGGGCGAAAAAATGTACGGTATAGTTTGCATTACCCTCTCCATCACCCCAACCACCACCATCGGGTGTGCATTTCATCCATCCCTTAATGGTATATCTGTCTACCACTTTCAGATATTGTTCTACAGATGTTCCACCCACTCTGCGGGCAAGGTCAATCTGAATGCGTGATTCTTTATTTTCGGGAAAGGTAAACTTCAATATGCCGCAACGTGGTGTAGCACTGCTCTGTACAGTGATTCCGTAATCGGTAAGATCGACCGAATAAAATCCGGCTTCAGCGATCTCGGATTTCTTATCGTAATACGATCTGTAGCCCGAGATACTACCGTCTTCCTTTCCTGCAATCTTTTTTAATTCGCCGGTTGTGGGCATCACCAGAAAATTACCCAGATCTCCAAACCAGCCTACACCACTCATTTGTGTAAAAGCAAAACCTTCTATCGTTTTGTGTTCATAGCTGTATCCCGGACTGTTATCTCCACCGGTAATGGTATTTGGGCTTACCTGTACCATACCATATGGAGTGGTTGCACCCGGAAATGTTTTACCTAATCCGTGGTAAACTCCGGCTGCCGAAGTACTGGTGCTTGCCCCTATAAAGGGGTTTACATAATCCGATGGTGAGAATTTTGTTGTTATGTCTTTCTGGGCATTTGAACAAGAAGAGACTCCAGTTATTACACAGAAAACGAGTAAAAGAATAACAGGTGTTTGCCTGTTTCGATTGGATATCATATTAATTGTTTTAAAGAATCTAAATCAGACATATAGTCATGTTGTAGCTGTTGCGATTAACCGCAACGTCACAAAGCCGAATTGAGGGATTGATATGGTTGTCAGCAATCGTCCGTCACCTTTATTGACGAACGATAATTCACGGATAGGATCTCCTTTTAAATCTACCTGTTCTATTTTGTCTACACTGCAGTTCCAGATCACTTCGCGGGAAATTTCGCGGGAGGATGTATTATAGATACGTATAAATAGATTATCATCCTCCACTACCATAGAGGTTATTTCCAGATTGTCGCCGGTTGTTTCGAGTATTGATCTTTCTTGTAGTTCAGAAGAACGTGCTGTGAATTGTGCAACCATGGGTTCATTCCATTGACTGCTTGCTTTTTCAACCTCTCCCTTTTCCCAATCGCCGGAATGAGGCAAAAGTGCATACCGGATTTCGGTGGGGCCATGAACCCCGTAATCTCTTCCCCATAAAGCCCGGCCAGCATATTGTACTGTTAATCCCAACGGTAAACTGTCCGATTGCAGATAACTCGTCGTATGGTCTGAAAAGAGTGCAACTCCATAATCCTGTTCCTGCCCGATAATATCCACCCAATTCAGGATCACATTGTGTTTGATACTATCCCAACTTGAATAAAGCGTATTGTCAAGCTGACTTTCGGTAACATCGAACGGTGCGTTCTTATATATCTTCCTATCTATACCATTAAATGGGAACCTCACATGAAGCTTATAGTCATCATTATAAAATGCCTTATTCCGGTCAGTGGCCTCATAGTTATCGTCCTGGTCATATGCACCAATCCGTGGCTGTCCGTCCCAATCGATATGCAGGGTAAAATCAATACGGGGATTATTTTTGTAAAAAGTGATCCACTGATAATAATTATGTCCGGCAATTTGGTTTTCGACTTTCACACGAGTGAATAACTCTCCCTCTTCTATCACTGAGGCCGTAGCCCGGCTTTCTGATCCCTCATAAAATCTGTTTTCCTTATAAAAAAAGCCTCTCAGGTCGTTCAGGTATTCCCCGTTTTGGATCAATTGTCTGTTCCCGTTCTTTTTATCGATCAGGCTTGTAATCGTACCACCCTGTGCCGGATCAACAATTACTAAATAATAATCTGTTTCTATGGTGAGTCTCTCTGATGAAAGATTTACCTTTTTTTCGGGAGGCAGCTCTTTGTCACTCTGCTTCACCCTGTAAGTAGCATATCCCATTCCCGGCACCGATGCTTCAAAGAGCAGTTTTAATTCTCCCTTAGCATCTTTTGATAATTGATGGGGTACAGGCTCACCCTTAGCGTCAACGACTACTATCTTCCGGCCTCGAAGATGTTCCGGCAGAATTAAGGCTACCTCTTCTTTACGTGTCGATCCCAACGTATTATATACACGGATATATTCAAACTTATCCGTACTGTCAAAAAGACTCAATATCTTCTCGGATGCAATTTGATTTGTCGCATCAGTCCATCGAACTACCTTGTCGACCCAGGTATCTCCCGGCCTGCCATTATAGGGAACAATCCAACAGTCGTGGTGCTGGGCAAGCATTACTGTTCTCCATGCTTCAGCAAAATCTTTTTCCGGCCAACTTTCACCGTTAAAAGATAATCCATTGCAGCCATTTTTTCCGCAGTGACGAGTAGATTTTCACTCACCCGTACCCGCCGGGCTATTTCCTGCAGTACCTGTGATCCCCAAACCAATCCCGGCTTGATATCTTCCTGAGTGAAATGCCAGTCTTCCGGCTCTACCTTTCTTTTTGTCATTTCAAAATAATTGGTCCAGGTGGTATACAGTGTAGGTTTGTATACACTTTTCCACGGACCTCCGTCCCATCCCGCATCCTGAAAACACATCCCTACCGGGTATTTTATACCGTTGGCAAAACATTTCTCAATGAAACTGTTGGAGTTGGTCCACGACTCGGTCTGCCAGGTCGATTCTGTGGACAATTCTTCCACAGCATATCTCGGTACAGCCAGCATAGAAGTACCGTCCGGGCCGATCCAGTTGACCAGGTCCTTTCCAAAAGCGCTGGTATATCCTCCCCAGCACGTATTGGGATTTCTAAGTACCGCATACTTAAAACCGAAACCTTGCAGAATCTGCGGCAAACTGCTGGTGAAACAGGGTTCTTCCACGGCGTAAGTCAGGAAAGAGGCACTCGGGAAATACTCCCGGGTCTTTGCCATCCCATAATGGAATTGCCGGATGATACTCTCGCCCGATATATTATAACAGTATGGTTGTGATCAGGTTGGGTTTACAAACTCTACACGTCCTGACGGGCTCTCTTTCTCAAAATATGCCTGGAACACTTTAAAGTTTTCAGCATCTGTCACGCTGATCGTATCCCAAGTCTCAGGTTCAATTTCCAAGTTGATGGCCCAACCGGGATCTTTCTTAAGTTGTTCTACCATGAACTGCGCCTGCCATTGTGGGTAATGACCGTAGACACCGCCATGATAACCATCGGTAAACCAAGTCGTTTGTGACATAACAGGCAACTTCACCGATAAGAAACAAATTAAAATAAAGACACATAAACTGAACTTCCTGTTTAAACTTCCAAAAATCATATTGTTCAATAAATTTAGACTATGCTTGACATAACCAAAGCTAGCTTTGGTTATGCTCTTGCTTAATGAAATAGTTCCTTTCCTTTTAATAGTGGCTACAAAATCAAATTTTCACCAAAGTGATCTTTCTCTTTACAGGTTGATTTATCTCATAGATCTTCGAAACGATCATGTCCATTTCCGCCTGACGTGTTTCACGAAATGACTGATGCATCATCCGGGCATAATTATCCCTGTGCATTCTCAGCCATCCGTTGTTACCCGTTTCCTTATCCAATGCTTCAAGTGATGCACCGTTATTGGCAAACAGCAATCCCCTTTCCTGAAAAAAGCCGAATTGTATCCAGGCGTAGTCCCGGAAATTTCTCTCAATCTCCCACCGCACTTCATTCAAATGCATAATAGACAAAGCCTGCTGGTATTGTGGTGTTTTTGTTTCTGCCGCCAGATTCACCCCTTTGTTCAAATCAGTAGATGACCATTTCCCGATCTCTTCATTATCAATGAATATTTTGTAAGCCCCTTTCTGTAAACCGGAGACTTTAATTACCTCCTGATTCATTTCCTCCATAAACGGTATATATTTCATTGCGTCAGCTTGTGATTTCCTTGCGTTCCATCCTCGTGGAATCGTATCTAACGGATAGGGTAACGAATAAGCCAGGTAATCAAAAGAGAGTGTTCCTTTGTTTCCTCTTATATTGGAGATTTCGCAGTTTGCCGACCGGACTACCGATTTATCGGACGCATTCACCTCAAAGTCAGCCACTACATTGGTATCCAATCCCTGTTCCTTGAGAAAGAGGTAAGCCATCACCATGTGTCCGTCATTTTCGGGATGAATCCGGTCAAGGCCACAAATGGTGAATCCCGGATCGTTCGCCTGAAATTTTTGGTTAATTGTTGTCATAGGGGCATTCAGATCCAGAAATTGCCAGTTGTTTTCTTCTGCTGATTTCTTCTGGAATGCCACAATACGCTGTATCACGTCATTTTCCCCCTCAGGGCTGTATTACCATCAATCTTAGCAACTCCATCATACGGGGATCCTCCCATCATCACTATCTTCGTACCGGAGAGTTTTTTCAACCGTCCTTCCAACAGTTTAAAATTTTTATGGGTCTCCCTGTATTTTTCCTCACCGAACCTAGCTCCGTCATCTCCGTTATACTCCTGATATCCCGAATCATTCATTCCAAATGTAACGATCAGTGTAGTGGGATTCTTACTGAATACATCATCATCCAAACGTTCGTACATATCGAAAGCCGTATCACCACCGATCCCTGCATTCAGTATATGCAGATTCATGTTTGGGAACCTTGTCATATAGTAGAGCCAAATGAATGAGTGATAGCGCCCTCCATCCGTAATACTGTTTCCCAGGAAGACAACCCTTTCCCCCTCTCCGAACTGACTAACCGGTTGAGAAAACAGCCCGGAAGCAATTGTAGAACAGATGAAAAATAGTATGATTTTCTTGCTCATAATTTGAATTTTAAAATTTTAAAAAAAGATGAAATAATGAATATTTTACCTGCTTTCAGCTTCTGATAACGAAAACGGTGCAGCATCTTTAGTGATACCTCTTGTTTTATTGGGCTTATCTCCCATTTAA
>JABNAD010000717.1_pt1 | contig 16551 bp, 15 predicted proteins | sample 7240381 | NCBI WGS metagenome assembly JABNAD01 (sample SAMN11332834, study PRJNA596920) | anaerobic digester metagenome | biome: digested sludge; isolation source: digested sewage sludge-derived enrichment culture grown on H2/CO2 | place: Germany: Goettingen
GCGCGGTGCAAACCACGGTGCAGGCCGTTTTGGGGCGCAGCGGCGTCAGCGCCGCGCAGATCAGGGGCGTGGGACTGTCCGGTCAGATGCACGGGCTGGTGATGCTGGACGGGAACGGAAACGTCCTGCGCCGGGCCATCCTCTGGTGCGACGGGCGGACGCAGAAGCAGTGCGATGAGATCACGGAAACACTGGGCCGGGAAAATCTCATTGCCGTCACCGCCAATCCCGCTCTTCCGGGCTTCACGGCGGGGAAAATCCTGTGGGTGCGGGAAAACGAGCCGGCGCTTTACGAAAAGTGCCGCCACATTTTGCTGCCCAAGGACTTCATCCGCTATAAGCTCACCGGCGAATTTGCCACAGAGGTATCCGACGCGTCCGGCATGAATCTGCTGGACGTTCCAAACCGCCGCTGGAGCGGTGAAATTCTCTCCGCGCTGGAGATCGACCCGGCGCTGCTGGGGAGGATGCACGAGTCCACCGACGTGACCGGAACCGTTACAAAAGCGGCGGCGCAGACCACCGGCCTTGCTATCGGAACGCCTGTTGCGGGCGGAGCGGGCGACAATGCCGCCGCCGCCATCGGAACCGGCGTAGTGAAGACCGGGCGGGCATTCACCACCATCGGCACCTCCGGCGTGATTTTTGCCCACGCCGACAGCGTCACCATTGACCCCAAGGGGCGGGTTCATTCCTTCTGCTCCGCCGTCCCCGGAGCATGGACGGTCATGAGCTGCACACTGGCGGCAGGTCTTTCCCTCCAGTGGTTCCGCAACCAGTTCTGCGGTGCGGAGCGAGAGACGGCGGCAAGCCTTTGCGCAGACCCCTATGAGCTAATGACTGCGGCTGCGGAAAAATCCCCGGTTGGAGCTAACCGGCTCCTCTACCTTCCCTATCTGATGGGGGAGCGTTCTCCCCTGCTGGACGCCGACGCGCGGGGCGTGTTTTTCGGCCTGTCTGCCATGCACACGAAGCGTGACCTGACCCGCGCCGTGCTGGAGGGGGTCACCTATTCCCAGCGCCAGTGTCTGGATGTATTCCGGGAGATGGGCGTTCCCATTCAGCAGATGATGGCCTGCGGAGGCGGAGCCGCCAGCCCCTTCTGGCGGCAGATGCTCGCCGATGTGTACGGCTGCCCGGTGCAGACCGTGGCCTCGAAAGAGGGGCCTGCCTTAGGCGCGGCGATTCTGGGCGGCGTGAGCGCGGGAATTTGGAAATCGGTGGGCGAGGGCTGCGAGGCAGTGGTCCGCCTGAACCCCCCGCAGAAGCCGAATTCCGCCGCAACGGCGGCCTACGAGCCGTTTTACCGTCTTTACTGCTCGCTGTACCCCGCGCTGGCGCAGTCGTTCCATCAGCTTGCCGCGCTGTAATACAAAATAATTTGCAGCAGCTCCGCGATTGTATTAAAATGAATCTGTACAAACGCGCCGCTGCCTCAGTTCTGTTCTCCGCAATTAAAAATGAGAGGAAAATCACCATGACAAATATTCCTGAACTGAAGCTGGGCATTATTTCCGTCAGCCGAGGGTGCTTTCCCATCGCGCTGTCCGAACGCCGCCGTCATGCCATTGTAGAATCTTACGGGCCGGGTCTTTATGAGTGCCCCGTATGTGTGGAGACCGAGGCCGACGCGGCAAAAGCCGTGAAGGACGTGAAGGCTGCGGGCGTGAACGCGCTGTGCGTCTTTCTGGGGAACTTCGGGCCGGAGACGCCGGAAACCATGATTGCCGACCTGTTTGTCGGCCCGTTGATGTACACCTCCGCCGCCGAGGGCGACGGCGACCTGCATGATGGCCGGGGCGATGCCTTCTGCGGGATGCTGAACGCGTCCTACAATTTGGGCCTTCGCGGCAAACGGGTCTACATTCCCGATTACCCCTGCGGCACGGCGGAGGACGTGGCGGCACAGCTGCGGCAGTTTGTCCCCGTGGCAACGACGCTGGTGGGGTTGAAGGATCTTAAAATCTTTGCCTTCGGCCCCCGCCCCAACGATTTTCTCGCCTGCAACGCCCCCATCAAGGCGTTGTATGATCTGGGTGTTGCCGTGGAGGAGCACTCGGAGCTGGATCTGCTGGTGGCCTATAACCGGCACAAGGATGATCCCCGCATTCCCGCGAAAATGGCGGAGATGGCGGCGGAAGCCGGAAACGGCGAGAGCAAATTCTCCGGTATTCTACCCCGCCTTGCCCAGTACGAGCTGACGCTGGAGGATTGGATGCGGGACCATCTGGGTCTGAGCAAATACGCCGCGTTTGCCAACAAGTGCTGGCCCGCGTTCCAGACGGAGTTTGGCTTTGTCCCCTGCTATGTGAACTCCCGTCTCACCGGCCGGGGCATTCCCGTTTCCTGCGAGGTAGACATTTACGGAGCCCTTTCCGAGTACATCGGCCTGTGCGTTTCCGGCGCGGCGGTGACGTTGCTGGACATCAATAACTCCGTGCCCGCCTCCATGTATGAAAAGAGCATCGCGGGCAAGTATCCCGTCCGGCATCAGGAGACGTTCATGGGCTTTCACTGCGGCAATACCTGCTCCTCCCTGCTCCGCAATCCCCACATGGGCTATCAGCTCATCATGAAGCGGGATTTGGAGCCGGAGCTTGCCGAGCCGGACATCACCCGGGGAACCATGGAAGGCGACATCAAGGCGGGCGACATCACCTTCTACCGTCTCCAGTCCACCGCCGGAACGCAGCTGCGGGCCTACGTTGCCCAAGGGCAGGTGCTGGACGTGGAAACTGAGTCCTTCGGCTCCATCGGCGTGTTCGCCATCCCGGAGATGGATCGGTTTTACCGCCATGTGCTGCTTGAAAAGCAGTTCCCCCATCACGGAGCCGTGGTCTTCGGCCACTACGGCAAGGCCATTTTTGAGGTATTCAAGTATTTGGGCGTGACGGATATCGGCTATAACCACTCCGCCTTACTCCCCTACCCCACGGAAAATCCTTTTGCTTAAAGGGGCATTATCGCTATGAACGAAAACGAAACTTTCTTTGGCGCAAATTTCTTTGGCGTCACCGCCTCCGGCGAGGCGGTACAGCAGATCATCCTGCGTGACGGCGCGTTTTCCTGCGGCATTTTGACCTATGGCGGCGCGCTGCGGTTTTTGACCGTTCCAGACAAACAGGGCCGCCCGGTGGACGTGGTGCTGGGCTTTGACACCATGGAGGACTATCAAAAGCAGGACAAATACATCGGCGCGCTGATTGGCCGCCACGCCAACCGGATCGGCGGCAGTTCCTTTACCTTGGACGGGCAGACCTATCCCCTGCTGGCTAATGACGGAGCCAATCACCTTCACGGCGGCGGCGTAGGCTTTGACAAGCAGATTTGGAATGTGGAATCCGTGTCGGATCGGCAGGTCATGCTGTCCCTTGTCAGTCCCCACATGCAGGAGGGTTATCCCGGCACGCTGTCGGTTCTGGTGACCTATACGCTGCTCAACGGTGCGTTGTCCATCCAATACACGGCGCGAACCGACAGGATGACCGTCTGCAACCTGACGAACCACAGTTATTTCAATCTGGCGGGCCACGATTCCGGGCCGGTACTGAAGCAGGAAATGCAAATCTTTGCGGAGAATTTCACCCCCGCAAACAGCGAATCTCTGCCGGTGAGGGTTCTTGCCCCCGTGGAGGGCACGCCTCTGGACTTGCGGAGGTCCACCCCCATCGGCGCTCACATCGACGACGATTTTGACCAGCTCGTCTGGGCGGGCGGATACGACCACAACTGGGCCGTGGACGGGGCAATGGGCGCTTTGCGTCCCGCCGCCCGCGCTCTGTGCTGGGAAACCGGCATCTCCATGGACGTGGAAACCACTCTGCCCGGCATTCAGTTCTATTCCGCCAATTATCTGGATGGCTGCCCCGCCGGAAAGGGCGGCGCACCCTACGCCAAGCGCTGGGCCTTCTGTCTGGAAACCCAGTTCTTCCCCAACGCCACCAACTGTCCCGCCTTCGCTCAGCCCGTGCTGGCCCCCGGCGAGACCTTCGACCACACCACGGTCTACCGCTTTGGCACAATCTAATCTTCTTCGCTCTGCAAAATATCCCGGCCCTGCATAGGGCCGGGATATTTTTATTAAAGTTAAAATAAAATTTGACTTTCATAATATTAAATGTTATAGTTAATAAAATTAAATAAGGCAGGTGATAACCATGGCTGTGGAGGTCGTTCCCGAGTGGATGGCAAATCTGGAAGACGAGGACGTGGCGTTTATCAAAAAATTTCTGCTGGCCTCCGGTTCGCTGAAGGAGATCGCCGTGCAGTACGGCGTGACATATCCCACGGTACGACTGCGGCTGGACCGTCTGATCCAGAAAATCCAGATCAGCGAAGAGACTGCGGGTGAGCCTTATATTGCCCTCATCAAGCGGCTGGCGGTGAACGAGAAGCTGGATTTTGACACGGCAAAAATCCTGATCCAGGAGTATAAAAAGACTAAGGAGGGCGACGCCCTATGACGCTGATGACGAATCTCATGTGGTTTATTCTGATTTTTATTCTAGGGCTTGGCGTAGGCGGCATTTTTCTGCAAATCTTTCTCTCCAAGCGGGATAATAAGTTTCTGGGGCTGATTTTACCCATTCTCTGTTTTCTACCGTCTTTAGTGTCCACGCTGAATCTAGCATGTCTGCCGGGGATGTCCGCCGCATCCATAGCCGGACAAGTCGCGATAACGCTGATTTTAGGGAATCTCTATACGTTCGTTCTCCTGGGTATCTATTTCGCCTGCCGGGAAAAAATCAAAAAACAGTGTCAGCTGGACAAAATGAACATTCAGGACATTGAATAAACCGCGGCCCCGGAGGGAATTCCTCCGGGGCCGTTTGCATTTGTTGCCGTCCCACTTTTTCAGCGGGGAGCCATCAGGTGGCGGAGCGCATCGTCCAGCCCGTCGATGGTCAGTGGGAACATGGGCATTTCCCGCCCAATCAGTCCGATGGTATAGTTCCCCCACGTATATGCCCAGCGCTCCTGTGGAATGGGGTTCAGCCACGCCACATGGGCAGACTTCGCCGCAAACCGCCGAAGCCACGCAAGACCCGGGTCACTGTTGGACCGGTAGTAGTCCAGACAGCCGCCCCGGCTCAAAAGCTCACTGGGAGCCATGGCCCCGTCCCCCACGAAGAGGATTTTCCAAGAGCTGTTCAACCCCTGCAAAACCCCCTTGGTATCGGCGCTGTCCTGATACCAGCACTCCGGCGTGGTGAACAGGTCGTCGTAGACACAGTTGTGAAAGTAGAAGGTTTTCAATTCCTTGAAATGGCTGGCCTCGTGAACCGCGTGAAACAGCCGGGAACACAGGTGCGAATACGACCACATGGACCCGCCCGAATCGAACAGCACCAGCAGGCGCACGTCGTTTTTCCGGGGGCGGTCAAACGCCAGCTTCAAAAAGCCGCCGTTGTCGCATGTGGCCTGAATCGTCTCGTCCAGCTGAAGCTCGTCCTTCGGCCCGTCGCCCTTCACCGTCAGATTCCGCAGACGGCGAAACGCCATTTGAAACTGCCGCAGTTCCAACGCCGCGTCCTGCCGGAAATCCCGGTAGTCCCGCTCCGCCGCCACCTGCACGGCGCTTTTCTGCCGTCCCGGTCCGCCGATGCGGATACCGGCCGGATTATAGCCTCCATGTCCAAAGGGAGATGTGCCTCCGGTGCCAACCCATTTGCCGCCTCCATCGTGGCGCTCCGTCTGTTCGGAAAGGCGCTGGGCCAGCATCTTTTTCAGCTCCTCTAAATCAAGGCCGCCGCCAAAACGCGCGTCCACCTCATCCCGGTCAAAGTCCCGCTGCGGCGCGGCCTTGGCAAGCCACTCCAAAAACTCGTCAGGCAGCTCCTGCACGGACTCCACATCCCGGAAATATTCCGCGAAGGCCAAGTCGAACCGGTCAAAATCCGCCTCGCTTTTCACTAAAATACAGCGGGCAAGATAGTAGAAGTCCGTCAGCTGGGAACCGTGGAGTCCCAACGTCAGCGCCTCCATCAGCGTCAGCCATTCGTTCAGGGATACGTCCAAGCCGTATCGCCGGAGCGCGTAGAAAAATCCCGTGAACATGGCCTTACCGCTGCCGACGAGCGGCATCCAGATCCTCCGTCTTTTTCAGAAGAACCCCTGCAAAAGGTAAAGTATCCCGCAGCAGCTTGGGATTCACGCCGCCAATGCTAAGCGCCTGTACCCAATCCAGCAGCTCACTGGTGGAGGGCTTTTTCTGCAAATCCCGGTTCCGCAGACGGTAAAACTGCTCCAACGCCTGCGTGAGCAGCGTTTGATCCAGCTGTGGATAATGAGCGCGGACAATTTGCTCCATCATATCCGCATTGGGAAACGCAATATAATGGAAAATGCACCGCCGCAAAAACGCGTCCGGCAGCTCTTTTTCCGCGTTGGAGGTAATAATAACGATGGGACGGTTCTTTGCCCGAACCGTCTCCTTTGTCTCGGGAATGTAGAATTCCATCCGGTCCAGTTCCCAAAGAAGATCGTTGGGAAATTCCAGATCAGCCTTGTCGATCTCGTCGATCAGCAGCACCACCTGCTTTTCAGACCGGAACGCCTCGCCCATCTTCCCCAGCTTGATATACTTCTTGATATCGTTGACGCCGCCCTCGCCAAACTGGCTGTCATACAGTCGGGCCACAGTGTCGTAGACGTACAGGCCGTCCTGCGCTTTGGTGGTGGATTTGATGTTCCAGACGATCAGCTCCATATCCAGCGACTCCGCGATAGCTGCCGCCAGCATGGTCTTTCCGGTTCCCGGCTCGCCCTTGATGAGCAGGGGCTTTTGCAGTGCCCGGGCAATGTCCGCCACCCGCAGCAGTTCGGGCGAAGCGATATAGTCTTTTGTGCTTTGCAGTTCTTTCATAATACCTCCATGGCAGTGTTTCCATTAGGATGATCGAAAGGGGCCGCCGCGATACGCGGCGGCCCCTTTGCCGTATTCTTTTTACCTTTTGCTCTTCCATCTCCCTCTCCCTCGTACCCTCTCCGACGCAAACCAACGAAGTGTTTGGGTTGGAAGGAGGAGAGGCAGCGCAATGAGTGAGCTTTTCGCCACAGGCGGAAGCGAGGGATATGGAACTTGCCTCGACGTTTTAGCCGAAGAGCTTCAGCAGGCAGCCCGCAGCCACTGCGGAGCCGATCACGCCGGCCACGTTGGGGCCCATGGCGTGCATCAGCAGGAAGTTGGCGGGATTGTACTTCTGACCCACGACCTGAGAAACACGGGCAGCCATGGGAACCGCGGACACGCCGGCAGAACCGATCAGAGGATTGATCTTGCCTCCGGAGCAGATGCACATCAGCTTGCCGAACAACACGCCGCAGGCGGTGGCGAAGCAGAAAGCGATCAGACCCAGGACAATGATCTTGATGGTATCCCAGCTGAGGAACCGGTCATACACAGCGGTTGCGCCAACAGAAATGCCCAAGAAAATGGTAACGATGTTCATCAGGGCGTTCTGGACGGTATCGCTGAGGCGCTCGGTCACGCCGCACTCCTTGAACAGGTTGCCCAGCATCAGGCAGCCCAGCAGAGGCGCCACAGAAGGCAGAACCAAGCAGGTGACGATAGTGACCATGATCGGGAAAACGATCTTCTCGGTCTTGGAGACGGGACGCAGAGTCTCCATCTTGATCTTCCGCTCTTTCTCCGTGGTCAGCAGCTTCATGATGGGCGGCTGAATCAGCGGAATCAGCGCCATGTAGGAATAGGCCGCAATGGCAATGGGACCCAGATACTCCGGAGCCAGGATTTTAGTCAGCCAAATAGCGGTGGGGCCATCCGCGCCGCCGATGATGGCGATGGATGCGGCCACATTGGGAGCAAAGCCCATGGCGGTAGCCATCAGCAGTGCCACAAAGATGCCGCCCTGAGCCGCAGCGCCCATGAACAGGGAAGACGGACGGGCAATCAGCGGGCTGAAATCGGTCATGGCGCCAACGCCCATGAAAATCAAAGAGGGATACAGGCCGGTCTTGACGCCGATGTACAGCAGGTCAAGAAGGCCGCCGTCGTGGAGCACAGTGCCGTAACTCACGTCCACGCCCCAGAACTCGGGGTGAAAAACTCCGCCGCCGGGGAGGTTTGTCAGCAGCATGCCGAAGGCAATACCGACCAGCAACAGGGGTTCAAACTTCTTCACGATGCCCAGATACAGCAGCACGCAGGAAACGGCAAGCATGATCAGCTGCCGCCAGTCCATCGTGGCAAAGCCGGATGTGCTGGCAAGACCTGAGACAACTCCAGTAATTAAATCCATTCGGAAAGCTCCTTTCCGATCAACCGATCTGAATCAGCTGAGTACCGGCCTCGATCTGAGCGCCAACCGCAACAAATACCTTGGTAACAGTGCCTGCGGAGGGGGCCATGACCTCGTTCTCCATCTTCATGGCCTCAAAGGTCAGCAGCACCTGTCCGGCGGTCACAGCGTCACCCTCCTTGACGGGGACAGAGAGAACCTTGCCGGCCATGGGCGCGGTGATGTCGCCGGCGCCGGCGGGAGCAGCAGCGGGGGCGGGGGCAGCGGCGGGAGCAGGAGCAGCGGCAGGGGCGGCAGCAGGAGCAGCAACGGGAGTCACGCTCTGGATGCGGGGCGCAGCGGCGGGAGCGGCGGCAGTACCGTTTTCAGCCACCTGAACATCATAGGTCTTCCCATTGACAGTGATCGTATAAGCTCTCATGTCGATTTCTCCTTTAAATTGTACAAATATTTTTGAAAATTTTAAACAGGACAGTCTTAATCCAGATCCTGTCGATTGCGAATAAAGGGATTGCATTTCGCGCGCTCATACTCCGCAATTGCGGCGGAAAGAACGGCAATCAGCTCTGCGTCATCCTGCTTGGGTGCAGCCGCAGGGGCGGCGGCAGCTCCGGTGGAAGAAGCGGCGGGGGCGGCTTTTCCGACATTGCGGGTGGCGATCTTGCCGGACACGATCAAAAGCACGTAGAGAAGCAGCAAAACTGCAAACACCACCAGCATACTGGCAATAGAAACGATGCCGGCTTCGCCCATGCCCATAGCGTTATGGATCATACATTCACCTCAGAAGCAAACGCTTCTCTTTCCTTTCTTACTTGTTCATCAGGTTGTTCCAGTCACGGATGATCCGCGGGGTCATCATGTGATGGAACGGGCAGATGGACTCGGGATTCTGATAGGCGGCTCCCACAAACGCGCAGAGATAATTGCGCAGCTTGGGCAGCTCCACGATCTCGTCCACAAGGCCGGTCTTGGCGCATGCGGCGGGACGGGACTTATCGGAATACTCCTGAATCAGCTTGTTCATCTTGTCAATAGTGGGCTGGAGATCCTTGTCTTCCTTCTTGTCCTTGACCAGACGGCGGGCATACATGGCGGCAGCGGCAGTTTCGCCGTGCATCACGTAGATCTCGGTGGCGGCGGTGCCGATGCTGAAGACGTTGCGCTCGGTACCCTGAGGGCCGCCCATGACATAGTGGGCAGCGGCGGTACCCTTGCGCAGAGTGATCTCCATCTGGGGAACCTTGGCGTTCTGAATGGAATAAATCAGAGATTGGCCCAAGCCCAGCAGCTCAGCCTGCTCGGCGGGGTCGCCCACGTCGATACCGGTGGTATCCTGAATCCACACGATGGGCAGACGGTCGCGCCCGCACATGGTGACGAATTCATTCATCTTGATCAGGCCCTGACGGTACAGCTTGCCGCCCACGCCCACAGCGCCTGCGCCCCGATACTCGGGATAATTGGGCAGAAGGCCCTGATAGTTGGTAACAATACCGGTCAGAAGGCCGTTGACCCGGGCAAGACCGCAGACGATCTCGGGGCCGTAGCCCTTCTTGTATTCCATGAATTCGCTGTTGTCGAACAGGCAGGCCAGCACTTCACGAACGTCATAGGCGCGCTTCTGGTTGAAAGGCACACGGGTATACAGCTCTTCGCCCTTGTGAGCAGGCTCCATGGGGTCGGCCACGCGGAAGAAGTTTTCGTTGTAGCCGGGGATTGCGTCCATGTACTTCTGGATCGCAGCCAGAACGCCCTCTTCGCCGGAATAGACCTCGCGGAAGAAACCGGTCTCGCCGAAATGGATGTGCACCGCACCGGGAGGGTCAATCTTGCCGGCATTCACGGTGGCGTCGATCAGGGCGTTGGCCGCCTCGTCGTCCACATAACCCTTGGGGTTCATGCCGCCCACGATGCCCGCGCCGCCGACGGCCATGTTGGCCTTCTCATGGGCAATCAGGATAGTGGGGCTGATGGCGTGATAACCGCCGCCGGCGGGGTTGGTGCCGTAAATGCCCACCAGAACGGGAATGCCCATCTGCTCCAGCTCGGCGTGGCGATAGAAGGGCGTGCCGCCGGTGACGCGGCCTGCATAAACCTTCTCCTGCTCATCCAGCTTCACGCCGGAGCAGTTCAGCACGTACACCAGAGGGATGCGGAGCATCTTGGCGATATCCGTGGCACGGGTCAGCTTCAGCGCCTGCCCGGGAACCCACGCGCCAGCCAGCTTCTTGTTGTCGGAGGCGATGATCACCGCCCACTTGTCATGGATCTTGCCCATGCCGATCAAAACGCCGGTGGAACCATCCTTGTTGTTGCCGGGGTTGTAGAGGCTGTCCAGCGGGCACCAGGTACCCTCGTCCACCAGAATCTCCAGACGCTGCCGGGCGGTCATCTGACCGGACTGATTGAGGGACTCGTCGCTGCGGCCGGCGCTGAGGGCGGCCTCAACTTCCGCGTTATACGCGGTTTCGACATCCTGCAGGGACTTTGCGTTTTCCTCGTTCACCGCGTTCAGCGGCGTGCCCAGCTGGGGCATGTTCTGGAAGTAAGAAGGCATGGAGTAGCCAAATGCGCTCATATCGTACCACCTTATCATATATTTTGGCCGGAGAAGGGAGAGCGGGACGGTCAGCCGGCCAGCTGGCCGTCCCGCGAGATCACTCAATTAGAGGGCAATCACGTCGGCAAACGCCTGAATCGCCGTGCGAGCCTGCCCAAAGTCCCGCATCTGCTGGTCCACACCCAGCCGGATGTGGGGGATGTGGGCAGCATCCAGCGCCTTTTTGAGATAGGGATACTCCATCTCTTCAGGGTCGCAGAACTGCTGCATGAACAGCACCAGACCCTGCGCACCGGACTCCTTTACCAGATTCGCGACAAATTCGCCACGGCGGTTCTCGCTGGACTTCTCATCGTACAGCAGCACATCGTAATCCAGCGCGGCGAATTGGTCGACCAGCGCCATCATGGGATCGCCCGTCTCGGCGGCGTCCACGCGGAAAGCGCGGGACTCGTGGGCCACGTCGTCGGCGGCGATGGCGATCTTGTTCTCCTCGAAAATCTCCAGCAGCTTGGGGTTGTCGCAGATGATACCGGAGGTGACGACCTTGGTGCCCTTCCAGTTGCAGGCGGGCAGCGCGCTCAGCTCGGCATTGAGCGCTTCCAGCTTCTCGGTGTAAGCCGCCTTATCCATAAACCACGCAGCCTTCAAAACGGCGCTGCGCTTGGTGGGAGTGACCACATCGCAGTGGTCGCTGGCCAGCTTCACGAACGCCCGGCGGGCGGCCCGGCTCTTGTTATAGACCTTGATCGTCTCGGAGAGCGCGGCGTCGGTGATGGGCGCGCCGGCAATCTTCTCCAGCTCGGTCTTGATGTGGGTATACTGATCGACGCAGAACTTCTTGCCAAACGGAGCCAGACGGTTCTGGGGATGGGCAAGGAAGATGCAGGGCAGTTTCTCGCTCATGGCCACGCGGATGTTTTGGCTCATGGGACGAAGTGTATCGCAGATGGTCGGCGTAATCACGCCGTCCAGCAGATCCATGGTGCCGTCCAGCAGCATCTCGAGGTCCAGCTGGGCAATGGTACAGTAGAACGTGGCGCAGTATTCCTTGGCGCGGGAGATAGTCTTGTCGTTAGCGCCCCACATGCCAAACGGCACCATACCGGCGGCGGCCACCAGCTCCTCGGGCGCGTAGTAAGGCATCACACCGATGCACTTTTTGCCCTCTGCCTTATACTTCTTCAGCTGTGCTTTCGGGTCGGCCGCCACGGCGGCGAACTCCTGAATAATCGTTTCGATGCTCATGCCTGGGCCTCCTTCAGCTTTTTCGTTTCTTCCATGGCCTCTACCAGACCCTGCACACGCGTCTCATACTGAGCCTCGTTGAAATTGCGGGGGTCGGCCTGATCGCCGTCAAAGCCTGCGCAGGGAACACCCAAATCCTTGGTGAAGCGGCGCTGCATCTCGGCCATGTAGCCGGACCAGGGCTTGCAGGAGCGGTTGTAGTGGACCAGCACGCCGTCCACCTTGTTGTCGCGACAGATGCCCTCGCGCCATTCAACGCCCTGCTCGATACAGACGGAGTTGGGGGCCTTGCAGTAAGCGCGAACCATCTCATCCATGTTGTTGTACACAAAGCCGAAAGCGGGGGCGTACACCACGGCGGTGACGTTGACACCATGCTCCTTCAGGGGCTTGAACAGGGCGGGCAGCTTGGGCCAGCAGGGAATGCCCTCGAACATGACGCGGTACTGCTCGGGGAAGGGAGTGGTGGTTCCGCCGGCCTTGATCGTCTCTTCCAGATCGCTGGAGAGCAGCTCAAATGCCTCGGCGGCAGCAGTGGTTCCGCGGGCGGTAACCACGTCGGCCATGTGGTTGAACAGGTCAAAGCCGCTGTAAGGCGCAGGCTTGTGCTGCAAATAGTCGCAGACCTTCAGCCAAGCCTTGGCGGTGCGGTTTGCGTTGGCGCAGGCATGCTCGAACTTCTTCTCGTCGAACTTCTTGCCAGTGAGCTTTTCCAGCTCATGAATGGCGTTGTCGAACTGACCGCGGATGTAAGCGACGTAGCTGTCGTCCACCTCAACGGTGTTGTTATAAGGAACGTCGATCATAATGAGGGGAATATTCCGCATACGGGCGATATTCTCATACCACTTGGTCATGCAGTTGCAGATGTTGTTGCAGCAAAGCACGAAATCGGGCTGGGGAATCTGCATCTGGCGATAGGGCTTGATGGCCGCCTTGCGCAGTTCCTTTTCCCGTCCTTCGGGCAGAGCTTCGATCTCATAGATGTCGTCCAGCACGGTAAAGGGCTGCATCGTCTTGGGGTCCTTCTTGGGCTTGCCGGTGGCCTCGTCGATGACAACCTTGCCGTTTTCGTCCTTCAGGGGCTTGCCGCTGGCGGGGTTGATGACATACTCACCGGTGGTCATGTCCAGCTTGCGGGAAGCACGCTTGCCCGCGGCATAGGCCAGAGAAATGCGGGCATAGCCGCAGATATCGTTGTCGAAGCCCAGATCCTCGGCAGCTTGACACATGATCTCGCCATCACGGTTTGCGGCGATACCGGCAGCCTGATTCTCCGGATACATCACGTTCAGATCAAAAGCGGCAGCCAGCTCGCAGGGGAATTTAGAGCTGGACCAACCCACCAGCTTGCCCTCCTTGTGGGCCTGACGGGCGTCCGCGTGAACGTCGTCCACGACTTTGCGCAGGGCCAATACGCCGGGACTTACAGTTTTTGCCATAATGTTTACTCCTCCTTGTAATACTACCTTGTAATACTCATGAGTGCAGGGGGCCGCAAGCGGTCTACTGCTCCTTGTGACACTTTTGATAGGCAAACAGCGCCGCGCCCAGCGCGCCGTTGTATTGCGTCAGGGGTGAGGTGTGAATGGGATGACCCAAAGCCTCCTGAAGCGCCGAAACCACGCCGCCGTTCTGGGCAACGCCGCCGGTCATCACCACCGCATCCCGCACGCCGATGCGGTTTGCAAGGCCCACCACGCGGGATGCCACGGACTTGTGAATCCCATGGATAATGTCCCGCTTATCGCTGCCCTGCGCCAGCTGGCTGATGACTTCGCTCTCAGCGAACACGGTGCAGGTGGAGCTGATTGCCACTTCCTTGGTGGACTGTGCGCCAAGCTCCGCCAGATCCTCCACCTTCACTTCCAATACCCGGGCCATTACGTCCAGAAACCGGCCTGTGCCGGCGGCGCACTTGTCATTCATGGCGAAGTTCACCATGACGCCGTTTTCGATCTCCAGAATCTTCACGTCCTGACCGCCGATATCAATCACGGTGTGGACATCCGGGAACAGGAAGAACGCGCCTCTGGCGTGGCAGCTCAGTTCGCTCATCTGATGATCGGCAATATCGTCCAGCGAATTGCGGCCATAGCCGGTGGCCAGGATGTAATCCATGTCCTCTTTCTTCATCCCGGCGTTATCCAGCACCTCCGCAATTGCGCGGGTGGGGCCGCTGGTGCCCGCACCCACTCCCACCAAGGACTTGGCGGCGATCTCGCTGCCATCCTTCATAATGACGCATTTCGAGGCGGTGGAACCCACGTCAATGCCCATGGTATAAATCGTTTTCATACGGTATCTCCTTGCGGCGGAGGGAAACGCAACCTCTTTTTATGCCGGTTTTCCCGGAAAGGCCCGTTTAGAAACCGCCGAAACCCTTTAAAATAGGTGCTTTTTTTATTCTTTACCAACCATAGAATATCATACGGCCGCAAATTGTAAATACTGCCGCGCGTTAAAAAATTAGCATATCTTGCTTTTCGTTTCGTCTGCTCCGACAATTTTATCGCGCAAAAAACAAAAAATTTGACGGATTATCAGGTTTTTCAGATGTCCGACGCAGCAGCCCCGTCCGAAAAATCCGACCGCCTGCCGAAAAGGTTTCAGCAGACGGCCGGGAGTTGGGATCAGCGCAGTTCGGGCACCGCGCGCCCCAAAAATGCCTTAGATCTTGTTGACAGGACAAACAACAGGCCGGCCGTAGCAGACATTGACAAGATCGGTGGCGCAGGAGGTGCAGCAGTTAATCACGGACTGCTCCGTGGAGGCCGCGGTATGAGGCGTCAGGACCACATTGTCCATGTCCATCATCTGGCGGCTGTTTTCGCACAGAGGCTCGGGCTCGTACACGTCCAGACCTGCGCCAAACAGAACGCCGGTCTTCAGAGCCTCAACCAGCTCTTCCTCACGAATCAGGCCGCCGCGGGCCACGTTGAGGAAAATAGCGCGGGGCTTCATCATCTTAAACTGCTCCATGCCCACGGTGCGCTCGGTGGAGGGCATCAGGGGCAGATGGATGGAAACAAAATCAGCGGTCTTCCAAATCTCATCGGCGCTGTCCTTCAGCTCGATGGGCAGGCCGCCCAGCTGCTCTTTGGTCACATAGGGGTCATAGCCCACAACCTTCATGCCCAAGCCGTTGATGCACTTGGCGGCAAAGAGCTTGGAGATGCGGCCGCAGCCCACCAGACCCAGCGTCTTGCCCTCCACCTCGACGGTGTTCTCAAGACCCATGCGGACATAGAAGTTGCCCTTGCGGAACTGATCGTTCACATAGCTGAAACGCCGGGCGGTCATCAGCATCAGCATCACGGCGTGCTCTGCCACGGCGTTGGCATTGCCGGCGGGGGCATACACGACCTGAATCTTCTTGGAAGTGGCATGGTCGATGTCAATGTTATCCAAACCCGCGCCCTGCTTGCCCACGCCCTTCAGATTCTGGCACACATCCATCATGGCGGCCGTTACCGGCTCGGTACGGCACATGATCACGTCAGGCTGATATTCCTTCAGTTCGCGGATGTAGGTTTCCTCGTCCAGCGCGCTGGCAACCTTCACTTCCACATCGTTGTTGTTGAAGATCTGGGTTGCGACGTCGCTCAGCTTATTGGTATAATAGGCCTTGAATTTCATGACTTACGTTCCTCCACAAATCCGTTTTATTGGCTGCGGCGGGTAACCCGCGTCGCGTGCCTCTTAGTTGTTGTGTGTTCATCATAGCGCACTTCGTTTCGTTTTGCAAGTATTCCTGCAAAAAATTTCCGGTTTTTCATAATTTCCGTCATTTTTGCCCGGTTTCCGGGATAGTTTTCGTCATTTTGCAGAGCAAAATCCTCTCGAATCCCAAGTATTTTTTGGAAATCAAGAGGATTTATGATTAATATTGTGATTTGCAGGGTATCCTTGCCGTAACGCGGCGTCATCACTCCCGCTCCCCTTGCGTAAACCGCTTGGCGTATTGCTTGGGCGGAAGACCGGTCAGGGTTGTGAAGGTTCGGATAAAATGCTCGTTGCTCTGAAAGCCCACGGCTTCTCCCGCCGCCTGAACCCGCTGGCCGTCCTGTAAAAGCCGGCGGGCGCGGAGAATGCGGGTATTGATGACGTATTCCATGACGCTGAAACCCGTGGCCTCTTTAAAGCAATGGCTCAAATAATACTTGCTGATGAAAAATTCCGTTGCCACCCGCTCCAGTGTCAGCTTTTCAGACAGGTGGGCCTGTAAATACTCCAGTACGGCGCTGATTTGCAGCGCCCCCTCCCGCTCGCCGGGAAGAGCGGGACTCTCCATCTGACACAATTCATCCGCCTGCCGCCGCGCCGGGGCAATGGACAGCGCCTGCAGCAAAAACTCGGACAAGAGCAGCATCTGATTCAGATCGGAGCCAAACTCAGTGGTTTTCCGCCCCAACTCCCAATCCAGCCGTTTCAAGAGCGACAGCAGATCGTTATACCGCCCGCCCAGCTCCACCATTC
>JABNAD010000718.1_pt1 | contig 16516 bp, 14 predicted proteins | sample 7240381 | NCBI WGS metagenome assembly JABNAD01 (sample SAMN11332834, study PRJNA596920) | anaerobic digester metagenome | biome: digested sludge; isolation source: digested sewage sludge-derived enrichment culture grown on H2/CO2 | place: Germany: Goettingen
AGGGGATCGTGAGCTGGGTTTAGACCGTCGTGAGACAGGTCGGTTACTATCTATTAGGAGTGTTCGGAGTCTGAAGGTAAGATCGAAATAGTACGAGAGGAACTTTCGGTCGTCGCCACTGGTTGATCGGTTGTCCGACAGGGCAGTGCCGAGCGGCTACGCGATAAGGGATAAAAGCTGAAAGCATCTAAGCTTGAAACCCGACCTAAAACGAGACTCCGTTAAGGGCACGGATAGAAGATCCGTTTGATAGACTCGGGATGTACGCACGAAGGCAACGACGTGTTTAGTCCGCGAGCACTAACGCCCAAATTCCAGTGCTTATTACTGTTGAACCCAGACGAAATCCAGAGTGCTAACCTTTATGCCTGTATAGGTAATACTATATGGGCACACGGCCTGCCAAGGTGGCGGAGCGGCCACGCGGCTGACTGCAGATCAGCTACACTCCGGTTCAAGTCCGGACCTTGGCTTGGGTAATAGCGGCCATAGCAATCGGGAAACACCTGGACTCATTCCGAACCCAGAAGTTAAGCCGATTAACGTATCATACGGTACTGAGGTACGCGAGTCCTCGGGAACTATGGTGAGCTGCTATTACCCTTCATTCATTACAAAGAGTCTGTTCTTGTAGAATTTTATAGACCAGCGAAGCAACCATTCCGGTTCCTGTATGAACGAATGTGGGTTCGTAACCCGCGCCGGATATCATTATCATCCACGAATCGTGCTTTGTACGAAATGGACGATTCATTTTCGAAATCTATCGACCCAAATATTGAGTTTCCATTTTTTTCGGGGAGTGGAAGATTTGCTCTCAATACACTTTTCATACCCCGAAAGAGGTGTTTCAATTTGAATTGTTCAATCTTTTCTTTCTGATTGCACCGAGAGATGTATTCGCTCGAATACTGGATTATTATCCGCTGATTATCCACCTTCGCATAAAATTTTTTACTTTCGATACCCCCCGGAACCTTCCAACCAGTTGACGTAATTTCTTTCCTCATCGGTGGATACTCATTTGCAGGATTAACAGGCAGATGGACAAACCCATTTTCTACGAGACCTGGACAGGTCTTCCAAGTATTCCTCAGCCCCTTTCTTTTAACGGATGATCGGTCCTGATCCGGCGACTCTTCTTCTCCGGCCAATTCATTCGGTGATGACGGAACATTTATCCGGTTTCTGGTCGAGCTATCGAGAAGAGGAGAGACTGGAAAAATGCTCGAGATCTATAAGTGTGGAAACTGCGGGAAGATCGTGACCATCATCCACGAGGGCCAGGGACAGCTCGTCTGCTGCAAACAACCGATGATAAAACAGGGAGAGAATACTGTCGACGCCGCCAACGAGAAGCATGTGCCCGTCGTTGAGAAGAGTGCAGATGCTATCACCGTCGTTGTTGGCTCCGTCGATCACCCGATGGAACCAAATCACTACATCGAGTGGATCGAGGTGATCGCCGGGTCCGAACGACATGTGCAGCACCTGAAGGCAGGCGAAGCTCCGCGGGCGGTCTTTCCTGGACTGGACGGGGAGATCCGTGCACGGGCGTACTGCAACATCCACGGGCTCTGGTCGGATAAACCCCTGCCGGTCTGATCGAGATCGAATTTTTTTTACTGGGGTGAAGAGGGATTCCTTCATTCCCATCTGTTCATCTCCCGTGTCATGGTCTCCAGGCTCAACTGGAACGGTCAGTCCTGACCAACCATGTCGCGTGGCTCGTTGGAGGCCATCTCCAGCACCCTCGGCTCTTTGTCGAGGCAGTTGAATCCCGTATCGCCAGGTCATACGGTAACTCCCATCTCCTGTACGCATGCGGGGCATGCAGAGTTTTTTCGAAAGGGCAGTCCCGATGGCGAGGAGAACGAGCCGGGCGAAGACTGCGGTGTGCCCTGGTCAGATGGAGTCTGCGAGCGAGAGTTGTGAGAGGGCCACCATACCTGCATTCGAGGTGGTGAAGAAGAACTCCGCGGCGCGTTTCCCCGGACTCGCCGGTTCATGAATGAACGAATTGGGACACTATCAGGGGAACTCTCGAATCGGTGCCGATCAGTGAGCACTGCATGGTGGGAATCGATCCGTTCTCCACAACAAGTTGTCCAAGACACGGCTCATGACGAGTCGCACGTCATTGCATGCACGCGAGCCGGCACCGAGTGCAACGCCGGATCGTGAACGCAACACTGAGGGAGATGAGGACGAGAGACGCGAAGACCACGGGGTACCCATACCAGTGGGCCGCGGAGGTCGAGAGTGTCGGGAGGAGGGCCATCCCCGCATAGGAGGCGGTGCTGAAGAGTCCCGCTGCGAGACCCGACGGCTCGCCGGTCCGGGAAAGGAAGACCAGGGTGGCGAGCTGCACCGCCCCTGACGCTGCGCCGATCAGGGTGAATCCATACGGGGTGACGAAGGAGACGCAGACTGCCAGGGCCATCACGACCGAGCAGACCCTGATGAGCGGGATCGGTTCGAACGAGAGACGGGAAACGATCATGACTGCAAGGATTGTCGCCACGTTCTGAAGCGCAATCTGCACGCCGAGCCACCCTGGGTCGGCGGAACTGAAGTCGGGGTAGAGCCCCGTGATCGCTCCGCCCACCCCGAACATGATCACCGAGGCGTAGAAGAGCCAGCGATACTGCCTGAGCATCGGGACAAGTCGGTCAAGCGATTGGTCGCGGGAAGGGGCCGCCTCATCCCTGAGAGAGAAGGAGAGGACGAACGGGATGACGGCAAGAGACGTGAACGCGAGGACTCCGGCGTCACGGAGCCCGGTCTGTTCCACCAGCACGCCCGTGAGAACCAGGCCCGCGAGCAGCCCGGCGTTCAGCGAGGCCATGAACGCGCCGCTGCTGCGACCGTCATCGGGCCGGCTGTTCACGTAGGCCAGGCCGGCTGATACAAAGATACCGGTCGCCACTCCCTCAACGAGGCGCGCTCCGATGATGACGGTGACACTCGGCGCCATCGCGATGACGAGTCCGGTCAGGAGAGAGCCGGCGAGCCCAACCTGCATCAGGTGAGAACGGCTGAACCGGTCTGCTGCAATGCCAGCCGGCAGCACCGTCAACATTGCACCGAAGAAGTAGGCGGAAAAGACCAGTCCCTGGAGTGCCGCACCATCGGCAAAGATGTCGAGGACAGGGACGACGGCGTTCGAGAGGGCCATCAGCAGGAAGATCCCACTGCAGATGGCCAACCGATGTTGCATAGACCAGGGGTTTTTTTAGACCATCCGGTAGGTCTCGAGGTTCATCGGGGCGCGGGTCTCAATCCGGAACCGCTTGTGAATTGACGAGGCCAGGTCGAGCGTCGACTTCTCGTCGCCGTGGACCATGAAGATCTTCTCGGGGTGTGGAGAGACATGGCTCACATAGTTCATCAACTGTCGGCGGTCAGAGTGACCGGAGAATCCATCGACGGTAATCACCTCGAGGTTGATCACGATAGAGTCCCGCCGACCGAGCGGGACCTCACGCCACCCCTTCTGGATCCGTCGACCGAGTGTTCCATCCGCCTGATACCCGACAAAGATCAACGCGTTGTTCTCGTTCGCCGCCAGGTTGTTCAGGTAATCGAAGACGGGTCCCCCGTTGAGCATCCCGCTCGTCGTTATGATCACGCAGGGGTCGCCCGCCATCACTTTTTCTCGCATCTCCTGCGAGTCGACCTGGCAGAAACACTCGGCAAGGAACGGGTTCAGCCCCTCCTTGAAGATCTGGTTCCGAAGATCGCTATTGAGGTACTCCGGGTACGCCGTGTGTATCGCGGTCGCTTCCTTGATCATCCCGTCCAGGTAGACCTTGACCTGCGGGATCTTTCCAAGGCGCATCCCCTCCTCGATCGCCAGCATCACCTCCTGCGATCTGCCGACGGCGAAGGCAGGGATGATCACCTTGCCGCCGCGGCCGACGACGGTCTTGATCGTCTCGTAGAGCTTCTCCTCGGCATCCCGCCGTGCGGGCTGCATGTCGTTCGAACCCCCGTAGGTCGACTCCATCACCAGGGCCTCGAGCCGTGGAAACTGGGAGACGGCTGGGTTGAAGAGCCGGCTCTTGCCATAGTTGAAGTCACCCGTGAACGCGATATTATAGAGCCCATCACCGAGGTGGAAATGAGCGATGGCCGACCCGAGGATATGGCCGGCATTGTGGAACGTGAGCTTGATATCAGGCGCGATGTCGGTCACCGATCCATAGTTCAGGACGATGGAGTGCTTGAGATAGTTCCGGACATCGTTCGAAGTGTATGGGATCTTCCGGTCCTCCTTGCGGATCACCTCGAGGTAATCGAGCTGGAGCATGGACGAAAGGTCCCGTGTCGCCGGCGTACTGTATACCGGGCCTTCGAACCCGTACTTGTAGAGGAGGGGAACGAGGGCGCAATGGTCGAGGTGGGCATGGGTGAGCACCACCGCGTCGAGCTGGGAGAGCGGGTGGATCTCGGGGACGTAGAGGTACGGCGTCCCGTTTGTATTGTCGGGCTTCTCGCCGCAGTCGATCAGGATCTTCGACTCCGGGGTGGAGAGAAGGAAGGCGGCACGACCCACCTCGCGGCAGCACCCAAGAGTCGTCATCCTGACCCACTGGTCGCGGTTCGTCACCTCGCGGTGAATTCGCCGTCCGATCGTCCGTAAAAACTCCTTTCTCTCCTCGTTGACCGAACGAAGGTACTGCCGGACCTGCTTGATCGTCTGGCTCTCGATCGGGGGCGTCCTCACCACCTTGGGAGTCCAGCCGATCTGCTTGGTGATCTCCCGGAGCGTCGCCCCGTTCTTGCCGATCACCACACCGGGCTTCTCGGCCTCAATCAACACCTCACCGGTATCGGGGTCGAAGAAGAAGTCGGAGATTCCGGCGTTCTCCGGAACCACGGCCCGGATCTGGACCGCAGCGCGTTCGGGGTCCTCGAGTACGGTCGGGCGGACCACGATCCTCTTGCGGAGGTCGCGGGCCAGCGTCTTGATCAGGTCCGGTTCGTCGGCGAACCGCTTTGGGTCGTCCGTATAGATGACGAGTTCGGGCCCCTCGAACTCGACCTCGGAGACCGAGATCCCCTGGGGCACCTTGTCATTGATCTTGTCCTTCAGATCCTTGAGCCGCTCTTCAATTCCCATAAAATCGTCCTAAAAAAAATGCGTATCAGGCCGCCTTGGCGGCTTCTATCGTCTGAACCCTCTCCTCGGAGAGTTCGTCGTACCGGTCACGGGTGATCACCACCACGTGGACACCCTCACCCGACCCGGCATCTCGGCGCATCGCGGCACGGAGGGCTCGCACCGCGAGGTAGACCGCCTCCTCCTCACTCATGTCCTTCTTGTACCGGTCCTCGAGCACACCATACGCCATCGGCGAGCCAGATCCCGTCGCGACGATGTCATCCTCGCGGGTGGCACCTCCCATGGCATCGACCGAGTAGACCGAAGGTCCTGTGCGGTCGACCCCGCCGACCAGCAGCTGGACGTAGAAGGGGAAATACCGGTTCTGGTTCAGGTAGTTTGAGAGGAGGGTTGAAGCAGCGCCGACCGTGATCGGTTTCGCCCGCCGGATCGCGAAGAGCCGACACTCGACGGTCATGATCCGGGCCAGCTGCTGCGCATCGCCGACACCGCCTGCCGTCGTCATCCCGATCCGGTCGGCGATCTGGTAGACCTTCTTCGCCCGCTTGGACGCGATCATGTATCCCATGGTCGCGCGCTTCTCCGTTGCGAGGACCACGCCATCTCGAAAGACGATACCGATCGTCGTGGTCCCTTTCATCATCTCTGCCTCTGGCATCAGAGTACCTCGAAAAGTCTGTAAATAGAAAGAATCATTATAAAAATGCTGTTCAGGATATACAACACCGCGATACGACTTATAAGTTGTTATGTCGGATCGGCAACGCAGAGGGCCCGGATCAACTCCCGGTCGAAGAGCATCGAGACGAGACGCTTGTCCCCGTTGATCACCGGGAGCTGGTCTACCCGTGCTCGCTTCATCTTCAGGGCACAGTCGCTTACCTCGGCGTTCTGGGGGACCGCTATCACGTTCTTGACCATCGCGTTCTTGACGGGCTTCTTCGGGAGCTGGACCTTGGAGATCGAGTACGAAAGGGTATGGTTGTCGCGGATGCTCTCCCAGGTCCACTCGTCGTCATCGGTCCCGTTCGAGAAGTCCGAGACACCGACCGAGTCCTCGATCACCGAGTTCCGGATCAGGTCGCGCTCCGATATGATGCCGCGAAGTGTATTATCTGCGTCCAGGATCGGGATCGCGTCGAACCCGGATATCTCCATCACCTTGCCGACGACCGTGAGCGGGGTCTCCTCCCAGACGGCGAAGGTCTGGCTCGTGTAGGTGCCGCGGATCGGGACCGTGCACTTCATCTGGGCGATGGCGAGGACCAGGTCCGAGACAGAGAGGAGACCGACGACGACTCCGTCCTCGACGACCGGAAGCCGGCGGATGTTCATCGAGACGAGGATCCTCGCCGCCTCGGCGATCGTCGCATCCGGACCGATCGTGATCGGGTCGGGCGTCATCAAAAGGCCGAGCTGGGTCTCGTCCGGCTTGCGGAGCAGATCCTTGCGCGTGATGATCCCGACAAGTGTCCCATCCTTGAGCACGGGCACGCCACTGATCCCGGTGCGCTTCAGGATCTTCAGGACGTCGTCGCGGTTCCCCGGGATCTGGACGGAGACCACGTCCTGGGTCATGTAATCGCGCACGAGTTGCGGGTTTATTCTCTCACCACCATCGTCGTCACGGGGCTGTTCGTCACCACGAAGGAGCTGACCGACCCGATCAGCAGCCTCTCGATCCCGCTCTTCCCAAGCGAGCCCAGGACGATCAGGTCGGCGCCGATCTCCTCGGCGAGGTTGAGCAGTTCCTGCCCGGCGTGTCCCTGACGGAGGTGCGTCGTCAGGGGGACCCCTGCCTCCGCTCCCGCCGCAATCGCGTCGTCCAGGATCTCCTTTCCCTCCTTGTCGAGAAGGCTGTACATGACCTCCCAGGTGTTGTCGACAGGCAGGGAGGAGAAGAGCCCGATCTCAATCACGTACGCCGCGTGGATCTCGGCCTTCCACACCTTCGCCACGTCGATTGCCGTGCTCAGGGCCAGTCGACTCTGGCTGGAACCGTCAATCGCCACCAGTACCTTCCGGAACATATACACCTCAGAAAATAGTCTTTATAGATTCGTCTTTCAGGTTAAAAACATTTGTTTCGATCATACACGAATCAAGCCGCTGCACCAGGGTTGCGACGGGATCGCGGCTGAAATTCACTCCTCCCCGCGCGGGATCGATCACCAGGAAGTTTGCGCGCCCCCCGGTCTCGATCCAGCACGGCGACCCGATCACCGCCGCCCCCTCCACGGCGGCGCGCAGGAGACGAGTGGCATCGATGCGGTACACGAACGATGCGAACATCATCTCCTGCGCCAGGTCCGGCGAAACGAACATCGCGTTGTCGGTCCCGAGCACCACGCGGCACCCGAGATCGAACATCCTCCCGATAGGGGGGTGGTCCATGCCATGCGTAACGCCGAGTCGCCAGTTGGACCGGGGGCAGACCGCGATCGGAATCCCCTCGTCGGCACAATGCCGGAGCTGGCGATCCGTCGCGTGGGTCATGTGGACCACCAGGTCCGGGCGGCAGTCCAGGGCACGGTCCACGTCCTCCGGGTCGCGCTCACCGGCATGAAACGCGACGAGCCCCCCTCGCTCCCGGACGCGGGCGACCACCTCCAGGTAGTCAACCACGTCGCGTGCGCTCGCAATTCCTGCTCCATCAGCGACCGCCTCGCCCCCGCCTCGCCCGAGCCCGATCACCCGGCACGGCAGGCGCCGGGCCGCTTCCCTGAGGAGATCGATGCCCCGCGCACCTCCCTCCCGGAAGTCCGCGCACCCCGTCGTGCCACCCCGGAGCATCCTCTTGAGACTGGCACGGATCCCGTTCCGGCAGTCGTTCGCCGAGGCTGCCCGAAGCATTCGGTGCTTGAGTCCATCGGGCGGGCGAACGAGGGCAGCGAGGTCTCCAGAGGCCGATACGTCCATGGCGATGGTGTCGCCGAGGTGCGTGTGTGCATTGAAGAAGGCAGGGCTGATCCAACGTGCGGGTGCGCGTCTCCGTTCTTCGATCGCAACGATCCGTCCCGCCTCGACCACCACGTCGGCGGGACGAGGCTCCAGGTCCGGCCCCAGGAGGGCGAGCCCCGAGTAGATGGATGGTTCCATACCCTGATTATTTAAACGACCGGGAACAGATATAGAATGATATGGCGAAGAAGAGAGGCGGACGCCTGATCTCGTCGGCCGGTCTCGTCAACTACTACGAGAGCGAGGACCGGCGGGCAGTCCACATCAATCCATACTACGTCATCGCGGCTGCGGCCGTGATCGGTGTCGTCATCCTGGTACTGAACATACTCCTCTAAATCCCCTCCTGCGGCCGCCCCGGTTACGGTGGGAATCCCGTCACATACCACAGAACGATGCTTCCCGGGCTGATCGAACTCTTTCTCCATCTCGACAAGAACCTACCCCTGGTGATCCAGGAGTACGGCATCGTCACCTACGTGCTCCTCTTCGTGATCATCTTTCTCGAGACCGGGCTTGTCATCACCCCCTTCCTCCCCGGGGACTCGCTCCTCTTCGTCTCGGGGGCGGTGGCAGCCGCCGGCCACCTGAACCTCTACCTGCTGCTCGCTGTCTTCATCGCGGGCGCGATCCTGGGCGACACGGCGAACTACTGGATCGGTAATTTTCTGGGCCTCCGGGTCTTCCAGCGCCGGTTCCCCGAGATCATCCGGCAGGAGTACATCGACCGGACCTACGACTTCTTCGAGCGATACGGGGGCCTGGCCATCTTCATTGCGCGCTTCGTCCCACTTGTCCGGACCTTCGCGCCGTTCCTCGCGGGGGTGGGGACCATGTGCTACCGAAGGTTCCTGCTCTACAACATCGTCGGCGCCGTCGCCTGGGCGTTCGTCCTGGTGCTCGCCGGCTACTTCATCGGTGCCGTCCCCGTCGTCAACGAGAACCTCAACCTCCTGATCTACGGGGTGATGGCGTTGACCGCGGGGTCGCTCGTCTACATTCTCTACCGTGTCGTCCACGGGTTTCTTTCCCGACGAGCCGACTGATGCCCACGTAATCGGCGACGGTGACATCCAAATTTATTAAGGCTCTCCCGGAGCACCATTAACCGAGGAGGGATCGATGACTCTGCCCGTTCTCGAACGATACCGCACACCCATAATCATCGCGCTCGTCGCGCTCTTCACCCTGATCGCGTTCTGGATACGCATGCTCCCCGCAGCGCAGATTGGGTCCCAGGACATCCTGACCTTCGTCGGCTCCGACGACCCGATCTACAACCTGCGCCAGGTCGAGCTGATGCTCGCGAACTTCCCGACCTATGCCTGGTGGGAGCCGATGACGCACTTCCCGTACGGGACCGACCTCTACTGGGGGCCGCTCACCACCTACGCCGCCGCCATCCTCTGCCTCCTCACGGGCGCCTCCACCCGGCCCGAGGTCATCTATGCCTGCCTCGCGGTCCCGCCCCTGATGGCGGCTGTGATGGTGCCGGTGGTCTACCTGATCGGGCAGAGGATCTCGGACTGGAAGGGCGGGCTTGTCGCCGCCGGCCTGATTGCGATCATCTCGGGCCAGTACTTCTACCGCTCCCTCTTCGGGTACTTCGACCACCACATGACCGAGGCCCTCGTCTCGGCGGTCTTCTGTCTCGTGTACATCTGGGCGATCCGGCATGCCTTCGACCGTGGGGTCTCGCTTTCGGACACCGGGAGTTTGAAGTGGCCGGCGCTCCTCGGTCTCGCGGCGGGTGTCGCCTATTTCATCGGGCTCGTCGCGATGCCGACGATGATCCTGTTCGCGATGATCGTCGCCATCTACACCCTCGCGCAGGTCCTCTATAACGTCTATCGCGGCCACTCGAGCGACGGACTCCTGGTGATCAACACGGTCACCTTCGCCGTGGCGCTGGTCCTCCTTCTCCTGTTCGGCCTCAAGAACGCCGGTATCGGCCTCTCCGCCTACACGATCGGCCACGTCATCGCCTACCTGGGCCTGATCGTCGGGACGGCGATCCTCTGGGGTCTCGGTCGCTTCCTCAAGGACCGGCCGTTCCTTCATTACCTGGGCGCGCTCGCCGGCCTGGGCATCGTGATAAGCGCAGTCCTCTTCATCGCGCTCCCGGACTTCTACAATGTCCTGATCGGGAGCTTCGGGGCCTTCTTCGGGCAGTATGACGTGACGAACACGGTCCAGGAGGCACGCGGCTGGTCGCTCGGTGCGGCATGGTCCACGTTCCAGCTCGGCCTCCTCTTGATGTTCGCCGGGCTCGCTATACTCGCCTTCCGGTTCTGGCGCGAGCACCGGGCCGATCACCTCTTCGTCCTGGTCTGGTCGGCCGTGATCCTCCTCTCGACTGTCCAGCACGTCCGGTACGAGTACTACCTGGCGGTCAACATCGCCCTGCTCGCCGGCATCGTCGTCTCGTTTGCCCTGGAGCTCGGCGGAAAAGACCTTGCCGGCATGGTCGGTCTGGGGCAGGAGACGAAGGCCGCAAAGCCGGCCGTTCCCGCTCCCGAGCCCGAGGCGAAGACAGGCAAGAAGGGGAAGAAAACCGTAGCGCGGCAGGCGACGGGCAAGCAGCGCGCCCATGCCCCACGCCCGTCTTTCAACCTGGTCGGTGCATCGGTGCTGATCGCCGTCCTGCTTGTCACCGTCTTCTTCGCCTACCTCTCCGCCCTCCCTCTCGACCTCGACGGAGACGGCCAGTACGACTTCACGACGTCGTACTCGACCGCGAGCCTCTCCGTGAACCGGATGAACGGCGACTGGAAGGAGTCGCTCGAGTGGATGAAGGCGAACACCCCGGAGACCGGGATGGACATGAAGAAGGTCTATGAGCAGGAAGGCTTTTCGTACCCCGACCAGGCCTACGGGGTGATGTCCTGGTGGGACTACGGCCACCTGATCACCTTCATCGCCGAGCGGATCCCGAACGCGAACCCGTTCCAGCAGGGCGTCTCGGGCCCGAACGGCTCAGCTGCCTACTTCGTCTCGACCAACGAGTCCGTCTCGAACGGGATCCTTGATACCCTGAAGACACGCTATGTCGTCACCGACATCGAGATGGCCGTCTCCAAGTTCTGGGCGATGACCACCTGGTATAACACGACCGCGCAGACGGCACCCTATCAGGCGACCATGTATACCCGCAACCAGCAGAACTCGAACGTCTACGATCCGGTCTCGGTCAACAAGCAGGACTACTACCTGACCACCATCGCCCGTCTCCACAACTTCGACGGCTCCGAGACGGCGCCTACGACCGCCTATTACATCGAGTACCAGGACCCCGAGAAGGCGAAGACCTCGTTGCCGCTGATCACCCGCGTCGAGACCGTGAACGGGACCGGCGCCGCGCAGCGGGCGGCGGAGTACAACGCGCAGGCGCCCGCGGGAACCCACGCCCTCGCCGCCGGCGTCCAGCCGAACCAGCCAGTCGAGACGGTGCCGGCGCTCGGGCACTACCGGCTCATCCACGAGTCTCCCTCCAGTGCCGGTGCCGCAGGACTGAAGTACGTCAAGGTCTTCGAGTACGTCCCGGGAGCCCGGATAATGGGCGAAGGCCAGATCGAGGTCCCGGTCGTGACGAATACGGGTCGGACCTTCACCTGGCGTGCGACCGCCGTGAACGGTGAGTTTGTCGTGCCCTTCGCGACCGGCGGAACCGAGGGAGTCCATACCACCGGGCCGTACCAGGTCGTCGGGACCGGGCGGACTGTCACCGTCCCGGAGTCGGCGGTGCTCTCCGGTGCGACGGTCTGAACGTCTCTCAATTTTTTTGTCCCCACGAGCAAAAGGGGTATAACCGACCGGACAGAGATCTCTAGTGGATGTGGTCTTCCACCCTGCGAACCGGGTTCGTCATATCAATACTCCTCGTCCTCCTCGTCGCCTGCTCGGGCTGTACCGGGGCCAATAGTGCCTCCTCGAACGCGACAATGGGGTTTTCTGACCTCACGGCCGAGCAGTTCAAGCAGAAGATAGACGAGTTCCACGACCGGCCTTCGGACCTCGTGATTCTCGATGTCCGCACCCCGACCGAATTCGAACGTGAGCGGTTGCGTGATGCGGTCAACCTCGACGTCTCCGCCGGCGTCTTCAGGGACCGGGCTGCACGCCTCGACCGGGACCGGACCTACCTGATCTACTGCCAGATCGGGACGCGGTCGGCCAACGCGGCATCGATCATGGCCGATCTCGGCTTTTCGAAGGTCTTCAACATGAAGGGGGGCATCGTCAAATGGAAGGAGGCCGGCAACCCGACGGTGAAGGGGACCTGAGCCTTCCTATTTCTGTTCAAACCATCCGGCGAACGCATATATAGCCCGCTCTCCATCTGTACCTGGGTAAACACATGGTGGACCTGATCACGATCATACTCGCCGTCGTTGTAGTGGTCGTCCTGGGCGGGCTTGTTGCCTGGTTCGTCGGGATCTACAACCGGTTCTTCAGCCTCAAGAACTCCGCGGAGGCGACACTCGGGCAGATACGGGTCGCAATGAAGAAACGGCTCGATATGATCGAGCAGCTCCTGGGCGCCGTGAAGAGCTACGCGACGTTCGAGAAAGAGACCCTCGAGAAGGTGACGCAGCTCAGGTCCACGGTGATGAGCGGGGGGCCGGCTCAGCTGAACGCGGTCGAGCGCGAATCCCGCTCCATTCTCGGCTCGCTCTTTGCCGTCGCCGAGGCCTATCCCGATCTCAAGACCTCCGTGACGGTCCAGGAACTGATGTCCTCGGTCCGCGGAGTCGAGGACGAGATCGCGCGTCAGCGGTACACCTACAACAACATCGGGCAGCAGCTCAACACGATGGTTGACACCATCCCTTCCAACATCGTCGCGCGCCTGATCGGGATGCAGAAACTCGAGTACCTCCAGTTCGAAGAGGCGATCGAGCAGCCGCCGAAGATCGAGTTCTGATCCGCCATGGGCGAAACGAGGTCGCTCGGAGCCCTGGTCGCGATCGTGCTCGTCCTTGGGCTCACGGGCGCCGCCCTTGCGCTCTGGCTCCCCACCTTCTCCTTTGACTATCCCCTCTCGGTCGATAGCTACGAGGCCGAGTACCGGCTCGACGGCACCCTCGAGGAGCGCTACCTCTACTCGGTCGACGACCCGGGAACCTACCGGATGCTCTACCGTGGGTTCGATGACTCGCTCGTCTTCAACCGCACCGACTCACCGCACGTCGAGCTCGTCGCCGTCGAGCCCCCCGCCGGGTATCCCGGCTACGCCCGCGACGCCTCGGGCGAGGTTCGCCTCTTCGGGGACGATGATCCCGCGGTGCGGGCGTTCGTCGTCTCCCGCGCCGAGCGAAACGAGGTGGGGCTTGTCGAGACCGGATACTTCGATCGGGGCACGTACGACGCCCGGTACCGGTTCGTCGTCCGTCCCCCGGTCGAGTACGACGACTCCCTGGTCCACGTCAACCTCAAGCTCGCCCGGCAGCACGTGCCGTACCACTCGATCCGCCTGGTCCTCCCGTCCGATGGCGTGCGGGAGGTCTATGCCTATCCCCCGACCCTCACCCAGTCTCGCGAGGGTGACCGGATCGTGGTCACGGGCAGGGCCGGCGAGGACGAGACCGTCGCGGTGGAGCTTCTCCTGGAGCGCTCGACGCTCGATTCGGTCGCCGGTTTTCCCCGACCGGTGGACGACATCGCCGGCAAGACGCGAAGCGCCGGTCTGTTCTACAACCTGCCGTACTGGCTCGGTCAGGGGCTCTACTGGATCGGGATCCTCTTCGTGCTTGCGATCCCCTTCCTGTTGATCCTCATCTACCGCCGGCACGGGCGCGAGCGCTCGTTCACGGTCCCCGAGTACCTGAGCACGGTCCCGAACCCGTCGCGGAAGCCCTGGGTCGTCAACCTGCTCTACACAGGCGACGCCGCCACCTCCGACGAGAACGGGTTTTATGCGACCGTGCTCGACCTTCACCGGCGTGGGATCATCTGGATCGAGGAGATCGAGGGGGGCGACGACGTCCTGATCGGATTCTCATCCACCACGCCGGACGACCGGTACGAAGGAGAAGTCGTCGCCTTTCTCCGGGCGATCGCGAATGACAGCGGGGTCGTCGACACCCGGGAACTCTCGGGCCTCCAGGAGCGGGCGAAGAGCGACAGCGCCCTCCAGTCGACGATGGTCCGGAACCTGGGGGCATACCGGGCGCTCGCCTCGCACACCGATCCGTCCGTGACCGTCGAGCATATCGTCTCAGGGCGGATACACCTCCTCCCTCTCGTTATCGCAGCGATCGTGCTCGCGGGTATCTCGCTCCTCCTGGTCTTCGTCTTTCCCCAGGCGAGCGGCTGGTTCGTCGGCCCGGTCCTGCTCTTCGCGCTGGGTGCCGGCCAGTCCCTGCTCGCGGTTGCGTTCCCCTCGACCCTCTTCGGCCACTGGAAGGGGGACGCCTACCGCGAGCGCCTCGAGTGGGAGGCGTTCTCGAACTTCCTCTCGGACCTTGCCCTGATGCGGCAGTACTCGCCGGCCGACCTCTCAATGTGGGGCGAGTGGCTCGTCTACGGCACGGCCCTCGGGGTCGGCGACAAGGTCGCGCGGGCGATGAACGAGCTGAACGTCCGTATCCCCGACGAGGTCGCGGTGCCGACGCACCTGCACTCCGCGTTCGTCCCGATGCTCTTCTTCACCCCCCCCGCTTCCAGCGGGGGCGGCGGGTTTGGCGGCGGCGGTTTCGGTGGAGGCGGGTTTGGCGGCGGCGGGGGATTCGGGGGCGGCGGCGCAGGCGGGCGCTGACGCTCGCAAGCCCCCTTCTCCCTTCCAGCCTACCGGCCCATACGGTCGCCGAGGGTGCTCTCTCTCGTGTCGAAGTAGAGGCGGAGCCAGAGCTCGGTGATGACGACGCGGAAGACCTCGTGTGAGTACGCGGCTCTCCCTGCGCGGTAGTCCGCGTAGTCCTGTGCGACCTTTCCGGCGTCCCAGTACGGGCGCGAACGGAACGAGTCCGAGGCGAGGACCTCCTCGACAAGCCCGGCGAGGGCGGACCCCATCCAGACCTCCTCGGGCGTCACGAAGCCCATCTTGTCCATTCGGCACCGGATCGCCTCGGGGACGAGTCCCCGAATCGCTCGCCGGAGCACTCTCTTCGTCACCCCTCGCCGGACCTTCTGATCGAGCGGAAGGGACGCGAGGAACTCCACGACCCGGTAGTCGAGGAACGGGACCCGCGCCTCGATCCCGAAGTGCATCGCGTTCCGGTCCTCGTAGTGGAGGAGGGCCGGCAGGTTCGTGGAGGCTGTCTCGCGCCCCAGTACCCGGTCCAGGGTCCCCACGTACCGATGCACAGGCTCCGACTCGATCCGGAGCGCACCGCGCCGGCGGCGGCGGACCAGGAGCTGACAGGCGGCGTCGACGAAGAACACCCGATGGTGCCGGAGCGTGCATGCCGCCTCCTCGAGAAGTCTCGCGACCCTTCCCTGCCGGGCGAGGGTCGAGAGGTAGGTACCCAGGTACGCAATGTATCCTGCCAGTTGCTCGTCGGCACCCTGCCCGTCGAGCACGACGGTGACCTGGTCGGCCGCGAGGCGCATCACGCAGTACTGGGCGTAGATGGAGAGGGAACCGAATGGTTCGTCCTGGGCCCAGACAAGGTCGAGAAGGTCCTCGCGAAGTCTCTCCGGATCCGGCTCGACGTAGGAGTCCGCGACCCCTGTCGCCTCGACCGCCGTGGTGATGAACCGACGTTCGTCGAACCGTGGGTCGGCATAGATCGCCGAGAAAGTCCGCTGCCGGTCCCCCACCGAAGACGGGTGTTCGTCGCGCAACAGGCGGGCGATCAGGGCCACAATGGTCGTGGAGTCGATCCCGCCCGAGAGGCAGGTCCCGACCGGGACGTCGGCCCGGAGCCGGACCCTGACCGCGTCCGTGAGGAGGTCGCGGAGTCGGCCTGGTGCATCAGCCTCGAGGTCCGGCGGCGACGCGATCTCGGGATTCACGGCGAGGTCCCACCAGCGGACCGGCCCCTCGACCCCGTCCTCGTTCGCGACCATCCAGTGGCCGGGCGGGAGTTGGTACATCCCCTCGAACATCGTCAGTTCGGAGTGGTCGAGGACGCCCCAGGCGAGGAACGTGGCGAGGGCGGGCTGGCAGGGGGCGGATCCGACCGAGGGGTCGGCGAGGAGCGCCTTGCACTCTGAGGCAAAGAGGAGCCGGTCCCGGTCAAGGGAATAATAGAGCGGTTTCACCCCGAGCCGGTCGCGCGCGAAGAAGACCTCGCCGCGCTGGCGGTCCAGGAGGGCAAAGGCGAACATCCCGTTGAACCGGGCGAGGCATTCGCGGCCCCACGCGGCGTAGGCAGCCAGGATCACCTCGGTGTCGGTCTTTGAATGAAAGGTCTGGCCGGCCTCTTCCAGTTCGGACCGGAGCTCCAGGTAGTTGAAGACCTCACCATTGAAGACGATGGTGAG
>JABNAD010000719.1_pt1 | contig 16497 bp, 15 predicted proteins | sample 7240381 | NCBI WGS metagenome assembly JABNAD01 (sample SAMN11332834, study PRJNA596920) | anaerobic digester metagenome | biome: digested sludge; isolation source: digested sewage sludge-derived enrichment culture grown on H2/CO2 | place: Germany: Goettingen
CGATCCCTCGGCCGATCCCTCTGCTGATCCCTCTGCTGATTCGTCAGACTGTGATCCCTCTGCTGATCTGGCTGACTTTGATCCCTCTCCTGATCCGACGGGTTTCGAACCGTCGATTGGTTCGTCAACCTTCGATCTGTCGGTTAATCCGGGTTCCTGTCAATTGCCTTTCGGTCCGGCGACCGGCAGTGGATTAATTCAAGCAGATCAGGTGGATGTTCTCATCCAGTCGGGAGAGGATCTCCTCTTTGATCCGGCGGTGAGCCGGTTCCTCGGAGCGGAAGATACGGGCTGCCCACTTGCTGGCTTCTAGGAACAGATGATAGTCCTGAATGAAGCTGGCCAGGGTCAGTCCGGAGTCCCCGCTCTGGTTGGTGCCGAAAATCGCACCGGTGCCCCGCATCTTCAGGTCCGCCTCGGCGATTTTGAAGCCGTCGTTGGTGGATGTCATAATTTCCAGGCGCTGCCGGGTGTTGTCCGCGTTGGACGCGGCCAGCAGCAGACAGTAAGACTGATAGCTGCCCCGGCCAACCCGGCCGCGCAGCTGATGCAGCTGCGACAATCCGAAGCGCTCGGCATTCTGTACAATCATGACGGAGGCATTGGGCACATTGACCCCCACCTCAATGACGGTGGTGGATACCAGCACGTCAATGTTTCCCGTCTTGAAGGAGTCCATGACGGCTTCTTTTTCTTTGGGTTTCATCCGGCCGTGGATCATGGCCACGGTGTAATCCCGGAACGGACCGGCGGAGAGCTCCTGCGTCAGCTTGCCTACGGAAGTCAGATTCGGGTTATCATTATCCTCAATCAGCGGACAGACCACGTAGACCTGCCGTCCCTTTTCGATCTCTTTCAAGGCCAGGGCATAGGCCTTTTCCTGGCCGGGACCGGTAAAGCTGCGGGTCAGCACCGGTTCGCGCCCCGGCGGCAGTTCGTCGATGACCGATAAATCCAGGTCCGAATACAGGTGCAGGGCCAACGTCCGCGGAATTGGCGTAGCGCTCATGACCAGGACGTCCACATGGCGGTTTTTGCCGATGAATTTCAGGCGCTGGTTGACGCCGAACCGGTGCTGTTCATCGGTGACCACCAGTCCCAGATTGGGAAAGGCCACATCCTCTTCCAGAATCGCGTGAGTTCCGATGACCACCATGGGGCGGCCGGACGCGATGGCTTCCTTGACTTTCTGCTTTTCCCTGGCTTTGAGCGATCCGACCAGGTAGCGCACCTCAATGCCGAAGGGTTCCAGCATGGTCAGGAAGTCCGCGTAGTGCTGGGCCGCCAGTATTTCAGTAGGTACCATCAGTGCGCCCTGATAGCCGTTTTCCACCACATTGAACAGCCCGGTCAGTGCCACAATGGTCTTGCCCGAGCCGACATCGCCCTGAAGCAGCCGGTTCATGGGCAGATCCTTCTTCTGATCCAGCAGGATCTCCCGGATCGAACGGGACTGGGCCTGGGTCAGTTCGTAGGGCAGGGCTTCCTTGAATTCCCGGAGCCGGGGACTCATGGAAAACACGATGCCTGAATGATCCTTGGCCCGGAGTTCCCGGGCGGCCTGGATTTTCATGGAATAGGCAAATAGTTCCTGGAACTTGAGCCGTTCCAGCGCTTTGTCAAACCGTTCCGATTCCGGATTGTGGATCGTACGGATTGCTTCGTCCAAAGCCGGATAGGCGTAGGCGGCAAGTACTTCCGCCGGGAGATTCTCCGCGATGCGAATATTCGCCAGAACCTGATTCACGAGCTTGCGCAGAAGGTTGTCCGTCAGATCTTCCTTGAGCGGATAGCGGGCAATGATCTTGCCGCCCTCCGGTCCGCCGGTTTCCTCCTCCTTCATCACTTTGGGATTCGTGATGGACAGACCCGAACCCACCCGCTTGAATTTCCCGTAGAGGTTCACCGTCTGGCCGGCCGTGAAGCTTTTGGCTGCGTAAGGCATGTTGAAATATGTGGCCTTGACCGGCCCGTAAGCCGAGTCAAAGGTAAGCGTCGTCATGGTCTTGCCGGTGCGGGTGCGCACGGGACGCGAGGAGCTGAGGTACTGTGCCCGCACCAGGAACTTTTCTTCCGTGTCAAAGGCATGGGGATCCATCTCGCTGATCCGTTCATAGTCTCTGGGAAAATACAGGATCAGATCCATCAGGGATTCAATGCCCGCCCGGTGGAGAAGCTGCGCCGTCTTCTCTCCTACGCCCTTCAGGCTTTTGATGTCGTCATCCAGCTGCATGATTGCCTCCTTCCATTGGCGCCGGCCGACCGGCGAATGGGTGATGCCCGCGCTCCCCTGGGATCGTCCGGGCTCTGGTTTCTCCTGGAAGCCGGGAACGGCCTCCGGTTGAATATCGGAAAAACCGGGAACAGTCGATTCCCGGTTTTTCTGTGTGTTCGCTTGCCGGTGAAGTCGCCGGTTTATTCGACAGACATGATGAGATAGTACAGCGGCTGCATGCCTGCGTAGCTGATGATCTCAAAGTCCGGATAGGTTTCTTCCAGTCGCGCAACGAACTCCGCCACTTCCTCTTCCCTGGTGTCCTTGCCGTAGTAGACCGAAATGATGGAGGAGTCTTCCGAAATCATCATTTCAATGAGCTTTTCGGCCATGGGATATATTTCGCGTTCCACCAGCTTGATCTTGTTTTCCAGCAGTCCCAGGTAGTCCCCGGCTGAAACCTTCTTGCCTTCGATTTCCGTGTCCCGGACCGCGTAGGTAATCTGCGCCGACTTCACGGAATTCAGGGCATCCTCCATCAACGTCAGATTACGCTCCAGGTTCACTTCCGGATTGAAGGCCGCCAGACAGCCGATCCCCATGGGGATGGTCTTGGTGGGAATGACATGAACGCTCTTTTCGGTCAGATCCAGGCACTGGTTGGCACTTAAAATAATGTTCTTGTTGTTGGGCAGAATGAAGATCTCCTCGGCGTTGAGCTTCTCAACGGCATTGAGGATGTCCTGAGTGGACGGATTCATGGTCTGTCCGCCTTCAATGACATAGTCGCAGCCCAGATCCTCGAAGATCTGCCGCAGGCCCTCCCCGGCAGCTACGGAAATGAACGCGTAAGGTTTTGTCTCCCCGGCTTCTGCAGCCTCAGCTTCTGCCGCGGCCTCCTCGATGAGATTTTCCTTCACGAACTCCGATTCTTCATGCTGATGCAGCGTGCGATTCTGCTCCCGCATGTTCTCGATCTTGATTTTCAGAAGTTCGCCGTGCTTCTGGGCTTCCTGCATGACTTCGCCCGGATTCTCCGTATGAATGTGGATTTTGGTCACATCATCCATGGTGACGAAGACGATGGAGTCGCCGCGCGCCTCCAGATAGCTCTGGAAGTTGGGATCCCGGACTGCCCCGGCTACGATGAATTCCGTACAGTAGCCGAAGGTAATGTCGGTGGGAGCGGCGATGGCGCCGCGGCCTTCGACGGCTCCCGACGGAGTGAGTTCGGAGCGCAGGACTTCCTTGCGGTCGCTGAGCAGAGCTTCGAGCATGCTGCGCAGAATGATGACCAGACCCATGCCGCCTGAATCCACGACCTTGGCTTCCTTCAGCTGCGGCAGCAGATCCGGCGTCTTGTCCAGGGTGTCAGAGGCGACCTGATTGACATAGTCAAGGAGTTCGACGATCGAGTCGGTATCATGCTCCACCGCCTTTTCACCGACCACGCGAATGACCGTCAGAATGGTTCCTTCGGTGGGACGCATGACCGCGCGGTAGGCGGAATTGGCGCCCTCCTTCAGAGCTTCTGCCAGCTGCGGAGCCGTAGCTTCGTCCTTGTGCTCAAAACCCTTGGCAATGCCCCGGAAGATCTGAGACAGAATGACCCCGGAGTTTCCCCGGGCGCCCATCAGAGCTCCCTTGGCGAAATCGCGGGACATTTTGCCCAGAGACGTTTCGGTGGACGACTTGATGGAATCCACCGCCGAGCGCAGCGTCATGCTCATGTTCGTTCCGGTATCCCCATCCGGGACCGGAAAGACATTCAAAGAGTCCACATAGGCTTTGTTCTCTTCCAGCATGTTGCTGGCATGAACCAGCATATTTAGAAAATGTTGTCCGTCAATTACCGTGTTCTTCATACAGCCTCCTAGAACCTTACGCCTTCGATGTTCACGGTAATGCCGGTCACCTTCAGACCTGTGAAATTTTCTACGTTATATTTGACTTTCTGGATAATGTTATTGGCGATGACGGAAATCTTGGTTCCGTATTCCACCACCACAAACACTTCAATGGTCAGTTCGCCGCCCTTTTGAAGGACTTTGACGCCTTTATTCAAATGCTCGATCTTGATCAGTTCCCAGAGTTCATCACTCGTGTTCTTTGCAGCCATTCCTACAACGCCATAGCATTCCATGGTCGCCATGCCAATGATGTTGGCAATGACATCATCTGAGTAATTGACTTTGCCAATTTCAGTTGTGTATCCGATCATGTTGTTCCCTCCGGATTCATTTATTGCATCTTTTTGCTTCAGACGGTTTGGAGCATCGGGATCAACGGATCCCTGCCGGCTTCTTTTCATGGTATCTACCTTTTCCTGTGCGATTTTGCGATTAAATACGGTCCTTCATCAGGGGTGGACCCGCCTGAAATCGGGACCAGGAGCTCATGATAAAAACCTAAGTATCTTAATAATATTATTATAAAATCGTCGAATTATCAATGAGTCCGCTCAAAGAGGCATCCGGCCGGATCCGCTTTGCGGATGACTGATTCGGGGAACCCGGATTAAAACAGATGCTTGTCGAAGGTTCCCGTCACATCGACCCGTTCCGAGTCAATCATGAATACCTGCGGATCCAGCTCTACCAGCTCTTTCTTCAGATTCCGGAACTCGTATTTGTCCACAATGGTCAGAATCACGTTCTTCCTGGAGCTGGAATAGATGCCGGTGGCTTCCCACTGGGTGACGCCCCGCCCCACCCGGGCATTGATAAACGGTGCAACCTTGGGTGACTCCGATACAATCAGCGCAAACACCTTGACGTTCTGGTAATGTACCCGGTCCAGAACCAGGGAATACACCACGGTAAAGACCACGGAATAGATCAGGATCTCAATGGGAAAGCTGACCGCCACATAGAGCATGACGATGCCTGACACCAGCAGCGATACTTTTCCTACGGAGAAGCCGCGGAATTTCAGGGACAGGTACACCCCGAGAATATCCAGACCGCCGCCTGATCCCCCATGACGCAGGGTAAAGCCGGCACCGAAGCCTGACACCAGTCCGCCAATAACACAGAGTGTCAGCCAGTCATTGATGAGCGGCTGCCCTGCAATGGGAATCACCGCCATGGCAATGGACTGAGCCGTCAGCGTCAGCAGTGTCTTATAAAAGAAACCCTTATGAATGACCCGATAGGTCAGAACCAGAAGCGGAATATTGATCAGAAACAGCAGCGGTCCGGTCATCGCCAGATTCAGATTGCCCAGAGAATTGATAATGGCCTGAACCATCTGCGCGATTCCCGTGATCGTTCCGATATACAGTCCCAGCGGAAACACAAACAGATTCAGACCGGTGGCATAAAGGATGCCCCCCAGCATGGAATAAACCGTCTCCATCAGCACACGTCCCGTAAAGTTCTTCTTAATATCCTGCATTTGCTCCATCCCTTCGACATTGAGATCATACCAATCATGTCCTGTACATTGATCCGACTGAGGGTCAGTTTCCCCCGGGCAGAACCTAAACTATACCCCAGAACCCGGTAGTTTTCAAGTCAGCCCATGGGAAATGATCCAGTCTGTCTCAAAGCCATCAATGAAAAAAGGGCACTCCATGGCTCACTGTTCCCGGATGGCAGCTGAGCTGTCCATCCCGTGGTGATTGAGGCATCCTGTCCGGATTCGAGACTCTTCTGGGACTCCTTCGCGACTTACTGATCGAATTGCTGAAAATTTCCCCTTTATAATGTGGTTGATTCAAATTTTTAGGTTGGGCGAACCCGCTTCCTGTGATATAATAACTCCGGCAGGTCCCCTGCCCGGATGGAGTGCCTTGCGGAGCTGCTACATAAATATCAAAAGTTTCAGGTCTAAGGTTGAAAATAAAACACCATTTGTGATATACTAATTTATGCTGTAAAAAACACTCGTTAAGGAGGTGTTGTAATGTCAAGAAAATGCGAATATTGCGATAAGGGCGTTGTTTCAGGTGTCTCCTACAGCCACTCACACAGACAAAACAAGAGAACCTGGGCTCCTAACCTGATGAAGGTCAGAGCAATTGTCAACGGTACTCCTAGAAGAGTTGTTGTTTGCACAAGATGCTTAAGATCCGGAAAAGTAGAAAGAGCAATATAATCTGAAAGGCCAGAATATAAATTCCGGCCTTTTCGTCTTTTTGGGGATTCGAAACCTTCCGGATTCCCTTCGGTCGAATTTCCATTGAACGAAATCCCGTTGAACGTATTCCAGAAGGAACGTATTCCAGACGGTGCTGTTCCCGCTGGACGTATTCCAGACGGAGCAATTCCCGTAAAATAAAAGCAGAACCATGAGATGATGAGGCTCACGGTTCTGCCTTTTTGTTTTTATCGTACCGGTGCTCCGGCGAAGCCCTGAGTCTGCCCGGGCTAACAGCTCCCTGCCTGCACCTGCGAGTGAACGACTGCGACCTGGTCCCAGCTGGTCGTGCCTGGAATCAGTCGCGGCTGATGCAGACGAGAACCTGGCCGCGAGAAAATCGGATGCGGGCAGGACCCTCCAGAAACTCATTGGAGACGGTCAGGGTGGTGGCGAAATCCAGGGTATGACGATCCAGGGGGTATTTCACGTTTTCCACGGTGAAATCGGGAATGGGTCTTCCCAGCGGGAAAAAAGAGATGTACCAGCCTGAGACAGCGTCGATGCTCTGTGGGGCATCGGCCAGGAAAATCCGGTTGTTGTCATCGCGGATCAAAAGCTTTGCTCCCAGAGACCGGGCTTTCTGGAGCAGGCCCAGGTTGCCGATAAAGTGATCCAGCCGATTGCCGGTGGCTCCAAGGAGCGTGATGTCCGTGGCCCTCCGCTCAATGGCTTCCTCCAGCGCTGCCTCCGTGTCGGTAAAATTCTTGCGCACCTGGTAGGTGATCACCGGGGTCTGGCTGCGGATCTGTTCCAGCAGTCCCGGTTCAATGGAGTCAAAATCTCCCAAGGCCAGGTCCATGGCGATGCCTTCCCGGAACAGGACGCCGGCTCCGGCGTCCGCTCCAATGATGAGATCCACCCCGCCGGCCAGCACTTCATCGAGAAGTTCCCGCGACGGAATCCGGCCGCCGGAAACAATCAGGGCTTTCATGCGAGCTGTTCCCGCAGCAGGTCCATGTTTTCCTGGATGGCGCGGTTGCGGAATACGGCAGAACCCGCGACAAAGCAGTCCGCGCCGGCCTGGGCCAGCATCCGGATGTTGGCGGCATCAACGCCGCCGTCGATCTGGATCACCAGATCCGGGTTTGAGTCCAGCGCCATTTCGCGGAGTTCCTTGATCTTGTTGACCGTGTATGGGATGAATTTCTGTCCGCCGAAGCCCGGATTCACACTCATGAGGAGCACGTAGTCCAGACAGGGCAGGATGTCCTTCAGAACACTGACCGGAGTGGCCGGATTCAGCGTAATACCTGCCTTGACGCCCAGTTCCTTGAGCATGGCTACGGCCCGGTCGATATGCGATACCGCCTCCCAGTGGAAGGAGATCATGTCCGCCCCGGCTTTGGCAAACTCAGCGAAATACTGCTCCGGATGAACGATCATGAGATGAACATCAAAGGGCAGCGTGCTGTACGGCCGGATGGCCTTGACCACCATGGGTCCGATGCTGATATTAGGAACAAAGCTGCCGTCCATGACGTCCACATGGACCCAGTCGGCTCCCGCCTGTGTAATTGCGGTGATGTCCTGTCCCAGAGCGGCAAAATCCGCTGAAAGTATCGATGGTGCGATCAATCCCATTTGTATTTGTCTTCCTCCTTGAGTTTTAAAAACATGCGTTGGTAATAGTCGTAGCGTTCGGGTGAGACGGCGGTGCCGATCTGTGCCTTTACGGCACAGCCTGGCTCCCGGTCATGCAGACAGCCGTTGAAGCGGCACTCGCCTTCAAAAGGCTGAAATTCCGGAAACAGGTCCTTCAGCTCCCGGTACGGGATCCCCTGGGGTTCGATGTTGGAAAAGCCGGGGGTATCCGCCAGGAGTCCTTCCCCCACTTCGACCAGTTCCGTATGGCGGGTGGTATGCTTGCCTCGGCCGATTTTTTCCGAGACCACGCCAGTCTCCATTTTTTCTTCCCCCAGCAGCTGATTCAGCAGAGTGGACTTGCCGGCTCCGGAGGGGCCGCACAAGACTGTCACTTCATCCTTCAGCCGGCCCGTCAGCAGCTCTCTGACCAGCGGATCGAGCGCTGAGATAAACAGCAACTCATAGCCAGTGCCCAGAAACCGCTGGATGATAGCCTGTCTGGTTTCCTCCGGCACCAGATCCTTTTTGTTCAGCAGAATCAGCGGCCGGATGGCTTTCTGTTCCATGACCAGAAGAAAATGATTGAGCAGATCCCAGTTGATGTCCGGTTCAGCCAGCGCAAAAACCAGGAAAGCCTGCGTAATGTTGGCGATGGCCGGGCGGATGAGATCATTGCGACGCGACTTCAGTTCGTTGATGATGCCCTCGGGGACGGCCCGTTCATAAGAAACGAGATCCCCGGGCAAAGGGGCTGTCTGGCGCCGGAATTTCCCCCGGGCCCGACAGGGTGTCACCGTGCCGTCTGTCAGATCCCTGACATAGTACAGCCCGCCGACGCCTTTCATGATGATTCCTTCCATGGCTACCTCCCATGCGATGCTTTTCTGGATCCTTCGAGTGATTGATCCTTCGAGCGATTGATCCTTCATGGAAAAAGCCCGTTGCTACGGGCTTTTTCCATTTAATCGATCTGAACGTTGCTCAGTACATTGACCAGAATGCGTTTTCCGGAAATATCGACTTCTTTGATGATGCCATCGATTTTCCCCTGATTGAGCAGCTTATTTTTCTTGGCGGTGGATACGACGGATCCATCCGGATTATGCAGATTCAGGATGCTGATGGTGTACCCTGCCTTCAATGCAATCTCTTCAGCCTCATAGTAATCCTTGTTCAGGATGTCCTTGGAGGTTACTTTCGTGTTGGAGGTCGGCGGAGTTGTCGTTGACGGCGGCTTGGTCGACGGCTTGGTACTTGGCTTCGTAGCCGGCTCGGTGGAGGGCTCGGTCGAAGGAGTCGTCGTCGACGGCTTGGTGGCCGGCTTGGTCGCCGGGACATACCGGCCGATCTCGACATTCACCACGGTATCCTTGGCAACCAGCGTGCCGCGGACCAGGCTCTGCCGGACTACCTTGCCCTCAAAGGCCTTGTCGTTCACCGTCACCGGGCTGGCTGTACCCAGCTTCAGGCTGGCAGCAATCAGCGCGTTGTTGGCTTCATCCAGGCTCAGACCCATGAGGTCCGGCACAATCAGATCCACTTTGACCGGATCCTTGCCCTTGGACACCGTCAGGTTGACGGTCGTGCCTTTTTCTACCTCACGGCCGGAAATCGGATCCGCGCTGACAATGACACCCGCCAGGATATAGTCATGGAAGCTTTCGGTGACCGTGCCGACAACCAGATCCGAAGCAGCAATGGCTCCCTGGGCATCTTCCAGTTTCATGTTGGAGAAATCAGGCACCTTCACCATTTCACGGGTTTTGCTGATCTTGGCTTTCACAGTTCCGCCGGACTGGATGGTCTGGCCGGCGGCGGGGTCGGATTCCAGAACGATGCCGCCCGGGGTCTCGGATACCACATATTCTGGTTCCAGCTTGATCTGGAACTTGGAGAGCTCCAGGCGGGCCTTGGCTTCGTTCATGCCCACAATGTTGATCATGGAGATGGACTTGGGCGCGGCTTCCACCTGACGCTTCTCATTGAGGTCCTTGAAGTACTTGATACCAAAGACACTGACGCCGGTCAGCAGCAGCACCAGGAACACCAGCAGTGCCAGGAGACCTTTGTTGCGCCGCTTTTCCTTTTCCTCTTCTTCCACCAGTTCGTCATACTCAAACTCATCCTCTTCCTCCGTGGGAGGAATGGCTGAGAATTTCTTCTGCACGGTGACCGGGCTGGAGGTTCGAACCGGTGCCATGACCTGAGTGGAATCCATGCGCACCTTAGGCTTGGCTTCCTCGTCCTCAACGGCACCGGCATGGGCGTAGACCAGCGGACTGGATCCCTTGATGCGCTGAATGTCCGTCAGCATGTCATCCATGCTCTGATACCGGTCGATGGGGTCTTTCTCCACCGCCTTCATGATGACCGCATTGAGCTTGTCGGAGATGCCGGGATTAATCGTTTTAGGCGGAATCACCGGTTCCTGCATATGCTTGAGGGCAATGGTCACCGGGCTTTCCGAGTCAAAGGGCAGCCGGCCTGTAATCATCTCATACATTACAATTCCCAGGGAATAGATGTCCGAGCGCAGGTCCGTCGTCAGGCCCCTGGCCTGTTCCGGTGAAAAGTAGTGAACCGAGCCGATGATGCGGCCCGAATTGGTGATGGTGGAGGATTCCGAGTGCTTGGCAATGCCAAAATCAAAGATCTTCACCCGATCATCGTCCGTAATCAGAATGTTGTGGGGCTTAATGTCCCGATGAATAATTCCGTTGATATGGGCATGCTGCAGTCCCTTGGCGATCTGCTCGGAATAATTGATGACCTGGTCCTGAAACAGGCGGCCCTTTTCCTTGATGATCTTTTTCAGGGTCTTGCCCTTGATGTATTCCATGACAATATACTGCAGGCCGTTTTCGGATCCCACATTGTAAATATTTACGATGTTGGGGTGATTGAGTCCGGCGACCGAATTGGCTTCCTGCCGGAACTGTTCCAGAAACTCCTTGTTCTGGGCAAACTCTTCTTTCAGAATCTTGACGGCGTCATACCGTTTCAGATTCATGTCCAATGCCTTATAGACATTGCTCATTCCGCCCATGGCGACTTTTTCTACGATTTGGTATCTTTTTCCCAGTACTCTTCCAATCATCTGCGGTCTCCTCCGAATATCAGCAGGGAAATATTGTCCTGGCTTCCCCTCTCTTTGGCCAGGTTCACCATCATTTCCACAAATTTCTTATTGTCCGGCTCATTCAGATGAGCCTGGAGCATTTCTTCTTTCGTTACATAATCTGTCAGGCCGTCCGTACAGAGCAGCATATAGTCAAAATGGCTTTTGTCCACTTCCAGTATATCCAGTTTCAGTTCATCTTTGGTTCCCAGTGACCGGGTGATGATGTTTTTCTGGGGGTGACGGACCATTTCTTCCTCCGTCAGCGTCCCGATGTCCACCATTTCCTGGACCAGGGAATGATCCCGCGTCAGCTTGGCAATTCGGTCATCCTTGATCAGGTAGGCCGAGGAATCGCCCGCATGAGCGAGAAAGACCTCGCTGCCCACATCCAGGGCACAGGTAATGGTGGTGCCCATCCCGCTGTACTCCGCTTTTTCAGAGGACATGCGGTACACTTCCCGGTTGGCTTTCTGAATCGCCGACTCCAGGATCTGCGGGGCGATGCTGCGGTTGTAGTATTCCCGGATATAGTTTCGGATCAGTTCCACCGCTTCCCGTGAGGCGATTTCGCCGGCCCGGTGGCCGCCGATTCCGTCGCAGACGATGTAGAACCCGTAGTCTTTCGTGATGTCATAATCCACGAAATCCTCATTGGTCTCCCGGTAATTGCCAATATCAGACATCTTCTCCGCCAACGTCATCACCTCCCTGATCCAGAAAACTTCGCTTGAGCTGACCGCAGGCGGCATCAATATCAGAACCCATCTCCCTGCGGATGGTGGTGGGAATGTTGAAGCTCTCGAGCCTGGCCCGGAATGCTTCGATTTTTTTGAGATCAGGCTTTTTATAGAGCCCGTCTTTAATTTCATTGAGCGGAATCAGATTGACGTGGCACTTGAGCCCGCGCAGCAGGACACGCAGAGCCTGAGCTGCCTCGGGGGTATCATTGACCCCGTCCACCAGGGCATACTCGAAGGAGATGCGCCGGTTGGTTTTGGTCTGGTAATAGCGCAGCGCCTCGAACAGCGAAGTCAGATCATGCTGCCAGGCCACCGGCATCAGCTTCTGCCGCTCGGCCTGAGTGGGCTGGTGCAGGGAGATTGCCAGCGTGACCTGATTGTCCAGATCGGCAAAGTCCCGGATCCGCGGGGCGATGCCGCAGGTAGACAGCGTGATGTGGCGCTGGCCGATGGCCAGCCCCCAGGGCGAGGACACCATGCTCAGGAACCGGGCCACCTCGTCAAAGTTGTCCAGCGGCTCGCCGGACCCCATGAGCACGAGATTGGAGATTCGCTCCCCCGCAACCTGCTGCAGAGCCAGAATCTGTCCAATCATTTCACCGGCGGTCAGGTTGCGGATCAGCCCTTCCTTGGTAGAAGCGCAGAAACTGCATCCCATCCGGCATCCGACCTGGGTTGAAATGCAGACGGAATAGCCATGCTCATATTTCATCAGCACAGCTTCGATGATATGCGAATCCTTCAGCTTCAGAAGCCCCTTGCGGGTTCCGTCCACCGATTTCAGAAGCTTGATGATCTCGGGGACATCCACGGAAAACTCCCGCTTGAGCAGCGCTCTTGTTCCCTCCCCCAGATTCTTCATGTCGTCAAAGGAAAAGACGCCCTGATAAATCCAGTTCAGGATCTGATCGGCCCGAAACGGTTTTTCACCTGATTCTTTCAGTTTTTGTTTCAATTCCTCTGGTGTGAGGTCCAATATATTAATCAATGATTCTCCGCCCAAACTGTATAAATTTCTCAATTATTATAACATACATCCCTTGGGATTTAATGACAAAATGAAGTGCCTCCCCAGCTTTCCCGTTTCCGGGAAAATCAAAAAATCCGATGGGACAGGATCATTACCCGCCCGCTGGCCGGTTGAATCAACAGTCGGCACCCCTCCCATCCCGAAAGAAGTGCCGCAGCCGTATTTCAATGAATGCTAGTAAAAATGGTCTCCCCGAACTCGCCGGGCAGTGCCGCGCCGATCCGGGGAGATATTAACACTTCCAGGCCAGGCAGCCCATCGCCCTGCCAGGTGCCGGCAGGAGCGAGCTGCATGATTGCCGGGAAGCTAATTCTTCTTGAGGACTGCCACAAAAAAACCATCCAGACCCGCTCCGGGCAGAACGGTCAGCATGCCGTCATGAAGCAGCAGATTGTCCAGTCCCCGGGCACCGGCCTGTTCCGCCAGCCGTTCCAGGGGCTGAGCCTGCAGCGCAAACTCCGGATGATCCGCCAGAAACGCCCTGACGTTGTCCTGATTCTCCGCGGGGTTCAGGGTGCAGGTGGAATAGATCAGGCAGCCGCCGCGTTTCAGATAGCGGGAGCCGTTACGCAGAATCCGAGCCTGGATCTTTGCCAGTTCCTGCATGCCCTTCTGATCCATGTTATGCCGGATGTCGGGCTTTCGGCCCAGCAGTCCCAGCCCGGAACAGGGAACATCCAGCAGGATGCCGTCCGCCGAATCGGCCAGGTCTGGCTGAAACTCGGTCGCATCCCCGATTCGGGTTGTAACGGTCAGCCCCAGTCTTTTAAAATTTTCTTCCATACGGTCGAGCTTGCGCTGGGACAGATCAAAGGCCGTGATCCGGTAATCGCCGGGAGTCTCGGCCAGGTAAGCGCTCTTGCCCCCCGGAGCGGCGCACAGGTCCAGGATGGTGCCGTCCGGCACCAGCTGATGCAGCAGCATGGGCGGCAGCGCGGCCGCCTCATTTTGAACCGAGAACCAGCCAGCGCGGTATCCCGGCAGATCACGCAGTGCGCCCTGCCGCGTCAGGTAGAGGAACTGATCCGAGAACCAGCCCGGTCTGGCTTCCAGCCCGACTTCCTGCAGTCGGGCTGTATAATCCGGCGAAGCGATCTTTTTCTGATTGACCCGGATGCACAATCCTTCGGCCTGAATTAAATCAGCCAGGATGGACGGTGCCCGATCGCCAAAGGTCTTTTGAAAATGGCGGACCAGCTCGGGCTTCAGGGAATACTCAAAAGCCAGGCGGTCGGTTTCACCGGCAAAAGCCACGGCTTTTTCCTCCCGCAGAATGCTGCGGAGCATACCGTTGACAAAGCCGGCGGCCTTCGGACTTTTCTTGCGAACGATCGTAACGGCCTCGGATACCGCAGCAAAGGGCGGCACCCGGTCCAGGAACTTCATCTGATAAACCGCCAGGCGCAGCTGACTGAGCACCTGATCTTCCATTTTGCTCAGCCGGACCTTGGAATAAGTTTCCAGAATCCGATCGATGCTGTAGAGTCTGGCCAGCGTCCCGTAGACCAGTTCGGTAATAAATGCCTTGTCCTGCTGCGTCAGCTTGGCGTTAAAAAGGGCCTGATCAAGCTCAGCGCCTGAATAAGCCCCTTCCTTGGTTATTTTCGTCAGCAGGTCACCGGCAAGTTTTCTTGCCTGATCCATCAGTCACGCCTCCGGGAAAGCAGGAGAATTCTCAGAAAGCTGAGGATTCCCGTGACGGCAGCCGCCACATAGGTCAGAGCGGCTGCGTTGAGTACCCGCTTGGCTCCCTCTACCTCAGTGGGTGTAAGGATACCGGTGTCCAGAATTCGCAAGGCCCGTTTGGAGGCATCGAATTCAACCGGCAGCGTCACCAGCTGGAACAGCACGGTGAACAGGAACAGGAAGGCACCGATCTGGACCAGTCCGGTTCCGCCCAGGAACAGACCTGCCAGCACCAGAACCATGGAGAGATTTCCGCCGATGGCAGCCAGCGGCACGATGGCACCGCGCAGGCGCATCGGTCCGTAGTTGGTGGCATCCTGGATGGCATGGCCCACTTCATGTGAGGCGATGCCCAGGGCCGCCACCGACTGGCTGCCGTAGACGCCTTCGGACAGGCGCAGTACTTTGCCCTTGGGATCGTAGTGGTCGGTCAGCTGTCCGCGAATCGGTTCAATCGTAATATTATTCAGTCCGCTGTTATCCAGGATGTATCGGGCGACCTGAGCGCCGGTCAGACCGCGCTGGTTGCCCACCCGGGAAAACTGCTGATAGGTCGAGGTTACCTTGGACTGGGCCCAGGCAGCCAGAAGAATTCCCGGAATCAGGATCAGCATGGTGGAATCCATATAAGGAATCATTGCCGCGATGGCAGAGATAATGGTCATTCTGACACACTCCTTTTCATTTCTTTTGCTTCCAGCCGGTTTCCGTTCAGGAAATCGGCCACGGCCATGGGCCGCTTGCCAGGAAGCTGAAGCTCCTGGACACTGATGGCGCCGTCGCCGGTCCGAATGAGGATGCCGGATTTCTCCTGCGCCAGGATGGTACCGGGCTTCTCAGAACCATGGGCCTCCCGGGCGCTGGCTTTTAAGATCTTGACCATGACGTCCCCCGCATAGGCATACGCCAGCGGATGGGGATTCATCCCGCGGATCAGATTCAGAATCTCCCGCGTCGGCCGGCTAAAATCAATGGCGGCATCTTCCTTCTTTATTTTCCGGACGTAGCTGACCCCAGTCTCAGGCTGCGGCACCGGGGTTACCGTTCCGTCAGCCAGGCCGTTGATGGTGCGGATCAGAAGAGATCCTCCGCCCTCCATCAGAACATCATGCAGTTCGCCATAGGTCATGTCCGGCCCAATCGCCACCGGATCAGTCAGCAGAATGGCTCCGGTATCCAGACCTTCTTCCATCCGCATCGTAGTATTGCCCGATTGGGTATCTCCCGACAGAATAGCCTGCTGGATCGGTGCCGCTCCCCGCCAGGCCGGCAGGAGACTGGCATGCAGGTTAATGCAGCCAAGCCGGGGCAGTTCGAGAATTGTCTTTGGAAGCAGCTGACCGTAGGCTACCACCACAATGACATCGGGTGACAGCGCCTTCAGCTGATCCAGCACCGCGGGATCCTTCCGGATACTTTCCGGAGTCAGAACCGGGATGCCCAGAGATTCGGCCAGCGTCCTGACGGGCGTCGGCAGGAATTTCTTGCCCCGGCCCCTGGGCCGGTCCGGCTGGGTGATAACCAGCGCAATCTCGTAGACTTTCGCCAGTTCCTCCAGACTCTTTGCCGCATAATCCGGCGTGCCCATGAAGACCAGGGACAGCCGCTTCGTGTTATTCGTCAATCCCTTCTTCATCCTCCTCTACGGCTTCTACGAACTCCGGCTTGTCGATGAAAAGGATGCCGTGGAGATGGTCCACTTCATGACAGATGGCCCGGGCGAAGAAACCCTCGGCGTCCAGGGTTCTCTGAGCCCCGGTTTCATCCAGATATTCCACGGTGATCTTCTCCGGCCGGTCAACGAATCCAAATAGTCCGGGGACTGAAAGACAGCCTTCCGTGCCGTTGCATTTGCCTTGTGACCGGGTGATGACCGGATTGATGAACACATGGGGCTGTTTTTCTTCCATCCCCACATCGACGACGGCAATCCGCTTTAAGATTCCTACCTGCGGCGCAGCCAGTCCCACCCCGTGGG
>JABNAD010000720.1_pt1 | contig 16484 bp, 13 predicted proteins | sample 7240381 | NCBI WGS metagenome assembly JABNAD01 (sample SAMN11332834, study PRJNA596920) | anaerobic digester metagenome | biome: digested sludge; isolation source: digested sewage sludge-derived enrichment culture grown on H2/CO2 | place: Germany: Goettingen
CTACTACACCCACAACCCGGTGGAATGATCCCGAGAATGAGATCGTAATCGGCATGGGGCCAATCTGCGGAATTACACAGTACTCCGGAACAGGAAAGTCATTGGTGGTTACCATCTCACCTCAAACCGACATTGTAATAGACAGCAATGTTGGAGGTTTCTTTGGCCCTTTTCTTAAATTCTGCGGTTTTGATGCATTGGAACTTCAGGGTAAAAGTGAAAAGGATCTGGTTATCCTGTTCGACGAGACCCGTGAAGTGATTGAGATTTATGAAACCATTGATCTCCCCGGCGACAGCCATCTGCTGGCTGAGAAACTCACCGAAGTATTTGCCGAGGATGAAAGCGGACGTAAGAATGTATCTGTGGTTTCAGCAGGGACAGCGGCAGAGCATTCCCTGATCGGTATGCTGAATTTCAGTTTCTTCGACTCAAAGCGTAAGGTTGTGAGGCTGAAACAAGCCGGTCGTGGTGGAATCGGAACTGTATTCCGCGACAAAGGGATTCTTGCCCTGGTAGCAAAAACCAAGGGAGTAAAAGGCAACCTGAATAATGTGGTTGACCTTGACGCCATCATGGAACGCGGGCGCCGTTTTAACCGCGAAATGCGTGAACTTGATGATAAACAGTGTGAAATGCGCTCAAAAGGCACGGCTCACCTTACCAATATTATGAACGATTATGACCTGCTTCCTACCAATAACTTCAAGTTCGGCAGCCATCCGGATGCAATAAAAATTCACTCCGAGGTATACAAGGAACGATTTACACAGGGTGTTCCCGATGGTTGCTGGATAGGATGCAACATGTCATGCGCCAAGGGTGTGGATAATTATGAGCTGCGTTCGGGCCCGTACAAAGGATCCAAAGTCATTGTCGACGGACCGGAATATGAAACCGCTTCATCCCTTGGCTCCATTGCCGGTATCTTTAATCCCGACTTCACCATTGAGGGCAACTTCTATTGCGACACCTATGGCATTTGCACCATTTCGTGGGGAACCATCCTTGGATTTGTCATGGAGTGTTACGAAGCAGGTATTCTCAACGACGAGCGCACCGGCGGCCTTAAACTGAACTTCGGGAATGCCGATGATGCCATGGAATTGCTGCACCAGGTTGCCAGGGGTGAAGGCTTTGGCAAGATCGCCGGACTTGGTGTCAGAAAAATGAAGGAAATGTTCATCGCCAACGGATGGGGAGACCCGCAGTTCCTTCAGGATATAGGAATGGAAAACAAGGGACTGGAGTATTCACAATACATCTCTAAAGAATCACTGGCGCAGCAGGGCGGATATGCCATGACCAACAAAGGCCCCCAGCATGATGAAGCCTGGCTTATTTTCATGGACATGGTAAATAACCAGATTCCTACCTTCGAAAACAAAGCTGAGGCATTGCATTACTTCCCGATGTTCAGAACATGGTTTGGTTTGCAGGGGCTTTGCAAATTACCCTGGAATGACGTGGAGCCAGAAAGCAATGCACTGAGCGGTGAACCGGCAAAAGTTCCGGAACATGTTGACAACTATGTGACCATATACAATGCAGTAACCGGCAATAATATCGATAAGCACGAAATTATCCGCCAGTCGGAAAGGGTATACAATTTCCAACGGATCTTTAACATCCGTCGCGGTTACGGTCTCAGAAAACATGATGCACAACCTTACCGGGCGGCCGGCCCTGTGACAGCCGAGGAATACCTGTCGCGCCAGGAACGTTATGACAAGCAGCTTTCAGAACTGCAGGGACTTGATCCTTCAAAAATGACGCTCGAAGAAAAAATGGCCGCCACCCGGAAGTACCGCGAAGACCGTTACGAAAAATTGCTGGATGCTGTTTACTTCCGGAGAGGCTGGAACAGCAATGGTGTTCCGAAAATCGAGCATTTGAAGAACCTTGGCATGGATCTTCCCGAACTGATTGAAGTAGTTGCGCCGCTTCAATAGTGTTAAAATATGATCAATCATAAAAACTGCCTTATAAACAGTGGCAGTTTTTATGATTGATTAAAATAACCAGCGCTGCTTTTGCCTGAAATTTATTCCCAATAAAAGAGATGACCCGGATTAAAAGCGTATCTGCTTTCCGGCTACTTCATTATACATCTCCATAAATACCGGATTATTTGTCATGCCTTTTTGACCAATTTCGGCAAACATCAGGCTCGGCTGTTCGTTAGCCTCGATAAGCACCGGACCTTTAGCGGTAATCGCTACATCCCATCCAATGATTCTTAACATGGGTACAAGTCTGGCTGCAGATTCAACCAAATCAATGATCTCCCTGAAATATGGCAGTGGATAATCCCTGAAGAGAAGTCCGGTTTCGGGATGCAGACGGTGCGTTTTGCCCCTGCCATGGGTAAAATCAGAAAAGGCCTCCTCCCTGAGGACTCCCCGATCCATATCAATACCAATGAAAGCACCCCCGCTGGATACATTGTCAACATGCGCCTTGTTAAGGCCAATCCTCATATTTCCGGCTATGACGCGCGATATCCCCTGCCTGTTGGTGAAAGTTTCGATCCTGAGCGTATTTACGCAATAAGGATTTAAACGGTTTAATGCCTCATGCTGCACCAATTGCTCCTGAAAAATAAAATCTGACCTGATCAAAGCATTAAAAAGCTTCTGCAGCGCGGGTTTATCTCCTTTTAAAGATGAATAAGAAACCTTAAAAATATTCCGCCCCCCTCCTGAGCCATGCATTTTCTTAATAAATATATACTCCGATTCTAAAAGTTTACCTGTCAGCATTTCAATGATCCCTAACAAATCTCCGGCTGTTTTAAACTGCAAAACCATGTTATCTGTAAAAACCAGAGAATTAAAGCTATGGGCAACACTCGCGGGAACATTGATGTGATGCTGATCGAAGAAACGCTCAAAAAGATACTTATTGTCCAGTAAAGAATAGTAGTTTCTGTCATTCAATGCCCAACATTTTTGCTGTATGGCATGGGTCATGAGGTAATCGTTACAATTATTCACTCCCTTACGGTAAAGAAATTTGGGAAAATACTGCTCTGCGACGGATGGATTATTAAGCAGATAACCTGAATACTCCCTGATGATCAGCGGTATGCTTTTTCGAACAGTATCTTTCAGAACTATTGTAAAAAAATCCCCCATTCTTGAAATCAGCGGTCTTTTACTCATAAAATGCCTTCATTTGAATATATTTAACCATTCCGTAGTTGCCTCCTGATCAAACCTCAAATCTGCCAGCGGTCAGCCAGGCCCCTGCTGCATGCCGCGGAATCACCGGCACCATTCCGTCAACAAATTTTAAACAGTTAGTATGTTTACTTATCTGTTAATCATGATTTGCATAACAGGTAATCACAGCATAGTATAAATAAATCCAGAATTCAGGTTAAAGTCTCGTTAACAAATCAATGACAACGATCCTCCTTCATAAAGGGATAACGGAAATCGGTGGGTGGCAGCAGGGTTTCCTTGATAGTTCTGGGACTTGTCCATCGGATAAGGTTGAGATGACTGCCAGCCTTATCGTTGGTTCCCGACTGTCTGGAGCCGCCGAAAGGTTGCTGCCCGACAACTGCACCGGTTGGTTTGTCATTGAAATACAGGTTTCCGGCTGAATACTTCAGCGCCTTACTGGCCTTGTCGAGCACCTGACGGTCATGCGCAAAGATTGCCCCTGTTAATCCGTAAGGAGAGGTTTCATCCACCAGTTTCAGCATTTCATCAAAATCCTTGTCGTTATATACATATATTGTCAGCACAGGCCCGAAAATCTCTTCTTCCATGGTAACAAAGCGGGGATCTCTGGTAAGAATCACGGTTGGTTCGATAAAGTACCCCTTTGACTTGTCTCCGTTGCCTCCGAATATGATTTCAGCATCCGGCGATTGCTTAGCCTTTGCAATATAATTCATGATATTGTCGAAAGATGCTTCATCAATCACCGCATTCATAAAATTGCTGAATTCGCGCACATCACCTACGGTTACTTCAGAAAGCATTTCGCCAACCCTGTTGCGGACCGAAGGCCAGAGTGATGCAGGAAGGTAAGCCCGGGAAGCAGCCGAACACTTCTGTCCCTGATATTCAAAAGCTCCGCGAACGATGGCGGTTGAAACTTCATCAACCTGGGCAGAGGCATGAACAACAATAAAGTCCTTTCCTCCTGTTTCGCCGACAATTTTCGGATATGATTTGTAATTTTTAAGGTTCTGTGCAACATTCATCCACAGACGGTTAAAGGTTACGTTTGACCCGGTGAAATGCAATCCGGCAAAATTCCTGTCTGAAAATATTGCATTACCGACAACTGACCCCGCCCCGGGAATGAAATTTATTACTCCTTCAGGAAGCCCTGCTTCACGGAATATCTGCATCAGCACAAAATTTGACAATATTGATGTTGAGGCGGGTTTCCAGAGGACTGTATTGCCCATTAAAACGGGCGACATATTCAGATTGGATGCAATTGCGGTAAAATTGAAAGGGGTAAGTGAAAAGATAAAGCCCTCCAGCGGACGGTATTCAATCCTGTTGATAAAGCCCGGATCCGAATGGGGTTGTTCATGGTAAATATCAGAGATATAATGAGCATTAAATCTCAGAAAATCAATGGTTTCGCTGGCACTGTCTATTTCAGCCTGATAGGCGTTTTTACTTTGGCCGAGCATGGTGGCGGCGTTGAGCGTGGCCCGGTATTTTCTGGAAATAAGTTCAGCTATGCGGAGGGTAACGGAAACGCGTTCCACATATGAAAATGATTCCCACTCCCGGTGGGCTTTCAAAGCTGCATCAATGGCCATTTTAACCTCTTCTGGTCCTGCCTTATGGTAGTTTGCCAGAATATGCCCGTGATCATGCGGCATCACAACCGGTTCAGTATTTCCGGTTCTGACTTCCTTTCCTCCAATAATGAGCGGGATATCCATCGTTTCAGAAGACATCCTGTCCAGTTCCTTCTGCAGATTACGGCGCTCGGGAGTTCCCGGTGAATAAGACTTTACCGGCTCATTTTCAGGATAATCAAAAACAAAAATGGCATTATTCATATCAAAAAACTTAAAAAGTGTAATTTTAACCGACGAAATAACAGCGGCCAACAGCAAATGTTCATAACCGGCCGTGTATAATTGTTCCGGATATGAATATATATATCATAACAGGAGCCAGCTCCGGAATCGGCGGGGCAATTGCCCGGCATCTGGTCGAAGCACGGGAAGGAGTCATCAGTATATCACGCAGTGAGAACATCCCCCTAAACCGGATTGCAGAAACAAACAGTTGTTTTTTCAGACATTTTACATTCGACCTGACAGAAACAGATAAGATTCCGGAATTGATGAAAAAAATCTTTGCATCCTTCAAAGAGGTTAAACTCAATGGAATTGCCCTGGTTAACAACGCGGGAACTATAGACCCCATCGGCCCTTCGGGTCAACTGGATGTATCCGGAATTGAAGCACACCTGAAGACGAACCTGGTGGCACCAGCCATCCTGATCAATGAATTCATCCGCTTAAGCCGACCATTAAAGGTCAGCAAAAGTATCCTGAACATCAGTTCTGGCGCTGCGTATAAACCATACGCCGGATGGAGTAATTATTGTTCCTCCAAGGCCGGGTTGGATATGCTGACGCGTAGCATTGCGATGGAACAGTCAGATGAAGCGTTTCCTGTCAGGATTATTTCGCTGGCTCCGGGGATTGTTGAAACCTCTATGCAGCAGAAAATCAGGGCTACTTCTGCTGAGCAATTTCCGATGCAAAAGAAGTTTACTGATCTTTATGAAAACCGGGGGCTCAGCGATCCTGATGCTGTAGCAGCCAGAATTATCCCGCTGATCTTTTCAGACCAGCCTGAATCAGGAACAGTCAGCGACCTGAGATATTTATAAATGCAATTTTCACTGTTGAGCAGTGTGTTAAAATAATTAGATTTGCCAAAGAAATCAATAATCTGAAAGCTATGTTCAAAACCAATGAGTATTTTGACGGAAATGTAAAATCAATTGCCTTTGAAACCACCGAAGGTCCAGCAACTATTGGCGTAATGGCAGCCGGTGAATATGAATTCGGCACTTCATCAGTTGAATACATGACTGTGATCTCGGGTGAAATGGATGTTAAACTTCCGGGGGAGACCGAATGGAAGACTTTTTTGCCTTTTGAAACATTTATTGTGCCGGCCAATGTAAAGTTCGGCGTTCGGATGAAAGGCGACACTGCCTACCGCTGCCTTTACCGGTAGTATGGCGGTTCCTTTAAACGGGGCTTTTTAGGCCCTTTCGGTATGAGTTTATCAACATAACGCAGCAAGTATGAAAACCAGCAAGTACGAAGAACTTCGCCTGCATTACAAAATCTGGTTCACAGACAAAGATGAAAACGGCATTCTGGGTGACGGAAAATATAAAATTCTGAAAGCCATTGATGAATCCGGATCACTGATGTCGGCATGCGAAAAACTGGGGCTGACTTACCGGAGAACATGGAATGACCTCAAAAGCATAGAAAAACGGCTGGGCTTTCCACTACTTGAAAAAACCAGGGGTGGAGCAGATGGCGGAAGCACTATTCTGACTCCTGAAGGGAAAAAACTTATCAGGGCATTTGATAATTTCCATGAGAATATGGATGAAATCATGCAGCATCATTTTGAATTACTTAAACAACAACTGCTTTCGGATGAATAAACGGGGGGGGGCATACCTTACGGCCGTTCTTGTGCTTTCTGCAATCATCATGAGTTCCTGCAGGAACAATCAGTCCGTAAATAAATCTGCAGGCTTATCGGGTGAGCTGACCATATTTCATGCCGGCAGCCTCTCGGTTCCGTTTAAGGCTCTTGCCGATTCATTCTGCAGTATTCACCCTGAAGTCAGCATACTCACCGAATCTGCCGGAAGCCTGGCTTCAATCAGAAAAATCACCGACCTTAACAAGCCTTGCGATATTCTGGCGTCAGCAGATTACAGTCTTATCGATAAATTGCTTATCCCGGAATACACCAGCTGGAACCTGCTGTTTGCCGGAAATGAAATGTCAATAGTCTACCATTCAGGTTCCAGGCTCTCAGATTCTATATCAGCAACTAACTGGTATCAATTGCTAATGAATCCCGAAGTGAGGTTCGGGCGTTCCGATCCTGATTCAGATCCTTGCGGTTACAGGGCAATCCTTACCATGAAGCTGACAGAAAAAATCCTCGGGCAGCCCGGTCTCACTGAAGATTTCCTCAGGAAAGACAAAAAATACATCAGGCCAAAAGAAGTCGATTTATTGGCATTACTCGAGTCCGGTTCAATAGATTATATATTTCTCTACAAATCAGTTGCCATACAGCATAAGCTTAAATATCTTGAACTTTCTGACAGCATTAACCTCGCTGCGCCAGGCCTCCATGAGTTTTATCAGACTGTATCCGTGGATATAGCTGGTAATAAACCCGGGGATAAAATTACTCTACAGGGTGAAGCTATGGTTTATGGCCTTACCATCCTTAACAACAGCAAAAACAAGGCGCTTGCCGAAGCTTTTATCAGCTTCATCCTGAAAGACGGTTTGCAGATTATTGAAAACCTCGGACAAACCCGTGTGGTTCCCGTCCTATCTGAAAAATCAGAAACTCCGGCATTTCTTAAGCAAGACCTGACTCCCTGATGCAATGTAATCTATTACCTTGTGATATAAGGTTACTGTTTAAGTAAGAACAATCTCCTTACATTGTTGTTTGTTTGCATAAAAACCAACAACATGACATCTTCCGACAACTACAATATTAATGAATTTCTTTCCCGGCTGGGCATTACTGAACTTAATCAGGGTGCAACTTCCGGTACTTCGTGGATCGATACGAAAGGGGAAGTGAATCCCTCATACTCGCCTGCAGATGGCAGGCTTATAGCATCGGTAACTCTTGCCACCAGTGATGATTATGAAGTTATCATGCAAAAAGCGACCGAAGCATTTAAAATCTGGAGAATGGTTCCGGCGCCTAAAAGAGGGGAAATTGTCAGGCAAATCGGAAACAGGCTGAGGGAATACAAGGAACCGCTCGGGTCACTGGTTTCCTATGAGATGGGTAAGGTATATCAGGAAGGCCTGGGTGAAGTTCAGGAGATGATCGATATTGCTGATTTTGCAGTAGGCTTATCCCGGCAGCTCTACGGATTTACCATGCATTCCGAACGGGAACGTCATCGCATGTATGATCAGTATCACCCGCTGGGTGTGGTTGGCGTGATCTCCGCTTTCAATTTCCCGGTTGCTGTCTGGGCCTGGAATGCCATGATCGCCATGGTTTGCGGAAATGTGGTTGTTTGGAAACCGTCATCAAAAGTGATGCTGAGCGCGATCGCCGTGCATAAAATCATTGAAAAGGTGCTGGCTGACAACGAAGTTCCTGAAGGCGTGCTGAACCTTATCGCAGGCAGTTCTAAACATATGGGAGACAACTTCCTTTCGGACAAGCGTATACCATTGATTTCTGTAACAGGCTCCACCAGGGTGGGCAGGCATGTCAGTAAAATCGTTGGAGAAAGGCTGGGACGAAGCATACTTGAATTGGGCGGTAACAACGCCATTATCGTTTCACAGTACGGGAACCTCAATATGGCATTAAGGGCCAGCCTTTTCGGGGCGGTAGCCACTTCAGGGCAACGGTGTACGACTACCAGGCGGCTGTTGATACATGACTGTATCTTTGATAAATTCCGCGATAAACTGATTGATGCCTATAAACAACTAAGTATCGGGCATCCGCTTGACCCGTCAACAGTAGTCGGCCCCCTGGTAGATAAGGATGCTGTCAAAGCATTTCTTGATGCTCAGGCCAGGATTGTTGAAGAAGGGGGAAAAATCGTTTATGGCGGGCAGGTGCTGAGTGGGGATGCCTATGCATCAGGATGCTACGTAATACCATGTATCGCAGAGGTTGAAAACGATTTCAGTGTCGTTCAGGAGGAAACCTTCGCTCCCATTTTATACCTGATCAAATACAAGACACTTGATGAGGCTATTGAACTGCACAATGCCGTGCCGCAAGGACTTTCATCAGCAATTTTTTCAAGAAACCTTTTAGAAACGGAGCGCTTCCTTTCACACGAGGGATCTGATTGCGGCATAGCGAATGTAAACATTGCCACAAACGGAGCAGAGATCGGCGGCGCATTCGGGGGCGAAAAAGATACTGGCGGAGGCCGGGAATCAGGATCGGATGCCTGGAAAGCTTATATGCGCAGACAAACAAGCACCATCAATTTCTCTACTGAGTTGCCATTGGCACAAGGTATTAAATTTGATGCTTTTGATGATTAAACGGCTTTGATATTCAAAGAGTGCTCCGGATGTATTGGATGCTTTACACTATATTTGCGGTACTGTTAGTTGAATTTTTCAATGCTAGAAACCGGTGGCATGAACACCTGAATGTTAAAATCAACTCTTCATTGCAATTTTACCGTTAAGGAAAATATGAAGAAACTGCTCCTGCGCTACATCGAAAGGTTCAACTCCGGTCATACCCGAAGTGTAAAAGCCAGAAAGAACATTCTGGCATCCTTTTTTATCAAAGGGGTCAGTATCATCATCGGCTTTATTTTTGTACCTCTGCTCATAGGCTATCTGGGTGAAGTTGAATACGGGATATGGATCACCATGAGTTCAATACTGGCCTGGGTAAATTACTTTGACATCGGGCTGGGTAACGGATTGAGAAACCGTTTTGCAGAATCTTTGGCCAAGGGTGAACATCAGATGGCCAGGATTTACGTGAGCACAGCCTATGCCTCCTTAAGCCTGCTGTTCGGATCATTCTTTCTGGTTTTCATGGCGATCAACCCGTTGCTTAGCTGGTACGAGATCCTCAAGGCTCCTGTAGCTTTGGCCGATGAACTTAATATGTTGGTTATCATAACTTTTGGCTTCTTCTTACTAAGGTTTACACTCAGACTAATTGCCATTATTATTATTGCCGACCAGCGTCCGGCACTCAGCAATGTTTTCGATCCGCTTGCGAACCTGATCTCACTGCTGGCAGTATTGGTATTGATTCAGACTTCCGAGACTTCCCTTCTTGCGCTTGGAATTATTCTGGGATCTGCCCCTGTTATCGTACTTGCATTAGCCACAATATATTACTTCAGGCGCGATTACCGGGACTACCGGCCTTCCATCAGGCTGGTTGATTTCAAGTATTTTAAAGACTTAACAGGCCTGGGAGCGAAATTTTTCATTATTCAGATAACAGTAGTGATTATCATGTCGACCAACAATTTTATTATCACGCGGGTTGTCGGTCCCGAAGCAGTAACTGCATATAATATTGCCTACAAATATTTCGGGCTGCTTCTTATGCTATTCACCATAATTACAAATACTTACTGGTCAGCATTTACAGAGGCCTTTATTAAAAAGGATTTTGCCTGGATTCGCAGGGTCACCGGAAACCTGGTAAAAGGCTGGATGGCTATTCTGCTGATTCTTGCAGCGATGCTTATTTTCGCACCATATTTCTATCATGTCTGGATACGTGACAAAGTGGAAATACCATTTCTGCTTTCAGCATTCACTGCACTTTTCATCGGCATTTACATCTGGTACATTATTTTCATCTATTTCATTAACGGCACCGGCAAAATCACCCTGCAGCTCTATGTATGTGTGATCGTGGCTATTCTGAATATCCCGGTTTCCGTTTTCTTTGCCGGATATTTAGGCCTGGGATCTGCCGGAGTGATTCTCGGTTCATGTGTAACATACCTGCCAGGTGCGATCATTGCGCCGATACAATACAGGAAAATCATTACCGGCAGGGATCACGGGATATGGGGCAAATAATCTGTTAACAGGCTGGATGCAGAGAACATCAGTAAAGCCGGCCTGAACAACCTGAAAGTTGCAGTTGGTTATAAAAAAATGAACAATCAATCAAATACTATGAATCATCTGAAAGATTTTGTCAAAACACAGGCAATCAAATTATTCCCTTCCGTTTTCAGGAAACGTCATTACAAGTTTCTTGAAAACCTCAGCTGGAATCACATTCCTGCAGAAGAAGGAGAGTTACTTCTGATGCCGTATTTTCTTGAAAAAGATGCTTTGTTTTTCGATATAGGCGCAAACACCGGCATTTATACATCCTTTGCGCAAAAGTTCATTCCGGCGGGATCCGTATATGCCTTCGAGCCAATCCCTGAACTTTATACCCGGCTCAGGTATATGTTCAGAAAATCAAACATATATAAAATGGCATTTTCCAATGAAATCAGCGAGAAACGATTTAAGATCCCTTCAATCAGTGGAAAGGAATTCAAGTCGAGGGGAACATTGAATTTAACCTATAAGGAAAATGATGAAACTAGATCGCGTGTAATCGATGTCCATACTGACACCATAGATAGCTTTGTAAAGAAAAAAAATATTTCCAGAATCGGTTTTATTAAAATTGATGTTGAAGGACATGAATATCAGGTAATCGAAGGCGGGCTTGAGACTTTAAAAGAGCAAAAGCCTGTGTTGCAGATCGAAATAGAGCAGCGTCATTACCAAAGGGATATCAGTGAGATCATAGAATTCATTAATAAAATCGGGTATGTCTGTTACTACCTTGACCTGGGGTCCCGTATGCTGAGAAAACTGGAGGTGGATGCCGCAAGCCTGCAAAAGGAGGAACATTTCAAGACTTCGCAGTATATTCACAATTTTATTTTCCTGCCTGCCGGTGCAAAGTGGGACACATTAGTCGCAAGTATCAATTACCACACATACTAAAGAAACGACAGTGCAAAAAATGAAAGTAACGGACAAACAAAAAACAAAACTCAATTTGACAGCAGGACTGACCATCTTTCTGTTAACATTTTGCTTTACCGCAAGGGGACAAGTACCGCAGACACCTAAACCTGCAACTTTTCAATCTGTTATTCCAGGACAGAGTTATCCGACCCCCAACATTCCCCAATCAAATTATCCAAAACCCAACGGACTTGATATTTACGAACAAGACCGACAAAGGCAAATTCAACAGCAAAGACAATTACAGGAAATCTATCGGGATATTGAAGAAAGTAACCGAACAACCTTAAGCTATAATTTGCCCTCTTGTGCTTCATTGGAAGGTGCGGAAGCCTACCGTTCCGCCTTTTCTGAGATCTCTAAAATGGCTGACGGGCAAAAATCGTTCAGTATCAAAGAAGCCAACTTTTTGGTTGAAAACGCTTACTTCAACAACAAATCTGATTACCATGAATTTGACAAAGTTATCAAGCAAATCGGGCAGTTCATCAATTGGAAAATGGAAGATATGGGCTTTGACAAAAACAGCAACCTTGCTAAAAACGTAATGCTCTACCGCTTTTTTGCCGATACTTTGGAAATTAAGTCCAAAAATATGGTGCATTACCCTTTCAAATATGACTTTGAAGATTATTTCGGCAAAGAAGATTGGACAAAAATGTTTGTTTCTAAAGCACTTTCAACCAATTCAGGACAATGCCATTCTTTACCCTTGCTGTACCTGATTTTGGCAGACGAAATCGGAGCAGTAGCCCAACTTTCTTATTCACCAAGTCATAGTTACATCAAGTTTCAGGACGATAATGGCAAATGGTATAATGTGGAACTTACGAATGGAATGTTTACCACAGATGCCTTTGTCTTGCAATCGGGCTATGTCAAATCCGAAGCTTTAAGCAACAAAGTATATATGCAACCATTGAAAAAAACGCAGTTAATCTCTCATATGTTATTTGACTTAGCCAAAGGCTATGCCGTAAAATACTGTTATGATAGTTTTGCGGAGCAAATAATTAATAAAGCCCTTGAACTTGACCCGAACAACATCAATGCCCATATGCTTTTATCCGACTACAAAACTTTGCGATTCCAATATGTGATAAACCAAATTAAAGTGCCACCGCAACACATTCATAAATACCCAAAAGCCAAAGCACTTTTAGACGAAATGTATGCACAATATGACGTGGTTGACAATTTGGGATTTGAAGATATGCCCGAAGCAGAGTACGAAAAATGGCTCAATTCATTGAATGATGCCAAGCAGAAACAGCAAAGCCAAGAACTGTTTAAAGGCTTGAACCAAAAAATAAAAATTAACCCTGAACTAAAGCGATGAAACAATTATTTATAATAGCAATAATTTTGATTGGATTTTCCGCTAAAGCACAAAGCGAACAGGAAATCTACGAACAGGCATTTCAGAAAATAAACTGTATGCTCTCTGAAACTTGCGGAGCAAGTTTCAAGGAAGCTGTTTTTACTGTTGAAAATGCTTATTTTTCAAATCAACTGGACAAAGAAATTTTTGATAAGCAGATTTTGTTCCTCACCCGACTAACTAAAAGTTTTATCGCTTCAAGAGATTTGCTTTACGACTTGCCCGACAAGGAAGAAGTGAAAAAGTATGCCGCATTGTTTAGCGTGATTACAGACACCATTCCCGTTCAAATAGACAGTAATACAGTTGTTTACTTACCGCCATACACCTATGACTTCAATGATATTTGGGGGCATAGTGATTGGTCAAATATGTTTGTTTACAAATTGCTGGACACTAAAAAAGGTAACTGCCATTCCTTACCTTATCTCTACAAAATATTGGCGGATGAAATCGGAACTAAAGCACATATTGCCGTAGCACCCAACCATTTTTACATCAAGCATCAAAACAAAGCCAACGGTTGGTACAATACCGAACTCACAAGCGGCATTTTCCCGATTGATGCTTGGCTTATGGCTTCGGGCTACATTCATTTGGATGCCATTGTAAATAAATTATATATGGAAGCCTTGGACGAAAAACAAATGTTGGTACTTTGCCTCATTGACCTTGCCAAAGGTTATGAACGAAAATTAGGCGTAAATGCCGACCTTGATTTTGTAATTAAATGTTGCGATACCGCATTGCAGTATTATCCGCATTATATCAACGCTTTGATGTTAAAGGCTGAAACCAAGAAAAAGCGGTTTGACAACTTAATGGCAAAACAAAATGCCCAAAATCCTGCGGATATATTTCATTTACCCGAAGCACAGAAAATTTTTAGTAAAATGACCAATCTCTATGTTCACATTCACGAACTCGGCTACCGAAAAATGCCCGAAGAAATGTATTTGGATTGGCTCGTGTCACTCAAAGAAGAACGTAACAAGTACGAAAACAAAAAAATCTCTAATTTTAACGTTAAATCAGAATAGTATGAAACAGCTATTTTTTATCATTGCCTTTTTACTCGGCATTACAGGAATAAAGGCACAAACCAACCCTTTTGAAGAATTGGGTTACACACCACGTTTTGCCACATTAAGCAACGGACAATTCAATGAGTTTCACGACAACGATACCATTGTACAAATCGGTTCGATATTGCTCAATACAAAATCTAAACAAATTGTTGGCTTTGTGGAATATGACACCTTGTATTCAGAAGCCACATTACAACCCGACATCGTGAGCCGTTGGATTAGCCCCGACCCTTTGGCAGAAAAGTTTCCGAGTTGGTCGCCTTATAATTTTGTAATGAACAATCCAATTAACCTGATAGACCCAGACGGACGAGAGCCGATAAAACCACAAGCGGGAACAGCAATGGGATTTGTAAATACTATCAATACAACGGGTACAAAATTGGGATTAAAAACAGGTACAGCAGCACACACGGCTATGTTAGCTTTAGGTAAAACAGAATGGACTTTAAATAACCCACGTCCAATGCCCGCTAATACAGGAAGAATTAATACATTTAAAGATAAATATATTTATACTGAAAAAGGTGGTTGGATTGATATGGCTCACTTTATGTTCTACGCAGGGAAAGCATATCAGTACAAAACTGATGGAAAAGAAAATCCAATAGGCGAAGCTGTACAGGATGGCTATTGGCAAGAAATGTCTGACAGAGCTTTTGCTCCACATTCAGCATATAGTTATGAAGATTTGCCAAGTGACAAGTTTGGGGCTGAATTTGGGGCTAACTACTTTGACCCTAATAGTAAATTGACTTTTGGAGAACAGTTACAAAATTATCTAAATGATTTAGGAGCAACAGACCCTAAAAATGCTCCAAACTACAACTCATTGCCAGAAGTTGAACCTGACGACAAACCGTCCCGAACAAATCATACTACTAAACCTGTTTACACTAAAGATAATCCATAAAAGCTATGAAAAAGTATAAATATTTATTGTGGGTATTAGGTATCTTGGTGATGTTATTTTCTTTTTGGTTTTTCTATTTGAAGGACTTTAGAGAACATCGCCTAATAAAAGAAGGTAATACCCTTGTCGAAAAGATAGAAGTTTTTAGAACAGAAAACAAAAGACTACCAACTTCTTTGGACGAACTCGGCATTGAAGAACGAGATGGAATAGATGTATTATATTATGACAAAAGAGATAGTTTGCATTATACTGTTTCGTTTGGAACATCATTAGGAGAATCTGTGATATATTATTCTGACACCAAACAATGGGAAGACAGATACAGGGAAATAAAATGAAGAAGTACGAGCTTAAAGCTAATTCATCTAACTGACAAAGTACGTGTGGTAACAGCGTGTATGTGGCAATAGCGGGTGTAGTGGTAAATCGAAGGTCTGTGCTTCTAAGAAACTTTGTGCTAAACGGAAAGGTAAGTGCTTCTAATCCGCTACTGCACATACACGCAAACCGTCAGGATATCCTTACGGCCAGGTCAGGCAAATGAAATAAAACAGCCAGGCCTGTAAAACTAAAATCAGATACGAACAGTCGTAAAAGTTCCGTTGAGGTTTATGCTGTAACAGATGAAGAAACAATTCATCCCGGCGTATTGTTATGTTATGTAATTTTATGGTTGCTCTTTTTTGTTGATTCCTGCATTTAAAATTGAAGGTTTTAATTTGTAATTAAAATGGTCAAAAGAGTCATCGCACTTTTTATTATTTTAACATCGCTGGAACTTTTCAATTTTGCATTTATAGGCAAAGAGATAACCAAAGTTGCTGAAATCGCCGGAATCGGGGTTGCACTGCTTGTGATTATTCTTCAACTGATTTATCACAAGGGGGAAGGTTTCAGGATGAACTACAAGTGGGAGATCGGGCTGATCCTATTATCCCTGGTAACCAGTATGTTCATGGCATATTCAGCGCATAATCAGAATCTTCAGACAACGCTGATTGCGCAGCGCTTTATGTATTTCTATCTGTTTTATTACGCGCTGCACATGTTGAGAATTCCGGATACAGACCTGGAAAAAATGATCCTTTATCTTGCCCTGATTTATGTGCTATTTTATGTGATCCAATATTTCGCCTATCCTGCAATTATCTTCAGAGTGCGGGTTATTGAGGAAAGAGGCACCATCAGGATCTTTCAGGTTGGTTTATACTATATGATTCTTGCTTATTTTTATGTACTTAACAGAAGTTTTGACAAGTTATCGCTCAGGGGATTAGGGATGCTGTTCCTGTTCTTCAGTGTAATAATACTCAT